>Ga0209367_1003248_pt1 | contig 22022 bp, 12 predicted proteins | sample WorMetLIZISLAND2_FD_187412 | JGI IMG/M metagenome (GOLD analysis project Ga0209367, IMG submission 187412) | Marine gutless worms symbiont microbial communities from Max Planck institute for Marine Microbiology, Germany - Olavius geniculatus... ... | reverse complement strand
GGGCTGGAGGGGTCTATGGAATTCATGGCCGGCCTTAAGGCCTTAGGCTGAGACCTTTGCATTGCTGTTATTCACCAGATGTCGCCACGAAGCTGTGAGGACAAAGGCATCATTTGGGGGGCTAGAGGGATTTATGGACCCCCCCAAGGATTTGCAATTTTAGATTTTTCCTTTAAATCGTACCTTTGAAACAGTGTTACTGCTGCAAAAACAATATGTTACGCAGACAGACCCCCAAGGATCACTGAGATCCCCCAACGATTTACTGAAATGATGCCACTATGTGAGGAGGATATACATTATACAATATAATACGATAATGGTTTGCACTTGAAAACTGTCAGACAGACTGTCAATTTAATCTAGCACGTGGGCTAAGAATAACATTAAATGAGAGCAACTGAGATAGAGTTGCTGTTATGTGAAACATAAAAATCTAGAAACAGACTGAAGCCTGAGGTAAGAAAAAAACTAAAATCGAAAGTATTTACAATGTGTGCACTGATACTGTGCATTGTGCAGAACGTTGCTGGTTCTGTGGCAACCACGAGCCTTCCGTCATACGTGCCTAATGCTGGCAGCAGCATGGCCGTTGATGCACCCGTTCCACCCACACCTGTGCTGAAAGTCACAACAAGCATTATTCAACCCACTGGTAAGTTTAGAGTAGTTTTATTATTGAAGTACTTTGCTGTTATTGTAATTTAAATTCATTTATCCTGTTACTTTACCGATGTCATCATACTAATTGCTGCTTCACATGTTTTTAGAGCTGCTTTTGTTACACTTTATATTTGCTGTTGTATACAACACCCTAATTACTTTGGACTGAAAGTTTTGTCAATTTTCATGTAGTCACTCATGTTGATAGATCACTTTGTAAATATCATAAAAATGAGGTGATGCAAAAGATAGGTTGTTATGTTTACTGTTTTGTGCATAACATGGTTTTTTTCAAATTCATTAAAATTTAAGTACTCACTGTTCATCGACTGTGCCAGTTAAATGCATTAATTTGTGCATTTAGCTTTCCACGAGGAAATGTCTCAGAGCCTGCTATGGAGTGATCACACATTGTTACGAGCCATCCACCACTGGCTAATGTGCCCTGCCTTAAGCCCAGCTGGCCAGTACTCGATTTAGTAACCCAGGAAAGCTGAGTTGACCCGGGTCGTTGGTTACATACTGAGATATGTTTAGCTGCGTATAGGCTGTCAGTCGTCTAAGCAGTAACTGGGCCCAGTACAGGACAACTGTTGGCGAGAAACTATGTGGTAAACACTACACCACGACATCCACCATACATTAGGTAACTAATTAGGTGAAGTTTAAGTACATACTTTAGTCCACTTGGCGAAAAGGATCAGCATAAGTCTAACTCCAAAAGTATTGGGTCTAAGTACATACTTAGACCTAAGTTTAGTTGAACTTTGGTCCAAGTACAGACTTAGCGTCCAGCTTTTGGTTTCACTCAGCGAACTGGCTCAGCCAACGTCTGAAGTCATTTGTGGTCATTGTATCTGTTGTGTTGTTCTAACATGTTAGTTCCTGCAGTGTCTCCAGTTGTCACGTTGCCGTCATCAAGCGTAGCTACCCCAGTCCCCGAGGGCCTACAACAACGGCTGCTGGTTCAACTTGCAGCCCAGCAGTCATCGATTCAGCCCACCGCAGGTGGTGTTGTCGGACCCCGGCCAGCTATCAGTGTGATACAGCTACGACCGGCCAGTACGACAGCACCGCCCACCACGCTGGCGTTGCCGGCTCCACTGACCATACGTGGCAGCACTGGGCAGCCACTCACGCTGGTTGCTGCACCCACGACTTCTGGCGTCCAGCTGAATCAGGTGCGGAGTGCTCATGCTGCTACTCGACAAGTTATGCTGATGACACACTGGCCAGTTTTCTTGCTCCTGTTGCTGGTGCCAGTTACCAGCATGGAATTGAACATGTTTATTCAATCCGGCATCAGGCGACTAGCGCTTGCACTAAAAATCTGGTACTGGCCGCTGACCAGTTACTGGTACAAGTCAACTCGTACCAGCAACTGGTCATTAATGGACCTCATCACTGTACAGGCTGGCAGAAAATGATGTGGCGCATTTCACTTTCATTTTTCATACTGCGTTGATCACACACTACTACGGGCAGTTATAGCTGTAACCTATTAACAGTAGTTGTATGTCAGATTGAAAAACTGTTGCTATTATTTATGTAAAAGTCTTTCGTGAGCCATAAGGCTGATTTCCATTTTTTAAGCTGTCAGTCGGTTGACAGTTAATTTACATTGCAGTGCGAGACCATGGATACAGGGCTAGTGCATCGTGCGGTGTGCCTGTTTACATCCCAGTTTTTGCTGTGCTGGTACTGATTGCACCCACCCACAGAGCAGGTCAACTCAGCTTGGTCCACCCACAGAGAGATGGCCAAGCCGAGTTGACCTGCTGTTATAATTTGTGAGCAAGTAACATTTTTGAAATGTGGATATAGGTTTTATACGCGTAATTATTGTCCAATGTGGGTATCTTGTAGCCGGGTACCATCCTTGTGCAGCGACCAATCATTCACGCGGGAGGCTTGGCGCAGGCCGGCGTTCGACAGATTATCGTACAACGTCCTGCAGGTTTACAGCAGCTGCGAGCTCCGGCCCCCCAGCTGTTAGCAACTACACAGCCACGCCCACCGGCTGCTATGCCTTTACCCCAGGCCGGCATAGGAAACACTATCGTACGACCTGTACCAGCTGCCGGTGTTCAGGGCCAGCCTAAGAAGGGCCTCTCATTAACGGTTTGTGATGCATTAATCATGCCGTCTATTTGCATATTTTTTTCCAAAGTATTGTACTAAAGGTAGCATGTACTCTGTCTAGTTTTAGATTCCAGCTCGAACGTTTTTTACTTTTTTCCTGCTTTACTGGCACATAGTGTGTGCAAGTTTGTTTACATTTAGTGCAACCATCCATGTGATTTTTACAGCTGTTTAATAAATGCATTGATTAAATGCATAAACGAATTAAGCACATACGTAAATTTACCTAATTCTGTGAAGCTTGAGTTCCAATATTCTATTAAACTGACAACAGAATGATATTCAAGTGATTACAAATTGTTCTGTTGATGGTTCATCACTACTGTCACGGTCCTGCGACACAGGCACGAGTTTCAGTCACCCTCTTGATGTAGTCTGCTGCATACAATGTCAGCAATATAATAATGCATTAATTAACACATTAATGCATGCATTAAAAAATTAATGCCTTGACAGCACTAACAATTCTGTATGTACATTCTTGTGTTTTTCTGTTTGATGTTTTGGACCAGACACTCTGCGCCGCTGGTCTAACGTGTAATATATAATTATGTCACCTGACCAGCACTTATGCTGTGCTGTTTGTTGATGCAGAAAGAACAAATGATGGAGGCGCAGGAAATGTTTAGGACATCGAACAAGGTAACAAGGCCAGAGAAGGCATTGATTCTTGGCTTCATGGCTGGCTCACGAGGCAAGTTCTGCACATATCTACACCTAGTTACTCTGTTTTATCATTCTTACAATACATTATTTTTGAGACTTCAATGGCAGATATGCTAGTTGTCTGTCCAATACAATGTATAGCATTGGACGGAGTATAATTTCACCTAAGTGTCTGTATGTCCGTGCATCCAACTTTTCTTAAGCTCTCTTCCTTCTATCTTTCCTTTCACCCCTTTCCCTTCCTCTTCTCCATCCCCTTTTCCTTCCCAACTAAACAGCTCACTGATTATATTTATACGGACATATACTGTAAACTATCGAAATGCATTGGACTGTGTTCATATGAACATTATCTTGTAATTGAACAGAAGTCTATCATTTATCTGTCGTCTTGCTCATTGTGCCATATTGACATAGAATAATGCTGTCATCAAGTTGTCTCAAAATCTACATTGCAGTATTCTGTAATGCATCATAGGATGTTTTTTTAATTTTTTAATCACTGTTTAACTCATAAGCGCTGCCATTCAGTCCTGTAAGTGATGCTGTAGAAAATTGTGGCAATGTTGTATAATCATGGATGTGGTCTGCAAAGACTTTTCCCTGACCTTGAAGACAGCTCAAGGACAAAAGATTGTGGCCTTGGGCCCTTGGTCCTTAAGATATCTGCCTCTAGTCACTTGCAATGACTGTGTTCTGTGCAGTAAGTTTATGACATTTGTAGGATATATGCAGTCTGTTATATCACCGTGACCATGCAAAATTAAGTATCTGAAAGTGCACTTTTAATTTGGTGCAGATGGGTTATTAGGCAGCCCCTCTTTAGGCTTCATACTTTGCTTGCTTATATAGTGGTCTTGGCTCCGAAGGTCACTGGCTTTGGCCTTGTCGTTGAAAATGCTGGCATCAAACCCATTGCAGATAGTAATTGTATTGGTCTGTTATGCTGCTGTAGACAATCCGTGTCCCAACCAAGGTGACATAATCAATATTCGGCTGAGCGAGTCGATCGACACTGTACAGACGCCTGAGGGCATATTTCGACCAATGGTCGTCGAAACTTACTTCCAGATGAACTATGCGACCGGGGAGTCGAAGCGCGTAACAAAGATGCGCGAGATCGAGACTGAGGAAAACGTATAGCATAGGAGAGAACTAGAAATGCATGTCAGTCTAGTGTGCACATTATGCAGCCATTCGCCTGACCTTTGATCTTTGACCTTTGAACTGAAAAAATGACACAATGGCTACTGGGACACAGTCACACCATTTTCCTTTTGTTTTCTCTATCTTAGTTTTCTAATTAGGAACCCATGTGGGAGTGAAGAACAGATGGACGGACAGACGGGTGATACTCGTAATGTGGTTTACTAGGACGGCTGCATTAAATGGTGAAGCCATTTTCTGTCAGGTTTTTGTTGTCCAATCACTGACTCGATAGTGGCTTGCATTACGACCTCGGTTGATGACTGTATAGCATTTGTGTTTGTAAATACGGTTATGCTGAACAGTTGCTTATTTTTGAAAGTTGATTTATACAACGTGAGTGCTATTCTTTGCAGTGACACTTTGCATATTACATTGTGCAATGACGCTGTTGTATTTATGTTGTACATTGAAAAACAGTGTTTTGGCTGGAGTGACATGTCTGGCATGTGACAAAATATCAGTGTTTTAAGTAAAACGTAAAGGTGCAAAGTCTGTCCCGAGCCCTAAAGCCTACATGTATAGGGCAGCGCTGATCTCTGCTTCCTTTCACCACTGTCGTCGTTGTGTTTATTGGATGTGTGTATAAAACGTGAGTAACAGAGGTAATGTCAGGTATCTGCTGCAGTTGTATACTCATTTCTGGTATAAAGCCATCTGAAATGTGTGACGATAGTATTCCTTGACAGTCAGGTAAATGCTTGGTTATCCTACAGTGTGAGTCTTCTATGTAGGGGTGTGTTTAGGGAGCCTTGTACCTGGGCTTGCTGTTTTAGAAGTGAATATTTCAACAAAAAGATAATTTATTACGGTCACAAATTCATCATAGGAGGAATGGAGCAGGCCGGGGCTAACAAAAAATATGTACAGTCATCACTAGGGCCCAGAGTTTTCCGCAGGCCGCGGAATTTCAATCTGAGCCGTGGAATTTACCCATTTCTGTGGAATTTTGATATTGCCGCGGAATTTTGCAGAAATTAAGAAATGACCGATGTTTAATACAATCGTCGGCTTTAAACTAACTATATCACGGAGAAAAATCAAACTGAACTGCCTAATACTGCATCTCTACTAATAATTACCATCGTATATGGCACAATCATAAATTAACATAATGCAACTGATTGACAAATTGCACTTTTGAAAAGATAAAAGGTCAATAATTTTCTTTGTATGTTGCAAGCATAACTGAGCGCCATGCCAGCATCCAAAAACGGAAGTTTTTTAAATAGAATAAAGTTTAGTTTACGCACAAATGGAAGGCCAAGATAAGCCACAGAATTTGGACAATTTTGCCGTGGAAGTTTGCAAACTGGCCCACAGAATTTGCCAGAATTTACCGCGGAAAACTGTGGTCCCTACTCATGACCCAACTCAAGCCTGCCAAGTGACATCTGCAATTTTAACTTTGTCACCTGATCACCGAGCTACGTCAATTATCACCCGCCAGCAATGATCCCAGTTTGCTTTTATTGTTTAAGCTGCACAGAATTTGATCAGTTGATTCTGAAGCAAATTGCTAAAAAAAATAATTGCCACCAGATGTCATACTTTCAGGCTAAAATCCACCAAATTCGAGTTTGATTGGGGCTCTGCTCCAGACCCTGCTGAGAGAGTTCACAGCACTCCCCAACATCCCCTAGCTCAATTAAAGGGGTCCTGCTTCTAAGGGAAAGGAGAGAGGAGAAAGGGAGGAAGGAAAAAGGAGGGGGAATGGAAGAGCGGGGAGGGGAATTATTACCCGCATTGGCGGTATCGTAACTTGGCAGCCCTAACCAACCCCCTTGACATTTCTAAATATGCCAATGCTTTGTGCACACAAGTTAGGGATTGGGGCTATTTTTTCGACTCCGGATGTTGGTTTCAGTAATGTGGGTGTTAATATATATTTTTTGGTTGTGTGATTGTGTGAAATTGTGTTGTGAGTGTTGAGTGCCTGTCACACACTGTATTTCAAGTAATTTTGTGTAAGAAGTAGAAACTTAAGTGTTGTTGTACAATGTGCATTGACACGAAGTAATTCAAATTACAGATAGAACAGATATTGTTGGGCTATCTGTTTTAGTTTGCAGGGTTCGTAGGGTCCTTGAGAAGTCCTTGAATTTTGAAAAAAAATCTAGGCCCTTGAAAGTTCTTGAAAAGTCCTTGGATATGAATGTTCCACATTTTTAAATTTTTGCATATTAAAATTCTGAAGAAAAAATTCTGGTAAAATTTGGCATTTCACCACTAGGCCTACTTGGTTATAGTTCACTTGCTTGCTTAACAAAACTTCCCACTGTGTGTTACGTATTCTATTTCGTATATATTTCTCTCTCTAAATTTTGACGTAGTACGAGTATGATATGTCTTTTTATCGATACTTTTGGTACTTGAAAACTGCAATTTTAGGTCCTGGAAAGTCCTTGAATTTTGTCCTTTCAGTTTGCTATGAACCCTGTGTTTGGTCAGACCAGTGTATATGATCAGTTTTGAAAAGTGCCTGTGTCAAAATGTCACAGTTTTGTTAACACTTCTGTACTGAATTAAATTTGTCAGCCATTGGCTGAATCTTTGCAGTTTTGTATGCACTCATGATGCTGACCAGAGCGTATTGCCATGACAAAGAAATGCACAAATTAATGCGTAATCCGGGTTTCATTATGCTTTACATTCCGAGCTCTGCCAGGGAAAGTTGACTGGGAAAAGATTGGAAGGAAGGAGACACAGAAGACTTATTGGACGTTCAGCAGAGGCAGCAAATTTCAATTCTGTCCACTTTTCGGAAATTTGCTAATGCAGAAACCCATTTGCGTTTTCCTGTGATAAGGGTCATCGAACCATGCCCCCTAAATACACCACTGGTTTACGTACGTCAAGAACACGAATAAATAAAAGCACAAATCAGCGGAGAAGTAACTGGCTGCTGATAAAGGACTATGGCAATACAATGCAACGGTAGTGAAACTGCTAGTGCTATATAGCCTAGCTACCAACAGTTGTGTGCACCCTGTAAGCAGGAGTGTAATATGGGACAGGTATGCGGGGGGAACGGTCTCCCCTTACTTTCCAGCGAATGGATGCGTTCCCACAAGTGTTAGACCAAAATCCATGTAACCGGCGGCTATTTTTAGCGGTATAAGTGTGCTTAAAATGTTTCCAGTACGGGCATGAAAATTTCTCTTCTCGGCCTCTGTATGCAGTTGTTTGTAATTTCATTCCACAATTCGTTCTCTAGCTGAGAAAATTAAAACTTTAAAATAATCCGCGATGTATTACAATAATATTACTGTACATACCGTATAACAGGTATAATACAGAAATTGGAACATGCCAAAAAATCACACGATCATGCCAAGTACTTGAGACGTTCTTGAAGTTGCAGTTTTCCGACAAACGGCTTCGAATTGAAATTTTGTCCTTAAATTCTTTCAAAATGGAAGATTTTTAGCCCAGATTTTGTATTTTTGGAATATAATTTTCTGACAAGAAGAAATAGCAACCTAATAGGCCTCATAATAAAACACAGGGTTCCTGCACATTCTTGAAAGTCCCGAAATTTATTCAGGGAAAACTGGAAAAGATTAACGAAATTTTAAAAATTAGCCATATTTGCACTATGCGATCTAATTTCACATTTTCTTTTTAAAATTTTTTTTCACTCGCTACGCTCGCATCTTATTGTTGTTGCAGCCACAATTATATACTTGGTGAATCCTCATGTCAACATTTGGTCCCTGAAAAATTGATGTCGGGAGTTCTTGAAAGTCTTTGAAAAACCCTTGAATTTTATTTTGTGACTACAGTCGGAACCCTGTGTATAGAGCCATAATGCAGTAGCTTCAGAGGCGCTGGGATAGCAGGCAAGTTAGCTATGCGAAATATTAACCTGTTATTGCATGACTTACAGTATTTATGATGTAGCATCAAAATAGATGTCCTTTATTTGGGACCCTGCAGTAGTGGGTTGAACAAGTGAGATGCCAACCTAGATATAAATGCAGACAGGGTATCACAGTTGACGACAGAATGAGGTGGAGTTTTTCGGAAAATTTGCCGACAGGTTGAAATTTGGCGGGGGGTGGGTGCAATTGCTTCTCTCTGCCAGGCGTCGTGCCGTCGTGGATTAAAGTAAGCGAGGCAGGAAGTTGCAAATTTACGACAGAATTCCGACAGAAAGTCGCTGAACTACAGACACAGAGAATTTTGAGAGCTCAAAATTTTAATCTTGGCCAAAAAGTTCCCCAAAATGTGGGGGGGGGGTTCGGCCCCAAATTTTGCATTTCAACTTTCGAAAATTTACCACAGATGGGTCGATTTATTTGCTTCCTTGCCACACCCACTGCCATGATGCTGATGTTGTGCAGTGTTCAGTTCATGACGTCATCGTCGTTGTCGTTGGCCGAGGTCGCAGTGGCTGTGGATAGAGCGGTAAACATGTCCACGTCATACGCGTAACAGGATGTACGGAACTGCTTAATGTCACCTGCGACAGAACATTATTTCTTAGACGTAAACTAGTGTGACTTGGTGGTGTAACGGTAGCGTGCCGAACTGGTAACCCCGAGGTTGCAAGTTCGACTCCCGCCCGGTGCACTGCCAGATAACTGTCACCAAGGTGTAATAATTATTTGGCACCGGCCTCACCACCGGGAAGGTAAATGGCAGCATATGGGAGAGGTGTGGCCTAACGTCCACATAGCTGAGTTGTATTTGCACTCACTGCCGGCTCAGGGCCTTATAAGAGGAGATGAGCACCGACCCTAAGTTCGCAGAGTTTTGGAGGGCGATGCTGATTATGGGGCAAGTTACGTTAAACTAGTTGGGCGAAAACTCACCCACTCGGCCGCCAAATCGCCCATTCAGTCCAGGCATTCTGGCCAAATAAGTTGATCGATTATTTTTTTCGGTATTCTATGGCCGTTAGAGCCTAGAGGTAGTCTGGTTTGGAACAGGACATTTAGGCGCCGCCGTTTGGGCCCACCGTTTCAGCGCCGGACGTTTGGGCGCCAAGTCATGATCCCGCCGTGAATAGGGTTCGAAAATTATGCATAATATTGGCCAGCGTATAACGCGTGATTCACGGGCAGATTACGCAACATTCACCCGAGCATTTGCTCAGAAAATAACCGTATGCTTTGTCACTTGACGACGACAACGCACCGTGACGACATACGACGACGACGTAAAAAGATGATGACGCGCAACAACCCACGACGAAGCGCGACGACGACGACGCGAAGGGTGACAACGACGCGCGAAGACGACATACGATGACGTCATGTGATGACGACGATGACGAACGACGACGACGCGGGACGAAGAAAAAGCGAGACGTCAATGAAGATGCGACGGACGACGCGAAGCGTGACGTCAACGCACAGTGCCGACGTACGTGTACAATGAGGTCACGCGACGACGAACGAGAACAAAGACGACATACGATGACGTCGTGTGATGACGACGACGATGACGCGGGACGACGACGTATGATGAAGCCGCACGACAACGCATGCACGACGAAGAAACGCGACGACGACGAAGCGAGACGTCTATGCAGATGCGACAAATGTGCAAGACAGCTAAATCGCTACTTGGGGTTATCTTTAGTACATTTTGGTTAGGCGTGGTCCTGAAAGGAAAAACAACACGCGGACGGCCGCATTTAGGTCAAGTTCGAGAACTCTGCGTTCACTGTGCAGTTACTAACCTATATATTCTCTAGGCTTTGGTGGCAATTCCTTGGCTAAAACAGTCCCTGAGCGGTTATTATAATCAGGGACTGCCTAGTGACCTGCTGCGTCGCCAAAACGGGTGATGTGGACGCTGTGATAGAATTAGCACGGCTACAAGAAGTTTTGTTGTTATCCGCCTCCTAGCCCACAGCCTAGATGTCTAACCACTCAAAGATCTGAGAAGTGTGACTATGTTGACGGCACTGACCTTGTTGCATAATTTCTTCGTTTCGAAATGTTAAGAGAACTTTGCTCGCTTCTGATCGGTGCAGTCGAACTTAGCTTTGTCGTCTAATAAAAGTATTTTCGTTTGCGTGAAATCATTTACCTGCTATTACAAGCTACTTTAAAGATGACGCGTAGCGTGACGATAACGCACAGCGCCGACGTACTTGTACAATGACGTCACGCGACGACGAACGAGAACAAATGACAACAAAAACTGATAACTAAGCACAGCAGGAAGTTACTATTACTATTATTATAAAATCGTATTTGCCAACTTACTGACGATTATGATTTTAACTCTAACGATAATAATTATGCAAATTAATTTTATTAACGTGCCAGTCACAAAGCATGGCGCCCAAACGTCCGGCGCCCAAACGGCGGCGCGCGAATGTTGCGTACCCCTCGAGACGTACTAAAGTCTCAGTCTCGGTCTCGGCTTAAAAGGTCTCGTGCACATCCATGGTAGTAGCAGAGCGCAAGACGCAAACAGTGCACACGCCGACTTCTGAATGGCGATCGCAGCCACCATCACCAAATGCAGTAAATAAAAATTATTTTTATCACAACACATTTGCCATCACCAACACTAGCAGCAGCAGCAGCAGCAAGCATGCATGCAACGACTATATGGTGGATACGCGCTTTTAAAATACACAGTCCATACAAAGTATTTCAAACGGATACCTTAAATACTAGTATACAAATACTTTACCATTTTACCATTAAAACACAAAGTCGACCTGCTGGTTTATGTGTTCAATTCACATCCAGCTTTCTCTTCTTAAGAAGAAGAAGATACCAAGCTTCTACTAAGCTACAACACCATAAACATTGTCGTGGCTATTACTATTTGTTTCAGTGTGAACGTCATAAACAGCTTCAGATTACTTTCACACAACGATAGCGCTGAGCTTACCGAGTCTTAATTACATCCATTACAGGGTTCATTAAGCAGAACGGCTACACGGCGACGGTCTATGAGCAAAAGGATAATTGAACGTGAGGCTTGTAACAGTGATTAGCCGCGCTCGAGACAGCACCGCGCGTTACGAGCGCGTATAGCTACACCTGGTCTGTATGGTACTTCCGCTCAGTCGCAGTAGCCATAGGCACCGAGTCCGTTGGGCGCGATGCCCCCCCTGCATGCGTTTGATTCCTAAATTATTATCATAACCGCAAAATAAAATGAGCACTTTTTTCGCATTTCGGCATCTGGTTCAACTTAATAAAAGTTTCCGTTTTTACATCCAAACGTTGAACGCATTAAGAGTTAATTATTTAACGACATGCGCTATATAAATTCACATTTTACTTACTTCACTTGTGATAATGAGATAAGGATCGCTATTGACATAGTTCAAGTTAAACAGTAAAAATCCGACGCGTCACTGAGCCCGACCACCAAACGGTTTTTAGTAGGCCTACGTATTCATGATGCAAATTTGCACTTTTGTCACCTTATGTGCATGCACAATAGATCTAACGCATTTGTACTTTTACCGGAATGGAAAAGTTTACAGTGTTCCCTCAGATACCCTGATTGGAATCTGGATTAGAGAAAAAAATAAGAAAATACGGGGATCAGAAAATGGAAAAAAAACGGAGAAGGGAAGGCGAAACCGTCCCGACAGTAGTGGAGTCGCTAAGATTTGAGCACGAAACTAACAAAATTTAAATATGGGGTCGAATGCCAGAGTTTGTGCGGCTCAGTCCATAGTGACGTGGAATGCCGAAGTCAAGGAGGACGTTCGCCCATTGCCCCAGAGACGGCGACGACAATCATGCCCCCAAAAATGATTTCTAAAACTCGGCGCCTGCGGCATCATCCGCAGCAGCAGCAGCAACAACAGCAGAGCGGGGATTAGAGGCAGGTAAACGGACAGACGGACGTACGTATGTAGCACTAGCAGCTCGTGGTCGACAGCCGCCGGCAATGCGAGCGAGCACTGCATGCCTGTACTTCTACAGCGTCGCCTCATACCGCCACAGACCTATAGACAGTGACGTAGCCAGAAATGCCAATTGTGGCCTTGTCTCCCTTGTCCTCCCTTTTTATCCATCCCCTTCCTTCCCCTGTCCTCCCCTCTTCCCTTCTCTTCTCTTAGAAGTAGGACCCCTAAAATACAGCTAGAGGATCTGGGGAGCGCTGTAAGCTCCCCAGCGGGTCTGAGGCGGAGCCCTAGCCGAAACAGAATTTGGTGCATTTTAGCTTTAAAAAACGAGATCTGGTGGCAACAATTTTAATTATTTTTCACAGATTAACGTAGTCAAATTGGCAAATTAAGTACAGCTTAAACGTATGCTTATGTCTTGTCTGGAGGATTTGGAGAGGGGGCTGGGCTGAGCCCCTGGGCCGTTTTGTCTACGCCACTGCCTATAGACGCGTTCTCATTACACGTCTAGATGCAGCCGTACATTCTGTGTGGTTTGTCGCTCATCATCGTTGACCTTCCAACAACCATCACTACTTCAACCCTTCAACGAACTGCAGCCAATTAAAGCTCTAACTCTCTAATGGTCAGTGACTGACCGACAACCAACCGTTACCTCTGTCTGTCGTTAGGCCTTTATATCTCGCGGTGAAAACACAGTCACTCTCAAATCTCAACAGCTCTAAACGTTCTGCCAATCATGGGCGGCGCTAGGAATCTGAAGCTACGGGGGAACAGGGGGGCAAGAGCCAGGGCACAGGGGACAAATTTTTTAGTGTGAGCCAAAGTCGACCTTATTCAGTTGTTGAAGGCATCAAAAAGACGTAGCGAGGTCCAGGGGTCGTAAGCAAAGCCCCTGGTCGGGAGGTCAGAAGTCAAAGCCTCCCTGAAGCTGAAACAATTAATTATAGCTTTTGGACATTCAATAAAAGCTGCAAATTTGCTTATTTTTAGCATTTAAAAACGCTAAAAATTACACATATTTGTGTTGTCTTGCAAAAATGATGTTTAATAAGTCACACTTTGGCATGTGTATGGTTATACCGGAAGGCACTTCATCACCGTCAAACTTTTTTCGTGGGGTGGCAACCGGGGGCGGCGGGCGGGGTAAGAACAAGGGCACAGAAGGTAGCTGTCCTCCCCCCTCTGGTGCCGCCCATGTTGTCAATACCTGAAAACCTGCAGAAAATCGTGGCCAAACATCATCAGCTGAACCACACTGTATAAGTAAAGTTATAACTTTGAAGTAGTTCTGCTACTGAGGCAACCCTGATTGATATACGCTGTAGATTGATAGTTGCGTCGGAAATCTGCGAATGCGACAATGACACTGAAGACGTTGTCAGTAAAGGAAATCATTGTGCGGATTTGACCTGCAATTCTACGGTTTTGCACACCAGCCTTGTACAGAGTGAGTCAGGATGAAATACCCCAACATGAAAATCACGATATTTGTGCAATACTCGAATATTTTTACACCAACTTTGCCTTATTTATTTCCTACACAATATTTCATAAACCTGTTTAATTATGCTACATTTCGTGGACATTTGGCAAACTGGTGCAGCATCAAATTCAATGTTCGATTTTCGCTAGTTACCAGTGTAAAGCATCGAATTTCTCATGAATTTCCGTTGCTGGAAAACACTGTTGAAGTGCTACAAGCTTAATTAGCTAATGAAAAAAATGCTAAAGAAATCGTTTTACCGAGCTAAAGTTCCAATACGCTCCAGAAAAAATTGTATCAACTGTTCAGCGCGTAATTGTATCGCACTTGCGGTGACTGGTGTAACTGTAAACGCACCACGAGTGAAATGTGACGACGATTTGTCGTAGTCGAGTGCGAGAACGAAGACTGTTTAGTAAACATCGTGTCGGCGTGTTATTATTACTTTCACAGCAAAGATCACAGCTCTGCCCGTGCATCGTCCGCAATCAGCCAGCAGCACCGCATCTTTCAACCCACCTTTGCTAATGAATGACTATCTCACCTGTCTGACGTCATTAACGTTATTATCATGCAATAAGCAAACAGTCGTTTGATCCTTAGCTGAAATTATTGCTTCGAAGGATGTTTAATATTGAAATAATGGCACAGCAAATGTAAAATCATATATAAAACCAGACACGGATCGAATAAAAATGTATGCTGCGATTTAAAAAAAAACCAGAAACACAGAGACCGCGAGTCCATGTACACTACATGCAGTACTAGTCCATGTAACATTACGCGAGAGCATGTAATGCTTCGCGCGTCTTAGCCATCGTCGCGGTGTCTGTCCGTCTGTCTGTCCGTCCGTCACACCCTGACACTGTATCAAAACGGCGACACCAGTCCTAGAATCACGAAATTTTCACTGTGGGCTGCCCCAAGGACTCGTATTAGGCCTTGAGATTTCTTATAAATGATTAATAGCAGGAACCTAACTGTAATACTGTACGGCATCGAGTGACTGTTCGACTTAGCTGTTAAAAATGTCGGCACAAAGGCCGAGAAACTAACCCATTTAACGCCTTCGCTGACGAAGATCTCTGTAAAAAACTGTAGACGACACCTCTTGGAGACTTAAGTCACTTTCAAGCTGTGGCAGCTACTGTCCCTGTGAACAGCAAGTAATTTGAGCAAAGCTTATGTGACGCGCAACAGCCTTAGCAGTTACTTTTCGCAGGTTATCGTAGCCTATCTCCATCTATTTCATCGCAATTCACCCTTGGAGTGTGCAAAAAAGAAACCGTAAATCACAAAAAAATATTAAAAACTTCTATTTTGGGGGTTCAAGGTCATTCAAGGTCATCGATGTTGACACTTCTAAGAAGTGCAAAATAATCAGCATTTTTGTGCCCGCCTGCAATTGTTTTAACGCTAGACGAGCCAATATCAAAAAATAACTACTTTGTAGAGGACTACCCCACTTTGACGCTCGCGCGTGCAGGCCTTCTTAAACTTAGGGGGTAGAGACTTAGACTGCTAAAATCTACGTTTGATGCTAGAAATTTCATATGCAGATTGTCTTGGTATATCTCCAGCCATTTCGTCGCAATTCACTCTTGAAATTTGCGCTGCAGCCAAAAATTGCGAAAAATTCACCAAAAACCCCAATTCGTGGGTACATGGTCGTTCATGGTCATCGATGTTGATAAATCTAAAAAGCCAGTCTTCAGTGCTTGTTATGATAAGCAACATGTCTGTACCCATTTGCAATCGTTTTCACGCTATACACGCCAATAGCGGTAAAATAACTACTTTTAAGAGGGTACCCCTCTTTCATGCCCTTGTTCAAACAAAACCCCCTCACCCAGGTGCACGAAATTTTGTCACGAAAAACTAGAGTCCTTCTGACAGTCCACAGTAAAAATTTCGTGATCCTAGCTTGCACCATTTTGATAAAGCTCAAAGTGTGACGGACAGACGGACGGGCGCCTCGACGATGGCTAAGACGCGCGAAGCATTACATGCTGCCGCGCGTAATAAAATCAATGTCTATCACTCGACGAACATCGCTATCTCGTACATAAGTCATCCGGTTCCGATCGCCGACGCATGCAGAGTACCAGAATGAATTGGAATATTAATTTTGTTTGCATCACGGTCCTTCTTCATTCCATATAAATCGCGCGTCAACTATCACTAACTGTCAGCAAGTGACAACTTTATCCCGATAAATATAACTCTGAAGTTAGAATATCACACACAGTGTGACAGACATACAGATAGACGGATCTGCTATATAGCTATTGTACCGTGTATAAAAAAAACACTGACAGTATAAGATAAATGTCGACTCCAGTGCTATGCTGAAAGAAAATGTGTTAGCAATAGCAGTTAGACGAACGGCGCTAAACAGGAAGACGCGCGGATGAAGGTTTGCGAGGTCGAAGCGATGTGTTGCTGTGAGCTGCAATTCCAGCGCGCACAGCGCTGTGTGGAAGGGAGGGCGTGTTAACACCAACGTCGTCAGCGACTAGCAAAAACGAACGTTCAGCCGCCCACCAAACACCTCCAGACGGAAACTATTTTACCGGCGGAGGCTGACAGAACTGACTGCTGCAAAATCACATCCGTTCGACAAATATATCTCACATTTCGAATGCTTTGCAGGTGCTATACATGTACATGTACGTACTATTGAGTTGACCAATCATGCAGCGGTCACTAGTCAAAGAAAAAACATTCGTTGTCAGGGATCTCAGCAAATATTTACGGTTGTTAAATTCATTTAAATAAATCAAGGACGGAACACTAATTATCTTAGCTTTCATGACCAAAAAAACAGCATCTGGCGATCTTTGCCGTGATATCAAGTTTCGTCTGCAATAAGAAACGTGTTCTGTCGTCCTGCTTTGATTTTCAAGAGCTATAAAATGTTTGGTACTGCTAAGTTCAATGGATTGTTAGACTAATTAGCACTGCATCGCCCCACTAACTCGTTGGCGTACGCTGTTAACTGAATGCCAGCAGCGATTATATTCATTACCTCCGCCAGGAGGTTATGTTTTTGCCGGTTTTTGTTTGTTTGTCTGCTAGCAAGATAACTCAAAAAGTTATGGACGGATCTTTCTGAAATTTTGAGGGTTTGTCGGGCGTGGCATAAACTACAGGTGATTCAATTTTGGGGGTGATCCGACAAGAATCCTGGATTCTGGATCACTTTGAAATTTTCGTTACCATTGCGTTAAAGGGGGCATAAGCGAAACCGCTGGCAAAGCAAATATGGTGACGCCACCTAGCGAATAGCATTGCCTTGGCGGAGATACCTGCGAGCTATGATTGCTTTCTATTTATAATTATATCCTAGATATGACAAATTCACCACGTTATAATATCGCCTGCATTACGCTATGCATCACGCACGCAGTCATACAGCACGAGGGTTGGGGCATTGTTTCCAGTTTGCAAACGCTGCAACATCACAGACTGTAGAATTACAGAACTAACAGCACGGTAATCAATGGCAGACCGTTTGCAAATTGCGTAGTCACGACCTCAACGCACGCACGCACGGAGACCTGACCTCTGTGGTGGTCTGCCACACAGCGATCATGAGGGTTGTCGGGTACTCGCAGCAGTAATGAAGTGGAGACAGGTAGAATCTACATCGAGTTCAGAGTACTCGAGCGGTGAAGAAGCACTGGACAGTTCTGCGAACTCGTGCATGGCGAGTGCAGTTTCACCGCACACGGAGACCGCACACTCAGCCGACCGCCCTCCGTGCACGGCGCCAGATATCACAATAAGACTAAGTTGAATGAATGCTGAAATACAACTGAATCATATTCGCGTACTTGCTTATTGGGCCTAGCCGCCTATACATTGTGGTCTGGTGTCATCGTACGGCAAAGTGCTATAGACAGCAAATATGTCGCGATCAATGGTCTTGCATGCAAATTGATATCTTATTCACAATTAAACCACACTCAGTTTGTACTGGTACTGTTCTCGCAACTTTCGGCTGCAGCCGTGCCTTATACTAAAGCAAACGACGGTGTATCTCCGCGATCAAAGCGTGGTTCAAATCTAAGTACGATACCGCACTGTCTGGAGTGGTACAAGCTTGTACTGCTCACACGCTTACCCATTCCAGCAGTGCAGTATCTGGTACTGATACAAACGTCAGAAGTTTTTTTATCGATCGAAGTGAGACAGCCACGAAAGGCGATAAACGGTTGTTGCGTGGATCAAACGTCAGTGAATGAAAATTCAAATAACAACGTCAACGACGCTGCAACAGCACAAATTCCCGGCGTGTTTTTATTTTTTATAGCTAACTTTTTCGTTTTACCATTGATGTTTCACTTGCACTGCGATGCATTAAACAACGTATGATCAGTTTCAGTTCTGCGACATTTTGCGATGGCGACCAGACTACTGGGGCTGTCTAGAGTTGTATGCAGGCGTGCAAGCAAAGACTCGCGCGTGAAAATAACCTGATGCAGCAGGCATCATGATGTCGATCATTAATCCCGTGACTTTTAGCAAGTGTCCGTCAACGCTAGAATGGGCAGCGACGTCGCTGCGTACTCACGGGGCGCAAAGTTCAGGCGCCGCAGCGGTTTACGCGCTAACCCGTCTCTACCAAGGGTGAAACGTAAACTTCTCAACACCCAGGCGCCGAACTGACTCACGTACGGTGGGCGCCTTGGTCAGCTGTGCTGCGTGAGTGGTGGTCAAACACTGCCCGTCATCACCGGCGCTATTACAAACAGACGCGTGTCCATGCTGGCGAGTGAGGCGCTTCGTGGATCGTGTGATGGAGATGCACAAGCGCAGTCGTCGCTGCAGATCACATCAACACGCTACGGACTGTTGCTGCTGCTGCTGGTGATGCTGCCCAAACATACCTCAAATACCACGCCGAGCTTTGCACTCGCAGCTTCGCCAGCGATCACCCCACCGCTGACAAAAAGACTGAAAAAATCTCGGCTTACCTACTTTTGCAGTAGACACAAACTGGACCAATTTATCACCGGTTTAAGTATGGCTAAAATGAAAAAAAAACGATCGCTTATTTTGAAGAGTTTTACGGCTATCACGCATATCTAAAAACTTATCATTTCCTTTAGTCTATGATTAATCTACGCATCTCGGTACGAAAACGCCGACAACAGTACAAGGTGTGCACAAAGCGTCAGGAATGAAACGTACTGAATTGCAACACAGCTGAACTGAACTGACATTTTAGTTCACTTCAATTCAGTTCAACTTCAGTTCAGTTATTTTCGTCGCATTATAGCCTAAACGCCACAAGCATCACAACGCACGCGTCTTACCGCTAGAGACTATCAGCACGATTGCCAACAACTCAGCGCGTCATTAGACCACTTTCGCTGAAATTGAACAGTGTCAAGCGCTGCAAATAATATCATCATCATCATCATCAGAACGCGTAGTCGGCGGTGGACCGTTGCGCTCTCCACGCTTCACGATCATCAGCCGCTGTCCAGGCGTCCCGAGCAGTTAAACCCAGGTGTGTCTCTTTGAGGACGTCATGTAACCAGCTGCTTTGTGGCTCGATATTGCTATATTTAAGCTGGCAACTTGTTGCAACGTAACCACAAAGAAATTAGCGTTGATTGATTGCTGTTCTCGCGGCCAGTGTCACGCGCGGCAGCCGAAAGCCAATAATTATTCAGTGCTGCCGGTTGTTAATGCCAAAGCACGCGCTAACGCCAACCACTACGCCGTCGACCGGATCATTACGAAGTTTATGCAGAGCTTTATTCAGACGCACGCTCCGTATACAGTACTAGGACATAGCAAAATGCTATTGCTGGTAAATGTACACAGAAGTCCATGGACGGGGCGTGTCGCGAGACGTGTTTGTGCGTTCGTTTAACACAATCTCAACCACGGTGGGAGATGTAGTCCACCGACCAGGTGTGTCTGTCACACCATGTCACGTCTTGTCAGACCATCAAACGTACGTGACCTGCGCTAATGACGTCCGTTAAGTCCTCGTTATGTAACACGACGGCGCGCCGGAGATATTGCGTAAACAAATACGTGTCTCATCTTGTTAAATGTACCCGGAAAATAGATATTTTGTCACGTCAGCTCACAACAATGAATCAAAAAAACAATTAGGCGAGCCTATAACAACAATACAAAAATTTTGTCTGTTCTGTTATTTTAAAATAAGAAAAGGAAAACTGTTGCATGTTTAGTAATTTCAGTTACATGAGCCCCGGTTTAAAGCTGCGCGTAATCTGCAGTCCAATAGGCTGGTGGTCCATACTGGAAATCATCCGTTGAGTGCAACTGGGAATGGATTCAGCAGTCTGTAAGACAATAGCAAATATGCGACAACGATGACGACCTTTGTCGACTAGCAGATCTTGCCTTGCCTTGCATTCCTTTTAGCCGTCCTCGATCCGAAGGCAGGCAGCACTATGAATCGCCGTCCTTCATGCAGATCTGTCGTCCATTTTCCGGATTGCCTCCTCAAGCTTCAGTCCTGTCCATTAAGTGACATTGTCTATCCACGCTGTTTTTGGTCTTCCTCTCTTCCTGTTCAATTATACATTTTTCAAGACATTTGTCTTCGCCTCCATGATATGATCGAAGTACAGTATCTCAACTTTCTGCTAGCAGACCACGCATGCAAATTTGTAGTAGTAACTGTATGTGGAAATGATGAAGCTATGGAATGGAGCAGGCGAGCGGTTACTAGTCGATTGTGGGAGAACACGTTGTAGTTATCAGTTGATAAGCCTATGGAGCTATCTGTTGCTGCGGCTGACCGGTCGACTCCCGCAGTTGATGCGCCGTCAGATTCGCTGTTCGACCAGATCAACTACAGCGCCACAACACACACTGCGGCATGGCATCGCGGCGCCTATTAATGACGTAGACTGTGGGTGGCATCGCCAGATCTCTGTGGGTGACGCCGTCTGTGTGCGCGCCTCCTGGGAGATCTGCGTTCTACCCGCCCCACACATCCACCCACTCAGCACGTCGCTTTATCCCACCCCTACACCCCGTCTCATTACGACGTCGTTTTGTACCGATCAGTTTCGCATGTATTTATCGTCAATTAAGTTCAGCGCGACACTGCGACGATCTGAAACGTTACACCGTCAACTGCGTGTACATGACGTCGCACTGCACCCCACGACCTGACCGAATTGACCAGCGCACAAACCAAACGCTGAGTCCACCACAAGACAGAAAACAACGCACAAAACAGCCGATAAACATCGTTAATGTGAGAGAATGGTCTAAAATTCGCCAATGCAATTAACAAAAAGTGTTTCTGAAATATACGTACCGGAAATCAATGGCGGATTCAAATGGGCGGCCGCACCTCCCCCACTGACTGAATGCATCTTAAAACAAGTAATATTTTTTGCACAAAATGCATTATTTTATTTTTGCATCAAATTTCAAAGAATTTTTAGGGGAGCCCCAGACGTCACCCCCACCTTTCCGGCGTCCGCCCCCTATTCCAAACTTATGGATCCGTCACTGCCGGAAATATTATCTAAAACCCAAACATAACGCAATAAACAAGAAATTTGAGAAAAAGCTCACGAAACGCGCGAAAGCCTATAGCAGTTCCTGTTCGCAGGTAATCGTAGTCTATCTCCATCCATTTCTTCGCAATTCACTCTTTTGCAGCCAAAAATCGCCAAAAAATTGCTTAAAATCAATAATTTTAGGGTTCAAGGTCGTTCAAGGTCATCGATGTTGATAAATCCAAAAAGCCTGTCACCAGTACTTGTTATGATAAGCACCATGTATGTACCTATCTGCCACCATTTTTACGCTACGCGAGAAAATTGCGGTAAAATAACCACTTTTTAGGAGGGTAGCTGTCTTTGACGCCCACCTGCGCCGGCCTCCTTGAACCTAAAGGGTCGGGACTTGGACAGCTAAAATCCACGTTGAATGCTGAAAATTTCATACGCAGGTTGTCCTGGTCTATCTCCAGCCATTTCGTCGCAATTCAGTGTTGAAATGTGCGCTGCATCC
>Ga0209367_1003247_pt1 | contig 22024 bp, 14 predicted proteins | sample WorMetLIZISLAND2_FD_187412 | JGI IMG/M metagenome (GOLD analysis project Ga0209367, IMG submission 187412) | Marine gutless worms symbiont microbial communities from Max Planck institute for Marine Microbiology, Germany - Olavius geniculatus... ... | reverse complement strand
GGGGGGGGGGAGGTGAGGGGAGGTGAACATAGAGTATAGACAAACAAGGCTAATTAATTACAGTTAGCTTAATTAACTGCCAGTTTCTGAGATAAATCATTAACAACATAATGATGAATGAAAAGCAGACAGTAGGATCCGTAGGCAGTAATTATTCTGATGATCTGTGGGACCGTTACTGGCATATATGTCTGTGTGCCTGTAGAACCGAGCCAATGGCCTTGATATGAACGTCATACCAGCGTGGAACAATGGATTCACCGGGCGAGGGGTTGTCGTCTCTATATTGGATGATGGCATTGAGAAAGATCATCCAGATCTCAAGAGGAATTACGTACGTCCTTTAGTTTCATTATTGATTATACAGAAGTGTTGCATGGATGTATTTGTAGCTGATTTTGTTCTTTCTGCTATTTTTATTCTTTGCAATTAACACAGCAAATAGATTATAAATTGCGGTGCCAGTTACTGGTATGTATACTGACATATCTTACCCAGGGACTTTGCAACGTTATGGCGAGTTTCTTTGCTGTGCACTAAAGTAAGCAAATTTGTATGGTGCACAAAGTAAACAGGAAACCCACTGAATCTGAGTCATAAAATGTTGGGGTGTGGGACTAAGATGGCCTAAAAATTAAGCTGTTGAGAAATCTTTTGAGTTGGCAACAAAACAGCGTACAGAAGGGGAAGTGTAAATGTTCAGAGAAAGGATATTAAGCAGCTACTGCAAAACTACGACAACCAAAACGTGTGCAGACATGAGGGACAGCGATGGGAATAAACTGGAGTCCAGTGAACTCAGAGTATCAGATGAAACATTATGTTTGATCAATGAGTTGTGATGTGATTGACAGGACCCACTTGCTAGTTATGATATTAATGACCACGATCCTGACCCACAGCCTCGCTATGACTACAACAACGAAAACAAGTAAGCATGACGTCTTTCACCATGTATTTATACCAATAAAAAATTAGTTGGAAAAAACCTCACAATTGTTTAACGTGTTGTCTTTCTGCTGGTGCATTGTAACATGTTGCTGAATGAGTTAGCTTTTGTAATGATTATAGTGACGATGATGACAGTAATAATAACGATAATAGTAGTAATCGTAATACAAGTGACTGAAGTAATTCGGTGAAACACGAAATCGCTGATGGCAGCCTGTGGTAGTGAAGCTTGAGTGTGATATTGGACATTTATTTATTTGTTAGATGTTAGATGTTAGTTTGTTAGCAGGATTATACAAAGAAGTTGCAGGTGGTGGATTTGGCTGGATGCAGGATGGAATTAAAGCATTCTTTATCATTGCCAGATAGGGCAAACTTATTGCCAAATGTATTGCTAATACATGGCGAAGACAGCGGAAAAAATTGACATTGCATTGGCAGAGGTTTGCGGTCTTGATGTGCTCTTCTAGTTTTTTTGTGCTCTGTAACAGTTGTATGCTGTGATGTTAAGTCTATGTGCCATGTGATATTGACTGTCTGTTCTGCTGTTCTACTGGCAGGCATGGTACGAGATGTGCCGGTGAAGTGGCTGCGGAAGCAAACAATGGCATTTGTTCTGTCGGTGTTGCCTTTGAGTCCAGTATTGGAGGTTTGTGGCTTTATTTCAGACGATATGTTGATTCTAATGTCGTATATAGTATTTCTAAAAGAGGGTTTGGTGTCATAATTAACCAGTACATTGATAATGAAAATATATTATATTTAAATACTAGTACATTACTATTTTAAGGCATCTTAAATTATGGACCGTCTTTTTTATTTTGCTGTATTATCAGCAGATGTAGGTTTGTGTGTATTTTGTACCATAGAATATTTGAACTAGAAAGCAGTTGAAGCCCACAGGTACCTCCGCCAAGGCAATGTTATTCGCCAGGTGGCGTCACCATATGCACTTTGCCAGTGGTTCCCTTATGCCCCCTTTAACGCAGTGGTAACGAAAATTTCAAAGTGATCCAGAATCCAGGATTCCTGCCGGATCACCCCCAAAATTGAATCACTGGTAGTTTGTGCCATGCCCGACATACCCTCAAAATTTCAGAAAGATCCTTCCATAACTTTTTGAGTTATCTTGCTAACAGACAGACAAACAAAAACCGGCAAAAACATTATTTCCTTGGCGGAGGTAATAAAATGAATGCATTTGACATCTTCCTCATCAGGAGGACAAGCTTACAATATTATTAAGTCTTCTGTTATGTGAAGATTATTTGTGTTTGATCATTAAGCTGCCGGCCTGCATAACAGTACTTGCTTGCATTCCGAGTCTGTTAGTGCGTTTAAAACACATCGTCGTAAGATCGATAACATTGGCTGAGTTCACCAGTTTTGTTGGCGGATTTTATCGGTAAACTAAACCCTACCCAGAAGATTGCTAAAACTCAACATTTTGGTTCTGGAAAGCTGTGAAATTTGACTTTTTAAGTCCTGGATAGTCCTGCACAGCACAGTTGGTAAGCGTCTGTGAATAGTGTGTAGGAGACATGTCATTGGCATGGCGTCGTGGCATGGGGAAGGCATAGAGGGGCAATTGACCACTGTAAATTTTAAGCTGTTGGAAAATTTTTCTGTTTAAATATTTTTGTCTAAAAATGCCGAATTTGAGACTGAAAACTTTATTTTGAGAAAATTTAGAGGCAAAATTGAAATTTGAGCACTCATAATCTTTATTGAAATACTCATCGGAATTCTGTCGGAAATTTCCAGTGTGTCATAAAATGGCAACTTTTTGTGCAAGCTACTTTTTCGACTCAAGACAATGCTGAGTCGTATGTGTAAATGTGTCGCAGGGGTGAGAATGTTGGACGGTGACGTGATCGATGCTGTTGAAGCTGAGTCGTTGAGTTTACGCCCTCAGCACATAGACATCTACAGCTCGTCGTGGGGCCCGGACGATGATGGTCGGACCGTTGATGGACCAGGGCCACTTGCTCGCAAAGCTTTTTACAACAGCATTGCTTTTGTATTTTTTCTGCTCATTTCACGTCACATTTACCTGAAATTGGTTGCCTTTGTTGTTGCTGCTGTCATGAGTAAGTGGCTAAGTCAGTAATTTATATAGCGCGATAACTATAGTAACCTTGAACGCACTGGATGTAGTAGTAGAATGAAATGGAAAAATGTTTTAGATGACATCTAAAAGTACGTAGACAGTGTGTGCTGCACATAAGAATGTTCAGCAGAGCGTTCCAAGTAGGTGGACCGGCATATCTGAAAGCATGGCTTCGTGAGTTGCCATTTTGATCTATGGAACCTGCCCCTGAGCCAGTCAAAAGCTCATGCATTAACTGAGTCAGTAGTCTGCAAACGTAGGAGCTACAGATCCAGATTGCACTGATATAGTGGTTTTTGCAGTGCTCAGAAAATGCAGCAGAATCGTGTGTTAAAATGTCAGGTTTGTGTGTGATGCTGTATCAGGGTCGTAATGGCTATGGTTCTATCTTTGTCTGGGCTTCCGGTAACGGTGGTCGGGAGGGTGACAGCTGCAACTGTGATGGTTACACAAACAGTATTTACACGCTGTCGATCAGCAGTGCCACGGAGAACGGTCACGTGCCTTGGTACTCGGAGGCCTGCTCATCAACACTTGCTAGCACCTACAGCAGTGGATCAGGAGCCGAGCGTCAGATTGTGAGTTACACTTCACTGCGTTCACTGATCCATTTACTACCAACCATGGTAGTCTGCGGCAAGTTGCGATGTTACTCAGATACGGAAATTTGCAGTTTTTGCTGCAGCGTCAAGGTCAGACAGAGCTCAAGGTCATAGCATAACCAATTGTGCAAAAAGTACCATTTAGTGCGTTTGTGTTTGTGATTTTTTTAGTACACAATGTCGATTTTGTCCAGTATACTTTGTTTCTAGTGCAATAAACAAGCTGGTTGGGTTTTTGGATCAAATGGTCAGAAGTCAAGATCTCCTTGCGCACGACACATTTAGAGCCAGACACTGTGCACAAAGTTTGGTGCAGTCTTGGCCAGCAGACGTCATTATTAGGTCAAATTGCTCTATCGTACCTATCTATTTCTCCATAGCATGGTCTGTTTTTGTCTCTCTGTTGTCTGTCACCTTATGCACCATGCTTAAATCGTTCGTTGGACTTAGAGGCTATTTGGAGGTACACTTTTAAGGTCCAAGGGCACATTGTGTTAGATGGGGTCCCTGACTCCGTAGGAGAAGGCGAAATTTGGGTTGAGCTCCCCAGCTAAAACTTGCATTTGGGCATCACCGATGAGCGATTTTGCCTCTTGCAAATTACTTTTCTTTTTGTTGTTGTTATGTAAGAAGTAAAGTAACTGGGGTGGGGTTGCTAGGGTGCAGCAGACTGGAAATAAAATGTCTGTTATTATTTTGTGGTTGGTAATGTGAAAACAGGTGACGACAGATTTGCGTAAAGGTTGCACAGAAACTCACACCGGTACATCAGCGAGTGCCCCACTTGCTGCAGGAATTTACGCTATTGTTCTGCAGGCCAAGTGTGTTCCTCTGTACTGTACATGGTGGACAAGAAATTTCTCAGCTGTCATGTTTTAATCGATTTAAATTTTGCTTTACCAGTTAGTTGTTATGCGGCTTTGGTGTCTGCGAGTTCTGTGCATATTGTATACTTTTGTCATGCTGTTTAATTGTTTTTGACTATTAAATGTCAACTTTGACTTAGCAAAATTGATATTTTATTGCGTATTGCATCTCCGGTTTTAATGCAAAATTTTTATGTTCGAGTTTGATCATATCAGTTGACTTATGTTTGCTGTTGTAATACTGTGAAATTTGTTGGGCTAATTGTGTTATAAAATTATTTGCACTGTATCATTTAAACTGTTGGTAGTTGCATTTTTGGTAAATATCATATTATGTTGATCTATGTTAGTCTTACTAGTTTATTTATTAACAGCCGTGGAGTCTGTGGCAGGCTGCAATGTTACTCAGTTAGTCAGTTAAGCAAAAGAATAACTGCTTCACTCACACAAATGATGAGTGGTTTTCAAGACAAAATGTAATATAAAATGCAACGTCTGTCTGAATTTAGAAGAAAAATTTAAATTAGAAACAAACATTTGTTGAAACAGTAATGTTTTTGTGTTCCATTGGCAGACTGTTTCACATAGCCAGTGCCATGCACTGTATGAGAACGTTCATTGTCCGATGTTTGGTCGAGTGCATGAGCTTGGCATCTGCGTTTGGTTTGCAGTCCACGGTTGACGTGGCGTGACTTGCAGCACATCACCGTACTGACGGCTCGTCGTGCTAACCTTGAGGCAGATGACTGGGTCGTCAATGGCGCCGGCAGATTGGGTACTAGGCATACAGTTTCTGATTCAGTATAGCTAAACCTTCTTACACTTTATCTTCACATAACTTTGGCTTTTCTGATAACTTTTCCTTCGTATGGAATTTGACTACCCGAGTCATGTTTGAATCTGTTGGGTTTGTGAGGTGTATTACATTGCAGTCATTATTCATATGTGATAGAGCCCAGGTAAATTTATCATCATCATCATCATCATCATTGCACATAGACATTTGTGATCTGTTGTGATGATCCAGGAGTGCCCGAAATCAGCAGCCTTGCACTGGAGTTACTAATGAATTACAAAAATGTTTTCGAATAAATAATACAAATAATAAATATGAGCAACAGATAGCACACATTGAAGTTATTCAAACAGTATAAATATTTCATGTTTTGCAGTTTACTTGGTATCGTGTCGATGTATCAGGAGTTGTTACATTTTTGGCCCACACAGTAGATGTGTGACATGGTTAGTTACTTTGTTGTTGACAGTCAGTCATCACTTCGGCTTTGGTCTGCTGGACGTTGCTGCTATGGTTGATCTGGCACTTAATTGGACGACCGTTCGTGAACAGCACTGCTGTGAAATATCTTCTAGACATGCAGCTCGGTGAGCCTTGAATCATCTGATCTGTTTGTCAGATTATTCAGTTAACTATGTCTGCATTCATCCTGCACAATTTGTGTCAAGCTTTTTTGTTATTAGTGCTCTGTTTAAAGATGCCTAATAGTTACTCTTTATCATCTTCTATTTGCTGTTGCCAGCATTACTGAGATGTTTGACTCTGTCACGTCACCGCTGTCTGAGATGTTGACTGTTTTAAACTTATTCATGTATTTGTTATTGTTAGTTTGTCAACTGTCTTCGTTGATGAATGTATGTGTGTATTCATGGTGGTGGGGCCTTGGTGAGCTGTAGAATACGAGGGTCATCCCAAAAGTTTCCGGCCTCGAGATATTAGACAACAATATTTTCCACAATCTGTACATCATTGAAACGCACGTCCTTTACGAACTCTAATGAGTCGGTTGCGGATATGATGTCGTTGTAATTTATGACGTCACAGAGCATTAAACAGAAGTGATTTCCAGCGTCAATAAAAAAGGCTTGAGTCATTCATCATCATTGATAGCGAACACCATCATTATCAGATTTCAGATTTCCAAACAGACAATAGTCACTGGGGGTAAGGTCGTTGCTGTATGCAGGGTGGTCTTGGTGTAAAAGTCTCTAGTCATGAACAGCCAGCTGGGTAACTGTAGACTTTGGACTGGACTGCAGTGCTGAAATATGGGGAAGTTGTGCAGGGCTTGCTTCCGGGCCCCTCTCAACCCCCCTGTCCATCAGGGGCCCATGTAACTAGTCACAAATTTTGGTTGGCCTTTCACTAACACAACTGATATAATTAACAGCTAAATTTTTAATAAAATTTTTTGATACCATCAGATATTGGCATTGCATCGTATTTTGCCTAAAGTGCTTTGATTTACAGCTAACACAGATTAGGCTATAGTATATTCACAGACCCAAATGAGAAATTCAAAAACGTATTTGTTAGGGCTTTCACAAAATCAGATGGCACGGGGCTCCACTATGGTAAACCTAGCTCCAGACTGGAAAATTGTCATGCAACAGTGAGCCTGATTCTATGCTGTTTGCGTTAGCACTCCAAATCGTTTTGGTTTAGAGCTATATGACATCATAAATTACAACAACGTCATATCCGCAACCGACTCATTATAGTTTGTAAAGGATGTACGTTTCGCTGATGTATAGATTGTAGAAAATATTATTGTCTAATATGTCGAGGCCGGAAGTTTTTGGGATGGCCCTCGTAGACTCACATATGTACGTAGCCATCGATGTTGCTGCGTCTGTTTTGCCATGTTTCTTGTGCATAGAGGCATTCCAGTGAACGGTAACATGGAGGTAGCATTAGACTATGACGGCTGTCGTGACACTGACAGTGAAGTCCAGTATGCTGAGCACGTCCAGGCCATAGTGACGCTGTCGGCACCAGTGCGAGGTGAAGTGGAGATCTTTCTGACTTCACCGGCCGGTACAAGATCCACACTACTGGCACGCCGTGTCCGAGACATGTCCAGTGAGGGGTTCACAAACTGGGCGTTCCTGACGACACATTGCTGGGGCGAGTCGGTCGCCGGTACTTGGCGGCTAGAAGTGCGCAATGGAGCCACCATTTGTGAGTAAAAAGCACATTAGTAATTTTCTTCATGCAGTTCATGCTAGTAGACTCTGTATGACATGATTGATTTATTTCATTGATTGATTGATTGAGAAAGAAAAAAAAGAAAAAATATTGACGAAAACACATAGCCAAAAAGTAGATGTGATTTTTTGCTTTGTTATGAAAAGAACTAAATGTTGTGTTGTTTGTTAGTGAACTTGATCATTTTTTATGGATTGTGTGAATTAGTCGTTATGATGTGCTCCTCCTTTCAGTCTTTTGCCTGAATGACAGTTTATGACAGTCTGTATGTTAGTAAGTAAATTTGTATAGCACATGGTGTTGATGAGAGACCTGCCAAATCTGAGGTGCATAGGGTGGGATGGGGACAAAGGTGGCCTAAAAAACTAGGTTGTTGAAGAATATTCAAGTTCGCGACAAAAACAGCATATAGAAGGGGATTGTGTGTGTCAAATGGAAGGGTATTCCAAATGGTGGGAACTGCTACTGCAAAACTGTGGGAATGAAAACATGTGCAGACATTAGGGACAGAAAGCAAACTACACTATGAGGCATAAAAAACACCAAATTTTTTTACCATAACTTGAAGAAGGGTTACCCAATTTTAATAATTTTTGGTACACATATTCATGACACAACTGGCCATCAAATGGCCATTCAGTTTCCCACCTCATTCAATGTCTGCTTCTGCACTGCCTAGGAAAAACAGAACAGACAAAATGTGCATTAAAATCAACAAAAAACTTTATAATATTTCATTTTTTATGCGTGAAAGCAGCTACTGCTTTCAGCGTGTCTTAGCCATCGCAATTCTGTCTGTCCGTCTGTCTGTCACATGGGTGGATCAGTCAAAAACGGTGCAAGATAGGATCACCAAATCTTTACCGTTGGCTGTCTGGAAGATTCTAGTTTCAGGAACCGTAAAGCTTTTCCATAAATTCGAAAAGGGTCACCTCGATCGAGGGCTCTAAATGAGAGGGGATGGGCAGAATGTGCGATTTTTGGCCAATAAGGCACTGTATCTCAGTAACGGTGTGAGATAGGGCCTAGGTTACTATTAATAGGAAATCGTACACTGGCTCTTGATTGGCGCCGAATTCAATAATCTTGAATGACCTTTAGCACCAAAATAGGGAATTTTATGGATTTTTGGCGATTTCGGGCTGCGACAAGTTTATGTCATTCACAAGGTGGTGCCACGGAACTATCGTTATGCGATCCAGATAGAGAATTTGATATTTGTATATTAACTTGGCGTGAACACCCCAATTTTTAGCTAAACTACTGAACCGGAACTGCTTTAGGCTTTTGCGCGTCTTGTGAGCATTATCTCAAATTTCTTGTCCCCATATGTGGCCACCAACAGCTAATCAATTACAAGGTTTGACTGCTGTGCAGCAATACGTCTATTAAATAGGCCTAACATTCAGGGATATTGATGAATTCAAGAAGCAACTGATGAAGTCTGGGTTGGTCTGGAGCAGAACGTTATCGACACTGCTATCAATAAATGAAGAAAGTGGCTCTGAGTTGAGCCCATGTTCATGGGCTAACATTTCAAACATTTTTGTCGGCAGTTAAAAATGGACAATTAGATAAACTATTGGCTGAAACGATGAAAATATGGACAAAATGTGTGTTTTGTGTGTTCTTTTGATTAAGCAATAATACTAAAGTGGTTAAAAATGCAATATTTTGTTTATTTTATTTTCCCAGGTAGTGCAGAAACAGACAGTGGGTGAGGTGGGAAATTAAACAGTCATTTGATAGCCGGTTGTATCAGGAATATTCATACTTAAACTTATTAAAATTGGATCAGTTTTCTTTAAGTTATGATGAACAAAATTTTGGTATGTTTCTATGTCTCACAGTGTAGATGGAGTCTGATGAACACAAAGTATGAGTTGGAACATAATGTTTCAACAGTGATTGACAGCATGTAAGCAGGCTAGCTGGCTGGTTGATAGATAGATATAGCTTTGTAGGTGATGTAAGTTTCTGCTGGTGGCTCCAGCTTCTTGCTTTGTCTTTTCATTGGTTCTGCTGATGTTTTACTTGTGGGGAATGTAGAATTTTTAAAAAGTTCTTTTCTCATTGCTTTCTCTGACATCTAGCTTTCCATTGCGTTGCACAGCTGTGATTCATATCTGACAGTCAAATGTCAAATGTGTATAGTATGTCCAAGTTTGCACATAATCAGTTAATATTCAGATCCATCTGTTGGCAGTTGTTATATGTACATTCGAGGATTAGTGCAAACTCATGCATGTGGTATATCGTGTTTCTGTATTGCATCTCATGCTGAAGTCCGCCATGCCAAACTAAGCAGCTGGAAGCTTGTGGTATGTGGCACGGGCCATCATCCATACCAGCCTGTTTCAGTCGCCACCGTGGCAGGAAGACCGCAACTTTTGCACTCCAATGAAGCGAAGCCTTCTTATGCAGTACACGCACAGCAACAGCCACATGTCCGACCATCACCAGACTTCCATGCAGTTAATGTGGAACCATGTCAGAAACCAACAACAACACGTCACGACAGCACATTGGCGAAAATTGCCAACAGTGGAGGCAAGGCTGTAACTTTGTGCAAGCATGAGATGTTGTGATTAGAGGGGGGAGAACCAGGGGGTGTACTGATATAAAAAAAAGTTAATTGATTAATCTCTAAAAATTAACTTCAGTTAGTTACAAACATTTTTGTAGTCAATTGGGAAGACCATGAATCATGGTAGATGTTATTTATCATAAGCTAAATCAGAAGGTGATGATGGTGAAGTTTATATATATATATATATATAGTCGAATTACAAGTCTTATTTTTAGCGCTTAGAAAGTGCTAGCTGCAAATCTAACGGTATATAAGCAGTGCAAAAGTACTAATGTTGACGACATATCCTGTGCAAAATGTGCAGATTAGTAACATTACTGATGGTAAGAAGCCTAAAATTTTATTCGAATTTTAATTGATCAAAAACTGTTGATCAAACAATTTTTAACGATTAATTGATTAATTAATTGTTAATTTTTGCAGGCCTAGTTGTAATGCTAGTTATTTGTCGAATTTGTCAATTTATGTTTAATTCTGTGTTGTGTGCATGTCTAAAAAAAGTGCTATTAATGTCATACATTTTATTGTCAAGATTAGCATTGTACAGGGAGTGAGGATGTAGGGTGCGGAGATTGCAGTGGGGGGGGGCAAAACTGACTGAAAGTCCATTAATAAGACTATAAAATTGCAAAACAGGGGTCACAGGTAGAGTCTTGTATGAGGCATTTGCAATTTATGTGACATTGTGCATGAATAGCTGCATGCTTCTGTGGATAAAGTGGGCATGTTTGCAATGCAATAAACCATGTCATTACATTGTGCTTGTTTAAGTATATCTGACTTTGTTATTCGTCGTATGGTGTTATGGTTTGGTTTCATTTACATGACTTGTGAACTGCATACATTTTATGTTTTATCTCTCTCTCGGTCCTTACCTTACCTTACCTCTGGGGTGGACAGGCTCTTACACCTGCCCAGCGCTGAGGCCGTATCAGCTTGGCCCAATGCGCATCCCCAAATGTAACCACAAGGTGACAGGTAGCGGCTATAAAGCCGTATTCGGCTGTGAAGCCGAGACCAGCACAAAAGCACTGGTAACGTGTAGCAATCTGCTCTCATGGGTTTGATCAGCTCTAAGTTAGCTCCTCACCTCCAGATTTTAGAAATCTTTCGGGTCATCGGTGCAAAGCCCCATTACCACGGCGAGGTGGCTGACCACGGTGGGGCTCTCTCTCTGTCATCTCTTGCAAATGTTTTTTTTGGCTAAACGGTCTGTCGTATGGGATCGGCGATGGATAGGGTGATGACAAGTTTTTATAGGCTGTCAGTAGTAGTCATGTCTGCAGTGGTGCAGCGCAATTATTTGGGGTGGGGGGTGCAGGAAGTTTATGTTATATCAGAAGTTATGTAAATAAAGTTGATGAGACACTGACCATTATCTGGCACCTGTTTCTGGCGCCGGTTTTTGGCGCTGGAAACAGGTGCCAGTTGTCTAATGCCAGAAACCCTGACACACTTTGCCAGCAAATGATACCGACAGAAAAAGAAACAACCAACTTGTCAATTACGCAATTTACGCTTTTGTTCAAGATTCTATCATGATAGGTCTTTAATGACGCATTGTACAGAAATTCATTTTTTTCATACTGTTCTATTAGTTGAAAAATGCTTTCATCACTACACTTTATCTTTTATTTTTGTTTACAAACAAACAAGCAGTGCTATCGTCTACTCGGACTGACCAATCACAGTTCAGCTTTCCAGCCGGTGTCCGGCACGTAATTGAACATGTTCAATACAGTGCCGGTTTCTGCTACCAGAAAAGTATGACAGACTGACCAGTTTCTGCTACCAGTGGACTGGTACCAGAAACAGGCGTCAGAAACTGGCCAGTGTGTCATCATTATAAGTAACTGCTAGTCTTTAACAGCTGGGCTGTTGTTTAGTTAATTTAGTACTTTGGTTTTATTGTTGCAAATGTTTCTGTTGGTTTATGTGTGTGGTGCATATGTATTGTATCAGTATACCTGGCATGCTATATACTACTGCTACATTAGTATTCGTAATATTTTCACTACTGCTGCAGTAGTATGTGTCAGTTAGTTATTTTATGCTGTTGGCATTTAACCTGTGGAAAATCAGCTGCACTATCTTCATACGTTCTCTGTCATCATTATCAAAGATGGCAGGGCAGCAATTCAAACACTCAGGGTTTAAAACGTACAGCTCTTCAAGCAAAACAGATTTGAGAGCTACAGAGTGTCAGCTACCATACGCAATCACACTGTGTTACCTGCCGCCTGACATAGGTGAATGTTTGCTGCCTCAGTCTCAGCCAGACAGGCCAGTTCTTGATTCATCTGGAAGGCTGAGCCGACCTTGGTGATAGTTATGTACCAAGATGGTTTATCTGTTCATAGACAGTCGCCCATTCACTTGATAGCGACCATCCCTCCTGTCCTGTAGTAGACAGCATTGTCACATTGATGACTGTCCGGAGGATAACAGGGAAGATTATTAGAGCTACCATTATGTTAGTTACATATGCACGCGTATAATAAAGTTCTTACAATTTTTGGTTAAGCTTATTTTGGTGTTTTGTGTTGGTGTAAAGGTTAAACTTTCTGTTTATTGTAAAGTTTAAACTTACTGTTTCATCATTATGTGTTTGTGTGCATTCTGCCTGAAAAGGCCATCCCTGAAATGACCTGTACTGTGTCGGGTGGGACGTTAAACCCTACTCGCTCATTCATTCCCCAGGAGATCATCATGATCATAACTATAATGTCCTAGCCGTTACAGCACATAGCCAGAGATGAACTACTAGCAGCAGACCAAGCTGTAATGAATAGTGGTTTGTTTTGAAATAACTATACAATAACGTGCGTGTTTCTGTCAGCAAGCGATAATGATATAATATGTGAAAATGTATTAAACATGAATTAAGGACGTGAGTGTGCTGTTAGATATACCGGTACTCATAGTCTGATCTGTTGCTTGTTGTTACGTCATTTGTTTGACCAACTGCACATAAAAGGTTGAAGGGTGCTCCTCAGATCTACGAAGCATGAGATCACACCCCTGCCGCATTTGACGTGGCTGAACATGTTCTGCCATAACTCTAGCCAGGCAGGCTTAATGTATTACACAAATGTTTGTTTTAATACTGTGATTTTTGTGTTTATTTATTACAGCAACGTTGAAGAGTTGGTCGCTGTATATTCATGGCTACACAACAAGAACTCCGCCCAGGTCCAAGAGTCATCATCGACATTATCCTTCTTCGTCAGCCTCTGCCTCAGCTTTACCATGCGAAGACATGCGAGGTTTCAATCCACCAACTCTGAACGCTGTCCACTTCGTATCACATACTCTGCTTATCGCAGCCTGCCTAGTATTATGGAAAGCTGTCGTCTTGACTTGCAGCTAGCTAGCTGCTCAATTGCGGATGGATGATGCTCTTAGCTTATTTTATCTCGACGCATTCTTTCAGTGTGGTTGAATGCTTTTCCACATGATTAGGTTATGTGCTTGTGCAGTTGTGCACGTGTCCCAGGAAGCTGACCTTTGGTTCTTTAATGTCAACCGAATCAAATTGAATTAAGCTAGAAAAGTTTGAAGTGTTATTTAAACTCATTGGAATGTGTTGTCGCAAAATGTTGAACTTTGTGGAATTGTTTTTCAGTAATTATGTAAGATTTTTATATGATTTTTGCTGTCTGTGGAAATTTTTGTCGCATCTCTGCCCATGTATTCTGGGGTCAGTGTTATCCTGGACACCTGTATATGTGATGTATTTAATTATGCATACTGTAATTGGTCGGATATGTAACATGTGCCATTTTTTTCTGAAACAGGTTTCGTCAATCAATCAAACTGTGTCATGTTTGGTAGCTGTTAACTTTTATTTGCTAAATTTCTTTTAGATGCTTCGATTAGCCAGCATCAAACTTTCGTTAATACTTGGTTACCTCCATTATTATTTACTTATGCTTTGCTGGATTATTGCACGCTTCACACAGTGCAGATGTAGTCATAACCATGGAAGTAGCCACATATCAGAATGCTTGGAAAAGTCTGAGGCTATTTTTGCCATCTGCAATATAATGGTTCAGTACTCATACATTGCAACTACACTGTGAGGCATAAAAAAGCACCAAAATTTTGTTCATCATAACTTGAAGAAAAGTGGTATGATTTTAATAAATTTTGGTACGAACATTCCTGATACAACTGGCCATCAAATGTTTGTTTAGTTTCCCATCTCACTCAGTGTCTGTTTCTGCACTACCTGGGGAAAAAAACAAACGAAATATTGCATTTTAGCCATTTTGGTATTATTGCTCAATCAAAACAGCACAAAACACACATTTTGTCCATGTTTTCATTATTTTAGCTGATAGTTTATCTAACTGTCGATTTTTCAACTGTCTAGAAAAATCTTGTTGGCCCAGGAACATGAGCTCAGCTCGGAGACACTTTCTTTATTCATTGATAGCAGCGTAGATAACGTTATGCTCCAGACCAATGCAGACTTCACCAGTCTCTTCTTGAATTCATCAATATTTCTGAATGTTAGGCCTATTTAATAGACGTGCTGTTATACAACGGTCAAACCTTGTAATTGATTGGCTGTTGGTGGCCACATATTCTGAAAGACGAAATTTTATAAAGTTTTTTTGTTGATTTCAATGCACATTTTGTCTGTTCTGTTTTTCCCAGGTAGCGCAAAAGCAGATGTTGGGTGAGGTGGGAAACTGAACGGCTGTTTGATGGCCAGTTGTGTCAGAAATATGTGCAGCAAAAATTATTAGAATTGGGTAACCCTTCTTCAAGTTATGGTAAAAAAAACTTTGGTGTGTTTTTTATGCCTCACGGTGTAATTAGAAAAGTTTTCAATGTGACCACATTTTGCTGCAGCTATTAAGGCTAATTATTCCCAAAACTGTTATTGAACAAATATTTGTTTGAAGCAGTTATGTTGTGCTTGCTGGCTGAGTGTATTTTTACAGCTGACTAGAGTGTTATGGTTTCTTTCGTCAGTGTTTTTGCTTATGTGAATACAGTTTGTGTTATTTGTGCCAAGTTTTCTGCAATTTCTGTGCCAGTGAGTCGTGTCATTGCAGCATCTGTGCATTTGTATTCAGAATTTTAAGACAACTAAACCAGCTGTTGTCTCTGTAGTGACTGCAATCGCATGTGATCTCAGATTGTGCAAAATGTCACCGTTCATGGCTTTGTATTTGAAAATTTCTCAACATACCATGACCTCAGATGACCTTAGTTACATGTTGCTGTTTATTTTGTTACATTTAGCTGTTTAATTGACTACATTGTGTTGATTCTCAGGGTTGCATCGTTGTTTATTGTTTGTGTATTCTGCCTATTTCGTTAGCAGTCAGTGTGATACTGGGCACGTCTTATTAGCAGCGGTTCAGTTTGAGTTTGCTACTGTATCCAGCGTCATCATCATCATCATCATATTTATACAATGTGTCTCAAAAAAACATCTGCAACATTTTTAATCTCAACTTAAAAAAAATTATCAGATCCTAATAATTTTTGGTGTGAATATTTCTGACACAACTTGCAATCAAATGATCATTCATTTTTTTCACGTCACCCATTGTCTGCTTCTGCACTACCTAGGGAAAGCAGACCAAGCGAAATATGCATTGAAATATACAAAAAGCATGATAAAAAAAACATCTCCAACATTATTGATGATAACTTGAAAAAAAGACTAACAGATTTTAATAATTTTTGGCACAAATATTCCTGACACAACAAAATGTGTTTTTGCACTTTATTTTAATATAGTAATAATACCACATTGAGTACAAATGTAATATTTCTTTGGTTCTGTTTTTCCCAGGTAGTGCAGAAACACACGTTGGGTGAGGTGGAAAATTAAATAACTGTTTTATAACCAGTTGTCACCTGAATATGTGTACCAAAAATTATTATAATCCGCTAAACATTTTACAAGTTACAGTCGATAATGTTTGGGATATTTTTTTTTGAGACAGAAAGTTGCTTTTTGTTTAATGGTTTGCTTGCTCAGAATTAGTTCAGGTTTCCCTGGATGCTAGTTGAAGCAGAATGTTTTACAAGTTACGTCAGATGTGTGCATGGGCAGCAGAAATATCGCAGCCTGCTCTGTATCATTGCTGTTGTGTTATCTTTGATGCTGATGGCTAGTCCGTGCAAAGGATATCCAGCCACGAAAAATGCTGCTGCTGCACTTACGAAAAGTTTGCTTTTCAACACCCAGCATAAATTGGAATCACTTTGCAAAAATGTTAATCAACATCGTGTCTGCTTGAGTAATTAATAGTCGATATGTTATTGTATGTACATATGAGTTTTTAAATTTTGACGTGTAGGTTAATCAGTCCATTATCGGATTGGCATACGACTGTGTATGTTTTATTTAGTACTTTATGACAATTTTACAACTTTTTAGTTTGATCATTAACTTAAGCACAGTTGAGTTCCGTGATTTTATTGAAGATATCTAGTGGAGTCATTTTTTTAATCACAGATGTTGATAAGTAAGTAACAGATATGCCTGTTGCTTCATGCAGACATTATTCTTGCATTATCTGATATTCCATATTTGTTTATGTTGTATGTCTGTGATTATTGTATGTTTCAATGCATTTTGTTCGTTTTTAGAATTTGCTTATTAATTCACAAGCAACGTACCATTCTTTGTTGTTTAAACTATGAGGCAGCAGAGGAGGTTAGTTATTCTGTATCTTAGTTTCATTTTTTCATGTTTTTTCACCAACTGGTTTAACCTGTGAAAACTTAGCATTCACTATACTGCACTTATGAGAGAATTGCTAAATATTATTCTGTCGATTTTTGTACTTTGAATAGCAGCCACATTGAAAATGATAGCTAGAACATTACAAAATATTCAGTGAGAAATTGGTGCAAATTGTACCTCAAGTCATAAATAAAACATTTAGTGATGTGTTATGTAGTGTATCAGTGTATCTGTCGGGTTAAAATGAAGGTTTTTGTCACGGAGTTGTCAGGGTTGACGAGCATTAGAATGACAAAGTTTTAGACAGTTTCCAGTGATTTTTTTACTATCAGATTCCTCGTTTACTTGTTAATGCCTTCACGACATGCTGGCCTGCAGATGCCGAGTTGTGCTGTTACTTGTGAGGTTGATGCAGTGTTTGTAACTGTGACGTGACGGATGTGGTTGTGCTAGTTCTGAAAACTATCCAGGTCGACTCAGCTTTCTACCCTTCGTGGGATAGTAATGCGAGTATCAGCTTTCGAGCTTAGTAGTTATAAGTGCCAGTGCAACTAACAAAACTACAGTAATTAACTTTTTCCATGGATGCTACTGGTTTGTTGTAGCATGAGTTTTTCCAGGGAAAACATCCGTTGATTGCTGGAACATTATTTTTACCAGATGTACGCTTTTAATGATTTTCGTTCTACGGTGTTGAAAAAAATGGAAGCACTTTAATCAATTTACTTCATCTGTTGAACGTGTTAATTAAACGCGTGTTATTGACGTCGCTGTTTTGTGCTCTGGTAATGATAAAAGGTCCGTCTATCGTTAGACTCACATTTGTGTCATTTTGTCTGCATTAAGTCATATCTTGTCGACGGTTTGGGTGTGCATTATGCAACTACTTTTATTTTGTCATTTAATGTCATGTTGCTGTGCACTGACATCTGTGTTATTCTCGGAGACTACGTTCACAGCATACATACTAATTATGCGCGCGAGAGCTAGCATAGCTATAGTGCGTATTAGCTACGGTAATTCTGTCTGTCCGTCTGTCAGTCACGACCCGGTACCTATTCAAGCCCAGGTGAGATAGAGACTTCGGGTTTCCACCGCATGATAGCTTGGAGTTTCTCGTATTCTGCGACAAAATTTGATGCCGCTGGGTCAAGGGGGTCCCAACGAACGAGGAGGCAATAGAGGGGCACCCCTCTAAAAAGACGTTATTTTACCGGTATTAGCTCGTCTAGCGTGAAAATGGTTGCAGATGGGTGGGCACGGACATACTGCTTTTTATGAAAGCATTGGCAACGATCTTTTTAGGAATGTCAACATGGATGACCTTGAATGATCTTGAACTCCCAAAATACGGTGGTTTAGTGGATTTTTTTACGATATCGGGCCTTCAACGCACATTTCAAGAGTGAATTGCACCGAAATGGCTGAAGATAGACCAAGACAACCTGTGCATGAAATTTTCGCCATTGAATGTTAATTTTAGCAGTCCAAGTTTCGACCCTTTACGTTTAGGAGGTCTGCGCACGCGGGTGTCAAAGAGGGATACCCCCTAAAAAGTGGTTATTTTCCCGCTACTGGCTTGTTTATCGTGAAAACAGTTGCAGATAGGCAGAGACATATTGCTTATTTTAACAAGCGTTAATGACGTGCTTTTTAATGGTATCAACATCGATGTCCTTGAATGACCTTGCATTTCTAAAATAAGAGTTTTAGTGATACTTTTGCGATTTTCGGCTGCTAAAGAGTGAATTGCGATGAAACAAATGGAGATAGACCAAGATTACCTGCGAACAGGAACTGCCGTAGGCTCTCGCGCGTCTCATGAGCATTGTTCGACTTCTTGCTTAAAACCTAATGCTGTAATTGCAGTACAGCTAGAACTAAAGAAAGAGATGAAATTTTATTCAATTTCAATTCAACCGTGTAGTCATATGACCACGTATCACTAGACTAAGTAAGTAAACTACCACCACTATAGCCTATTAATTCGTTTGTGTGGCTTTAACAGCCCTTCTCGACGTTCTCGGTAGAATTTAAAAATTTTAATGAACGTGTTTTTTTTTAATTAAAAAAAACGTTGAGAAAATAAAAAACGTTAAAAAACGTAAAAAAAACATGGCAAGAATAAAAAACGTTTTTTTATATCTGTGCTTGTATGTTGAAACTGACCGTGTGTTCATGTGTTATTATTACAATTTGAGTTGGGATTAATTCTATGGTTAACAAAATTATACTCTAAATGCTGTCTAAATACCTGGCTGACTCCTACTGACCGTGGAAATACTATTTTCAATTGTGAATTTTTTTTGAACTGTTGGATTAGTATTTAGCTAATAAGTTTATCTATTGGTCCCAGCACTGCGGTTAGTCAGCAAATGTGATGTCATAATGTTTCTCTCCCATACCAAGTCAGTGAAATGTGTATACAGGGTGGGCCAAAGAAAAGTGACACCCCTTTCTACTACGTCAATATAATGCCAGTTAAACTGCAAAACAGCAGATATTTTTACTGTTTGAACAACTTTGGCACATGCTATTAATTATTATGTGTGTGCATTTGTTTGAAAACATTTTCATATTTTTTTCAGAGTCGGAACCCCAGTCTTTCTGCCCACAGAGATTTTGAATCAAACGTTAATGTCAGTGTCAGTGTCAAAAGTAAATTTATATAGCACTGCACATTATCGTAAAAAATCTCTGATCCAACTGACATGATGCTATCATTATTTTGTTCGCTTAAAAACAGAACTGGTTTACATCGGCTGACGATGAAAGACATCATTTGATGTAAGTGATAATGCTAGTAAATAAAAATTGCAATGCATGTCACGTATCGAAAGTTTGTCACTTTTTGGTTCACTGTGTATATTGCTCGTCTGTGATGTGGTTAACTGACTCGTTGGCCATTTTTGTGACACGACCCCTACTCTGAATAAGTGGAAAATTCGTCCGTTTTTATCGATTGTTGTTTGTCTTTGAAAAAACTGTTGCGTAGTTGTTGTCAGCTCAAATGTTGTACCTTGATCGTCTTCTGTTTGTTTGCATGCCTGATGTATGTGTGTTGTACACCGTTGTACTTATTCTGCTTTGAATAATGTTTATGTATATATTGTCGGTTAAGATTTTCTGCAGTGTAACAGCTGATTTTTGTATGTAACGCTTGCTGACCGGAAGGGCAAATTACATGTTAATTAGTAATTTGGTTCTGTAATTATGTTTGCCGTTAATAAATTGTATCATTAGTTCATATTTTTATCTTCCCGGTTTTGAATTCCTATGATTCAGTTTGTTTTGCGGGTATTTAATGTGAACAAATTGGCGTAATCAAATGGTTACGTGTTTAATTTTTGTTGCACACGACACAATTACAAGCATTTGCTGGTGCTACATTCACTTTTATATTTCACTTAGATCACTTTTTGCGTCTTACGCTATATATCTAGTTACTCGACACACTTTTAATTGTTAATTGAGTAGGCTTTTTCAAAGTTGCATTGCCAGTTTCTGAGTGCCATATCTCGAGTTCACGTTGCATTAATATCAGGTATCCCCGTGTACATTATGATGTTGGTAGTCCTACTAATTAGCATTATAATTATAGACTAATAACTATACTGTAAATCGCAAACCCCCACAGGACTGGCTGAAAAACGAAAATGCTGATGTATTTTTTCAACGCAGAATCTTCGAGCTGCCGTGGCCAAACGCCTTGAACCTTAATTTCTCGCATGGTCGGAACTCGGAAGTTGGTGTGATTTTAAAATCTAGATACCAAATCTGGTGGCTCTCCCGAAGAAACGTGGGGACATAACATTCAAAATTCGGCGTGAATAGTGACTCATTTTTGGTTGCCTTACAAATATTCGACTACTAATAAAAGACTAAAGGCTGTGTAGAGCTCTTTGCGGAAAACCTATTGCAGAGCTATGTAACGTCACTTGCCATATGTGACCGTATGTTTTTTTTCGCTTTCACGTAATTGGGTTTTAAAGCCACGCGAACGAATCCACTCAAATCGAAGCGGAAAACAGATTTTAGCATTAAAATTGCACCTCAAGGTCATTTAAGGTCAAGCATTTTAGGGTTATTGAAAAGCCGATCAAATACTTTAGGTCGCTGTATACAAGATATACAAGCTCAAAATGACTAAAAAGTGCATTTTCGGTGACCCCACTGTCGTTCGAGGCCCTCTTGCCACGAAACTCCAACGAACATCCGCTTGAATCTTATACCACCTGAAAGTAGAGTCCGTGGCCTACATTTTTGCTGCTGATAGTGTGGGCTTGTCTTCTTTTAAATTTCGTGGCGAGCTTCGAAAGACGCATAATTGACATGACAGAGTGCGTAATGACCCTTCAAGGTCATCCAAGGTCGATGATTGTTGTGTCATCGACTTTCTGTTAGGCTAGTGATCAATAGCAATCTTGGCTTTATCTCTCACCGTTTCTGATATACGGCGACTCATCGGTTGAAGGACGTAGATTTTTCTTACCAACTCTGTTCAACCTTGAATTTGCAAATGTTTCCTTTGCACCAGATCGCTGAAAATTTGCGAGCGAAGAGCTAATCAACAGTGTAATAAAATGAAGTCGGGTAGCTTAATTTATATGATCAAAATTCATCAACGTTACACCAAACGTACAGACAGACAGACGGACAGACATTGCTCTGGCAATTCCGCCCCCAGGCAAAGGGTGATTTTTTTCTGAGACACAGTGTAGTAATCAAAAGGTTGAACAAGACTGTCTTAGAAACGGTCTCAAGGTGTCAAGGCCGCGCGTCTCGTCACTTTGGTGTTAGAATTGTTAACACTGTTGACATGATTGAGAGGACTAATTTTGCCACTTACGCCTGAGAGTAAAATAGCGATGGTTTTCCGTTCGGCGATGATTAGTGAATTGCAGGTAAGTGATCACACACCTGAACGCCTGGATCGTGTGATGTATAAGCCTATCGCTATAAACGTATCTGTACCTTCAAGCTGTATAATTAGCGTTTATAATTGGCTATTCCGATTACCTCGAAGTGTAGGAAATATTGGGCCGATCTCGTCGTCGTCGTCGTCGTTCAGTGCCTTCCTCCATAAGAAGGGTTGGCGGCGCGTAGCAGTGGCGGATTTAGAATTTTCCAATAAAGGGGCGGGAGACGCCGAAGGCGTCGAGGCGCCGAGGGGGTGGGGTCTGGGG
>Ga0209367_1003246_pt1 | contig 22026 bp, 13 predicted proteins | sample WorMetLIZISLAND2_FD_187412 | JGI IMG/M metagenome (GOLD analysis project Ga0209367, IMG submission 187412) | Marine gutless worms symbiont microbial communities from Max Planck institute for Marine Microbiology, Germany - Olavius geniculatus... ... | reverse complement strand
GATAAGCAGCATGTATGTACCTATCTGCCACCATTTTTACGCTACGCGAGAAAATTGCGGTAAAATAACCACTTTTTAGGAGGGTAGCTGTCTTTGACGCCTGCCTGCGCCGGCCTCCTTGAACCTAGGGGGTCGGGACTTGGACAGCTAAAATCCACGTTGAATGCTGAAAATTTCATATGCATGTTGTCTTGGTCTATCTTCAGCCATTTTGTCGCAATTTAGTGTTGAAATGTGCGCTGCATCCAAAAATTGCGAAAAATTCACTAAAACCCCTTTTTGAGGGGTTCAAGGTCGTTCAAGGTCATCGATGTTGATAAATCCCAAAAGCTTGTCACCAGTGCTTGTTATGATGAGCAGCATGTATGTACCTATCTGCAACCGTTTTCACATTATTCGAGCCAATAACGGCAAAATGACGTCTTTTTAAGGGGGTACCCCTCTTCGATGCCCTCGTTCGAGGGGAACCCCTGCACCCAGTGGCACGAAATTTTGTCACGATAAACTAGAGACCTTGGGGCAGTCCACGGTGAAGATTTCATGGTCCTAGCTTGCACCGTTTTGATACAGCTCACGAGTGTGACGGACGGACGGACAGACAGACAGACAGACAGACGGACAGACGCCCAGACGATGGCAAAGACGCGCGAAGCATTCTGCTTTCGCGCGTAAAAAGTAAATAATAAGAATAATAATAACACATTTTGTATAGCGCCGTAGTGCCGTAGCTTCAGAGGTGCTGGCAGAGCAGGTCACTTAGCTGTATGCAAAATTAAATATGTGAGTTTTAAGCCTAAATTTATACTCGCTTTATACGATGATGCTGCATTGCTCGTCAAGCCAAATTCATCATGTATATGGTACAGATAGTTTATTGCTATTTTTCGTTCTACACTGTGTCCCAAGAAACGTCCCACTTTGTCATTTTTTATATACTCACCAAATATTAACCGATTTTCGAAGTTCTGTTATTGGCACAAACTGTAGACAATTAGCAATAACATAGTTGTTAATTATTCCACCACACTTAACTATGTAGCTACACTACCGTGTTAAACATGTATTTTCAAAATGCACCAGTAAATTTATTTTGAAAATTGGTTAAAATTTATCGTAGATATGGACAATGAAAAATGGAACGTTTTTCGAAACACATATTTGTAGTAATTAGCTTAACTGCAGCGGCGTCGTGTGTGAAGAAAGCAAGGGGAACAGAAAGTTGCTTGTTTTCGGAGAGTCAGTTACAAATTCCAGACAGAGAAAATTATGGATGCACAAAAACTTAATTTTTTGTTAATTTTTCAAAAATGAAAAATTTCTAATTCCAAATATTGTATTTTGGGAAAAAATTTTCTGACAAAAACATTTTCACAGGCTAAATTTTCCCGTTGTCACTGGTAGGCTTGCTACTTGCATTGAGTTGTATCGCGTTGGCGCATAAAGGAAATTCTACTAAGCTATGAAAAACGTGCTTTTTATTTCAGCAAAAACACAACTCAAGTCTGCATTCCCATATTGTATCTATGTAGTCGATCCTATGAGGCCAAACAGCCAACACAAAGTGGCTTACATACCGAATAGACTGCTCAAAAGTGTCGCGAGATGCACAGATGTTTATCTTCGTATGATGGTCCATGTGGATCGATCAGCGATGTTTTGCGTCGAACGAGATTAGTTTTTATCAGACCTGTCATATATACTTTCACGCAGTCGTCTCGGTTTCGTTGTGATACCGTAAAATTTGAGTTAATTTGCCCTTTCGCAAAGTTGGTATATTTTTGTAGTGCAGCTTTTTGGCGATTTGGCTTGGTCGTTGGATCCATCAACGAAGTTAATTAACGCCGGGCCTGGTTAGTAGGCCTACTTGGATAGGTGACCGTCTGCAGACGGATGCACCATCTCAGTATATAACTGGCTACCCAGATCAACTCAGCCTGGCCATCCCTTCGTGGGTAGACGCAATGAGTATCAGCGTAAGCTGAGACGTAAACAGACACAAAACGCGATGCACTTGCCCCGCATCCGTGGACTTGCAGTGTAAACTGGTGTCTGGCTGATGGCTAAGGAAACGGAGATCAGCGCCGCTCTATGATCTTCATAGCTCGAGAAAGACTTTACGTTTTGTACGTATTTTCGTTCCATATACGGTAGACGTAACTTCATTCTTTATCACTCTGATGTATTGCTACTGTGTAAGTTATGATAGTTATCTGTCGGTCAATCTGTTTACCCGTCCGTTGGTAACGTTGATGTATACGCCGTGGCCAATGGCCATAATAAATAATGTCTCTTGTTCTTATTGCTCTTTACGACAAATGTCCTAATTGCTTTTCTATACCATAATACTGCAGTTTCTTCGTCAATGATTGCTGAATTTAACGTAGAGCATGCGGGGCGCACGCTCTGGAGATTCTTCACTTCATGAGCTCTATACGCCATAAGATTTAATTTTTAAGGCGCACACAAAGCGACGTATATAATAACTGAACTAAACCGACACGGTTTAGTTTTCTACGAACTGACCAATATGCAAGCAGAGCTAGCCCGTTGATCATCGGTTGACGCGTACGCGAGCGTAGTCACGTAGACCACTGACGCCGTTAGACGGTGCCTACTGTAATGCATTACTGTTTGCTTATTGGTCAGTTCGCCAAAAGCTAAACCATATCAGTTCAGTTCAGTTCAGCTGCGACGCTCTTTACGCACCTCTAAAGTGAATCGGTCTGAAAAGAGACCAGACGGTCACCTTAAGAGGTGAAACGTGTGTATATAGCTTTTCTTGGTAGCCCATCACAGAGTTAGGCCTAAGGATCGATCGTCACCTTCTTTCCCAAGCAGATGCAGATACCCGTGAAATCAATCCGAAAGAACGCTAGATGATTTGAGACAGAGAAAAGGTTTTGAGGTTAAACAGAAAAAAATGAAGAGATGATGGATGACAAGAGTGGTAATGGTGACACTGGTGAGGTGAGATGATCGTGGAAGTTAATGAGTCAGAAAGGAAGATCAAGACGTGGTTGACGAAGTGAATGAGGGATCGAGTTGATTTCAGAGATGAGGTGATGCATAGCGAAAGGAACGACTGGTAATTTTTCAAGTAGGAGTGAGTAATAGGGTGTTTACACGATCGAGCAAACATCGAGCAAACGTCGAGCAAACATCGAGCTGGCTCAAGCAGGCCTATTGGAACCCCGCCCCTGACTTAAATGTAGGCCTAGGCTTAGGCTCTTAACCCACAGCTGATCACGTGTTATATCGGTCTTCCAATTACAACCCGCCCGCCCTTATTATCATGCTATAATTACCACAGAACGTCGAGCTAGCTGCTCGATGTTTGCTCGATCGTGTAAACACCCTATAATGTAGCCAAAAGGAACCAGTGCAATATTGTCATTGAATGCAGAACCCGCTACGTACGTCCGAAATGTTTTACGCGGTAGTTGTACGATGTACAGTACGACGTGCAGCGTGATAAACTCGGTGTCAAAGAGAGGTCGTCCTTGGAGCACAATCATCCGTGAAGTCAATTGAGAACTTGCCCGACCAGCCAGCCAGGCCGTCATCATCATCTCGTCCACATCTTTACTTCTCAGCATCACCAGCAGCAGCCACTAACCCCTTAAGTCATTTGTAGAGATATATAGATCCAGTTTTATAAGTACAATAGTCGTTAATTTTTACCAATTTATCATTCCATAGAATGATAAAAACAACCGCAGTAAATCAAGGAAATAGAAAAAAATGAAAAGCGCGAGAATGAAAACGAATAAAAAAATATTAGCATCCGTATTATGAAGTTTGTTTTATCCGACTGTCCGAAGATTCGCACCATCTGTAATCGATATCGTTTTTAAACTCTTTTTACGTCAAATAAAAAGCGTTAAGACAGTCGACGCGATGGTACGATTTATGTGTTCCGTGGAGCGTATAGTATTATCGATGTAGTGCGTTCGTTCGGCGTGACGGACGATAGCTCTAGAGCGTTGTGGAGTCGAGGTAGCCGCGCCTGGTCGCCGATCGGTCGACGCTGAAATTGAACGACAAACCACGACGCGTTGACGCAGAAGCAAATTTATCGGCAGGCGACTCGAGCGAGCCGCTGGACGGAGAGACGCGGCGACTGAAAATGCACGGCATGAAAATGCGGCACAAGGAAAACTGCAGAAGTGGTAGGTGCGAGACCGAAAAATAAAGCACAAAAATGCAGAACGTGAAAATGCAGAACTAGAAAATGCGACATAAGTCAGTAAGGAAAAAGAACGTACAGTAGATATAGCATAAAAAAACAAACCGTCATTTATTGCAAAAGGTACAGTGTTTCCTGCTTTTTTTGTTTTGCATTTTTACGTCCTGCATTTTGTGCTGCATTTTCTAGTTTTTTTAATTCTTTGTATGTTTGTGTCTCATTTTTTGGTCCTGCGGTTTTATGTCGTGCATTTTCAACGTTCTTGGACGGACGGTTGAAGACGTCGGCTTCTGGCCGTGGAGTGTCGCTATTGCCTGTGCATCCCCCGCACACGTTTTCCGTCGCTTTCTCTCTCGCAACCCTCTCTCAATCTAGTCTTTACCCTCTACCAGGCTCCTCCTGTCGTAGCCTAGGCCTATAGCTGTGGCCTCGTTTTCACCTTGTTTCGTCGATTTTATCAGAAGGTCAGAACTTCGTGGTGTTTCGGTTTTCAGTCTGCCGATGAACAATTCGTGGAGTATGCCGTCTTTAGTCTTGATCTGTCAGAACTTCGTGCTGTATCCACTAGTACTGACCAGTCCTTATCGTGCATTAGTCTCGATCTGTCAAAACCTTGCTGTGTATCAAGACTTTAATTTTGAAGTGTCAGAATTTTTGTGGTGAATCTGGCTTTTGGTGTTGGGTCAGTCAAAACATGCTTTTGTTCTGTCCAGTCCTTGGTCTGGATCTGTCAGATCCTCGTGATGTGTCCAGGTTTTAAGAGTAGCCTTTAGATATTTCGATCTGTGGTAAATTTTCTCTTTTCCGAACACAAAATTCTTCTACTGAAGTTTTTACCTTGTTTCGTCGACTCTTAACCGCGCCGGTGACGCCGCTGCCGTTCAAGCTATAACGCATTACCAGCCATCGTTAAACTGTATCTACACAGTGTCTCAAAAAAAGTCCAAATTGTTTTTGGCATAGCTTTGTCAAATTTCCACCAACTTTGATAATTTGTGGCACAAATATGGGCAAAACGATATAATTATGTACGGTGCACTCATTTACTATCTCACCTAATTTATGTCAACGCACTACTGTGTGAAACACAGATGTTCCAAATTGTTACATTACGCGGCGATTAATTGTATCAGATGGCTCACCATTGCATCATCAGTTCGACAAAGGGTGCAACGTGGTTTGGAGTATTAAATATTTTATGCTAAAAACAGCAAACAACAAAATAGTTGACTGATGAGCTTAAAACATGTCTAATCGATGAGTGATGGCATTTGATAAGTCGATCGTTGATTCTGCTATCAGCCACTGGCGTTGCATCTAAGCCATTGCGTCTTTGGCATAAATTTTAATTTGCAAGCAAGTTGTTATACAAACTTATAATTCTGTTAAATAATTCATATTTTATTGCATTTTGTAATTAACTCGTTGCAGCGTTTACTTGAGACAAAACCCAGCATTGTGCAACAATTTGGAGCATCTATGTTTCACACGGTAGTGCATTGACATAAATTACGTGAGGTGAAAATAAGTGCACCTTACATAATTTTGTCGTCGTAGCCATCAACTTGTCAAAAATTATTGAAGTTAATAAAAAAATTTGACAAAGTTATGAAAAAAACAATTTTGACCGGTTTTTTTTTTCTGAGACACGCAGTGTATAGAGGAAACCGCAACACATTGTCGACTCTGTTATAGACTGATTATTCGGCATGTTCGTTCAAACTAAATCTGTCTCAGTCACCGTTGCCATGCCATTTATACTACGTTTAAACGATCAAGCAATCATCAAGCAAACATCGAGCAATTAGAGCATACGTCGTGCACGTGTATTTTGAATGTATTTGCTCGATGTTTGCTTGATCGTGTAAACGGGGTATTAGCCGGCCTTTTCGCCGACCAGAAAATTTTTCTAGTCACTGATAGGGTCTGCTGTATTTAGCACACTCGTTCTTGTCGTTTATGTACCGTTTATTGGATCAAAACAAGTGTACGATTTTATTATCTATGTGTGGCGTAAAATTCTCATAAAAATTGACTTTTAATATCCTAGTATCATTATTTGACAAAACCGACTACAGAATATATTTAGACTAGTTGTGCCAAAATGTGCGGACCTAGATTGCAGTATGTCGGAAATTTGCGTTCCAGAGAAGTTATCTTTTAACTCCAACCTTTAACTCTGTCTGTGGACTCTCCCGTGTAGTTCGGTTTGCAGTATATGTGAGCTCACGGCTACCGGTGCCTGGGGATATATGGTCGACATGAATAAGACAGGAAGGAAGAGACGAAAGAAAAAATGAACAAAGGCTGGACGAGTCTATATTTAGTATGGCAGCTACAAACAGTGTATGATTCAGTAGGCTATAGGCCTACGCTGCTGAAGACAGCGACGCGAACATATGAGAGACAACCCTTTGTAGTACCGGCAGCATAAGCTTCGATTATATATACATGCTGGCCTGAAAACTCAGTCTAATTTGGCTTAAAATAGTTTCCGTGCTTTCTGATACATAACTAGTTAACTGCTGCCAATAGCAGAAAGTTTTAATATTTTTTAGACTTTTTGCCATGACCAAGACGAGGACTTTTTTTTAGTCTCCGAAGCACCTCGAGACGAAGGCGATTCGAGGACTAGGCCTACATCACTAAGTCCAATGTTGTGCCTTACGTGGCTTATGACGTAATTTACACGTAATCGGCTGTGAATCGGCAAAGAAACTACCTGCTTTTGACGCAATTGCGAAAATACCACGTCCTAAGGCTATGACACACGAAGAACAGTGTTGTAAAAATTAACATCGCACAAGTTTAATCGTTCGTTAACATTTAAGTCTACTTACAGTCTAGACGCGCTAGCCGGCCAGACAGCGTTTTATTTTTCCCTTGTGACGTTTGAAGATGTGTACTAGGTCGCCCTAGATTTATTTTTTTCTTATGTCATTATGTCACGATACATTAACTGTACTTAGAGAAAGATGGATAGACGGGGTGATTAACTGATTACTGTAGTAGCAAAGGCGTGAAAATTTATACAAAAAAAATTTGTATTGCAAAGTGTGTTCGTTTTGCCTAAAGATTTAGACTACCAAAAGCGTTTTACGGCCACTTCGCATAAAACGGTTGAGAAACAAGAAAGTATGAAAGAGGGTATTTTTTATTTTTTTCAGTGCGCACAATACCTTATACGTGTAGGCTTACGATAGTGTATGCCGGTGCCTTGCTACATCTAGAAACGCAGCTGTTGTAGCTGCAGTGCGCGTATACAATCCGAGACTTCGTCCAAGTGTTTCATCAACGTGACGCCTGCCAGAATGCCGTCGGACTACTGTTAATCCAGCCATTCCAGCGCACGTATTTGTGGATTATCAATCTCATTACTCGCATCGCTGCGTCAAAGCCCCCGTATATAGGACTTCGCATATAGGTCTACCAGAATGAAGTATAATGCAAGCCTCTTGCTTATAGATTGCCAGTAGAACCGAGATGCTTTAGTCTTTTTTGCTGCCTGTCTGTTAGAGATGTGCATGGAAATGGGATTTTCGGTTGGAATGGGATTTCATGGGATTGTTATAAAAAAATAGGAAACAATACAACATTTTTGTGAGAAAGTGAATAGTTTTAAGGGAATTAAAAGGTTGAAGCATGTGGTTAAATTATATTTTTATTTTATTGCCTAATATAAATTTAGTTTGCTGTTAATTATACTGTCAACACTCACTGATTTGACTTGAACTGCACCGTTTTGATTTCAGTGATGGGGCTCCATTTTACATTTTACGTATTTAATATTTGCATCGAATGCAAAATTTGACATCATTGTAACTTCTTGCCGGAAATAGGAAAAACCTAGTGAAAATTGGAGAAACCGAGAATACTGAAAAACATGCCCGCACATCTCCACTCTCTGTAGACTTTCTTCTTGTTTTGATATTTTGTAAATAAAGTATTATTTACTTTATTCATAGCAAGTGGCAATGGTAAGCGTGGCCACTATAGCAGTCTATACACGCGGACTTGTTGTAGTTGCTGTTAATCCGCCGGGTGCGCCAATAGAAGCAATTCTCCAGGAAAGAAAAACTTTTGTCTCTCGAACTGTAGCAATTTTTTTTCGTCAAGTGTACAAATGTACTCCAACCTTTAACCACATATCTAACAAATTTCGTTGCAATAACTGATATGATTTTAAACCTATAATTGTCTGAATGTAACAGGTAATTAAAATGCGCGGCATAAGAATAATCCGCCTGCCTAATACGACGACGTGTCTGTCGGATTATGACCTTTGTGATGGATGAGTTCGGGCTAAGCAGATAGGTTGGAGCCAGCGGACAGATACAGTCCGTGTAGCTCGTGAGTGGCATGCAGACTGCAATAGTACGCGTCCGCTGGAGACAAACGTTGGACCATGGCGACTGGCTCTGTCCATCAGAAGAAAGACTTCGCTGCCGCCATTGTTTCTCTGCTGTCGGCATCGACGACGGACGTGAAGGGATAGGGATGCCGGATGTGAGACGTCGTGGTGTTCAGAGTGCTTTACGTGAAGTGGGACAACTTGGTAGCACACCTCGGTACAAAAAGACATATGTCCAAAACATATCAACAAATGTGCACGTCAGGATTTCTGAAGACGCGTACAGAGCGACGTAACTGAACTGAGCTGAACTGGCATAGTTTAATTTTTGACGAACTGACCAATGGGTTAGAAGTAGGCACCGTCAAACAGCGTCGGTGTGACTATGTGACTTTGCGCACGTACGCGTCAACCGATGACGATTGGGCACGCCCTGTTCGCCAGTGGGCAGTTTGTCAAAAGTTCAACTGCGTCAGTTTAGTTCAGTTTAGTTAAGTCGCTCTGTACGCGCTTTAAGGATGCGACACTACCATCAGTCCACAATATACATTCTTCGACCCAGTGCCTCTAAACGTAGATGCTGTTATACAAAATCGTGACAAATTCCATGAAATTTTAAGAAGTGCGTCGGCCTTGGTGCGTTGTCATGCGCGAGACAGTCCAATAATTTAGACCAGAAAATATGAATTTTGATCCCTATATTTTTATCGCTTTTCCACAACTTTTTGGCGAAGATTTTTCGGTCATTCAATAAGCGCAGATATGGACACTCCGAATACTTTCCGTTTATTTTAAAGTTGCCCCTTGCTACAGGAGTAAGGAAAAACAGAGGATTTATTGGTTTGTCGCCTAACATCGCTTCAACACTTTTACCGAGAACCGGCCTACTTTGTTTACTCGAGTGCTGCATCACTCGCAAAAGTGACAGATTTATTTGTCACTTGCCGGAAGTGGCTTGCATACTGGAGAGAGGAGGCTAATTTTAGACGAGAAAACTCGTCAGTAGTGTCGCATTGCTTAAATTTTGAACGTCTTTTTTTGCCTGTTTGCATTTACTGTTTTCTGGCTTTGTTTTTTGTCGCTGAAAACCAAGCGCTGTGACGGTTCAAGTGATTTTGTTTATAGAGCGACAATAAAAATGGCGAGAGGTGTGTTGTATCTGAGGCGCAAGATTTTCGCTTTGGTAGCTAATGATACCAAGACGGGTCACCGTTCGTAGATAGATACAGACTTTCGACTAAGCCACCGCGGGCAACTCAGCCTGGCCAGTCTTCAGTGGGCAAGACCGTAAACTTATAGAAGAAGAAACTGCGACGTTTGTGCGCGGCCGCAAATAGTGCTACCACCAGAACTGTTGGCGTGATTATTTATCAGTTGGCAATAGCCAGTTAATGAAATTGTTAGGATATACTGTTTATCAAAGGAGTCCTACACCCAACCAAAGTTGATATGTGCTCTAGTTCAGTTCACTCTGTTCTAAACTTCTGAGAGTTACAGAGGGACCTTGGTTATGCAGTAATGCAGTCAAGTCTGCTTAGGCCGAGTAACTCGGCCTAGCCATCCCTTTGTGTGTAGACATAATGAATACAGGCGATGGTTACGGCTATACGGCAAAAGAAGAAACCAGGTATTAAACCTATTTGACTGCTGGCATATACTAGCATCTTTCGTGGTTTCGGTTTCCGAGTCAAGTCTGAGTTCCAATACGGAAAATAAGGATTCCATGCAGTTCTCGACTCTAGTACATTGCCGCACTCAAGTACCACGTGACTGTCTATGCGAAAATCCTGTATTATAGCACCAATTCATTGCAGATCATGGACTTCGGAAGGATACCGGGGCAGTGGGATGCCAGGCAGGAAGAGATAGGTCGCCGTCAATTTGGCGGCTTCCAGGCAAGCTGGCAGCAAGCGGCGTCGATCTGATCGGACGATGCTCAATTTCCTCTCCTCTCCTCCATGCAAAGCGTTGCGCATGCTTCAAATATCGACTCGATTGACAGCCTGCTCTGAGCTCGTTCGGACGCTTTGGGGGATAGTTGTAATACCAAGCTCCAGCGGCGCCGACATAGGCTAATTGTGCAATAAAACGAGAACAGAATCGCATGCGAATCGCGATTTTAGGTCTTGGCGTTTAAAGACTACGCTGTGTTTCTAATTTTTAGTAATTTTAGACGTATTAAACTGTACCGTGCTCTTAAAGTGAGTTATGTTGCCAGCACATTGTGTAAACTCTTAACGCTTTGATGATGATGATGGTGATAGCCTTGACAGCATTTTTTTCGTAAAAGTCAAAGATATTTCACTCTAACTATTGTAGACCTAACCATACACGTTTGTCTGTTTCCCTTGGACTTCAGCTTTCTTTAGTGGCTAACTTTTCTTAACTTTAAACTTTTTCCACATCAAACGTAGTGAAGTGCTGCATTTTCCTCTGAATGGCAGATGACGGCATTCGTACTCATGGGCGCTCGCAAAAAAATTAAAAAGGGCCGGGTGAAAGGTCTAGGCGCCGCAGGCGTCAATGGCGTAAGAAATTGGAAGGATTCTCTCCATCCCTAGTCGATTAAAGGGTCTGGGGAGCGTCAAAAGCTCCCCCAGCGGCGCAGTTGGCGCATTTTAGCCCCATGAAGCATTTCTGGTGGACGATAACTGTTCCTTTAAGTCTCAGAAGTTGTTCCGTCTGAAAAATGTATTACGTTTTAAGCGTAGTCTTCAATGGATGTAGACACTGATGCAATTTTATACTGTTTTCGGGCCAAGTTTGCGGTTTCCCGAACTGCCATTGCGTCAGATGGCTTTCTGGCGTCGCAGCGTTCTATTAGATACAATCATTGGCTCCCGGATAAACGCCTCAGTGTCTGTGTATGTCTGTCTGTCCGTGTGCGTCTGCATGGCCGGGGTATAGGTCTATGCATGACTGACGATAATGGTGACGTTCACGACGACGACGACCAAGACATGTGACGTCACTGTGACGTGAGTCATGACGTCACGACAATGTTACGCACTACCACGTGTCAGGCGATTCTCTTTCTCCGCATTGATAATCCTCAACCAAACTAGATCACGGACAATAAGCTACCAGTCTGGTTTTTAGCTGTGCGTAAGTCAAGTCTCCAAACGGATGAACTCACTTTCGATGACTTCTAATTATGGCGGGGCGCGTTCACCTGTGTCGGGTGGTAGATATACACTGTGTGATCCCCTATGGCAGGTGACGATTTGTATAGCTCTGAGATGGGTATCTTATGAAAAGTTATAGGCCTACTATTTAACCATTTTAACCGTATAAGTCGTGTTTCAGGGAGCGGTTGCGATTGAAGACGGCGACGCGGATTCCAGTACGATCTTAATCGACGTCAAGAAGATCGGCAAGTCTCAACATCAGATCAACCAGATAACCGTCCACCAAACACTGTTCGACGTCGGACATGGTACCATCTTCGTCTTACAGCTGGTAAACACTGCGTTCTTTGATGCTATAGTGTTACTATGCGACCTTCTTACAAGTAGGCCACATTACGCATTTTGCCCGTCCGTCTTTTTGGCCATTTGTCTATCCCCTCAAAACAAAAAAAAACATAGAAAATGACGGTGCGAATGTATTTACGACTGCAGTAACCGGTTTGTTAATTTGCGCTCAAAAAATTAGAAACAAATTCATCAAGACGACTAAACTCAAAAAAGCCCTGCAGGAAACAATGCATAGCGTGCATGTTTACTTGGCATTTAAACCGACCGACGACCAGATCAACTCGACCTAGCCATCCCTCTGTGGGTAAACATAATGAATACATGCGATGGTTACGGCTATATGGCAAGGGAAGAAACCAGGTATTGCTATTCGACTGCTGGCATATACTAGCCTCTTTCGTCAAAAGCGCAGCACGGCTGTTAAGGAAGCCGGTGTCACATTAAAATGTCTCCCTATAAAAAAATTTGCTTGGGGAGATATAATTACGGATTTGATATATTTCCCCCTTGGTAAAATATTGCCAGCCTCATAAAAGATCTCCCCATAATAGGATCGCCCCCAGAAAAGTATCTCCCGCCGACAATTTGCCTACTTTTCTGGGGGCGATTCTATAATAGGACACCGGCACCAACCGTCTCGCATCTACAAGGTCGACTTTCAATCTGGCGCTGTGCGCTTTGCTTACTCAGAAACGTTTAAATATTTAACATTATAAGGTTTCCCGGGTTTAACTCGAGACAGCTCAAAGAGCTCCAGAAGGGATAAACTTCTCCGTTTTATGTCGAATGGTCGATCTCTTATTCTAACAGTGTGTCAATAATGCAGTCATCACGATTACAGAAGCAGTCTCAGCCACGTATAGGGAATAATTATTGTGTTATAATTATTGTGCCTTTTATTGTGTTCTTGTTTTAATTTTCAATAACAATATAATTTAATGTTCATTTATTTGTTGCATTATTCCATGTCACTAATTCAGTTTTACTCGGTTATCTCTTAGCTTATTTTCGTTATTTAGTCAACTCGCAATTCGTCAACTTACGACATAATTTACGTAACGTGAGATTTATGCCACGTAGCGTCGGCCATGGTATGTATAAACATGCTAGTGGGTGCAATTACGTTTTATTCTGCTACACGCTATCTAAAATTCGATGATGCATTTTTTGCATATTGTATCTGTAAAACCGAAGTTACAGGGATTGTTCTAAAAAGTAACGCTAATTGCTTATGTTATCTAGCCTGTGCGCCAATTGTCCCTTCCATTCCATGCATTTCCTGTTGTCGGCGAAACATTCGGTGAGTTAACCCATTCGTATGAAAAGGGGCTCAACAGCTGAAGGCAGACTGTCAAATATGAAGATGTAGGTTAATGTGCGTGTTAATGCTATTTGTCAGGCGATGTTTCGGCACATGTTAGTCACGGTGACAGTATGACACAAGAATACCAGGGTATGAGGCCAGAAATGTGCGGTAATCGGATCGGCTATTCTGAACTGAAATCCACAACAACATAGCGCCGATGGAAACATATCTGTTCTTGGGACAGCAAAATTTTGTGGATGCAAATCGGCAAAAGCGAGAGGGGTGACGACCGGGGGAAATATCGTAACTCATAAACTCCCCAGCGACGAAATTTCTAAGGGGAAGGAGCCCCAGTCGCTAAGACAGTTTTATGCAGTTGTGTAGGACACTGTAGTGAATGGAAATCTGCGACAGAATTTTTGGTTTTTGTTTATTATTATTATGTTATAAATTATGCTAACATAAATAAGCGTTTTTAGCAAAGCGTTTCTTCTTCGTACTGTGCTTGCTAATTTTCTTACGTTTATTCGTGAGTTATGTGCGTTTTCTCATCTGGGGTCACTTTTTGAGCGTTTTTACGTATTTTCTATTGCTGTTTTTCTTCGTCGGTACCGGTGCAAATGACTGCCTGTCTGGAATAACTCATCTCTCATAGGATTCAACACTATTCACTCACATGGCTGGTCAACGTTGGCTTATGGGGTGTTTACACGATCCAGCAAACGTCCAGCAAACTTCCAGCAAATGTATTCAAAATACACATGGATGTTTGCTGCCATATGTTATGATGGAGCTGGACGTTTGCTGGATCGTATAAACATCCTATTAGAATCTGGGAAAAAGTTATTAGGTTTTTGGTTTTTTTCATATTATTGGGTCAAAAACGGCACACAAATTTTAAGATCCAGAAAAAACATCCTATACGCCATTCATTTACTACGTCACGTCGTATTTGTTGAGTGAATGATGTGGCGTTAAAACTCGAAAATTATGATTAAAATAATGAAATTTAACTTAATTTGAGTTATAACTTGCACAACAGATAGATAATCGCTCTTGTTCTAAAAACAAAACTTAACTATTTTCGAGCTTATTTTTCAGCCGTGCTCCCGAGTATTTTACGGAACAGTGGACTCATAGCGGATCGTATTTTCGACATTTGGCACACTTTTCGAACAGTATACAGTCGTTGAGGCTGTCGCTGGCTGTCTGTCGCAGCATGGTTGTGAGACGATGATACATTATTCAATATCGCCAGCTTTTCTGCGCGCCATCGATCGTCGTTCGTTCTTGAGACCGCCGCGAAGTGGCGCACTGCAGATTTCACTGCTAGAGATGTGCCAAAGTTCAACATACCAAATACGTGTTTGTTGCGGAGCTGAAACTTTGTTGTGCAAGAATGAGTTAGGCCTATTGCGTGACCGGGTAACTGGGTTGGAATTTTTTTTGTAAAGCTTCGTTTACACGATCAAACTAGCTCTCCAAGCCAGCTTGTCCAGCGTTCCTGAAGCTGGCTTAACAAAATGGCTCGAAAAGCTAGCTTGTCAAGCTAACTTGATCGTGTAAACGGGGTATAAGTTAACGTTTTCTTCGCTAAAGGATATCGCAGGAATTGCAAAAGATGTTGTGTTGAAACGTTGCCGGTAGATACAATATGGCAAGAAGCTAATGTCCATTGTATCGTTGACTTGGACTGTTTTAACGAAATTAACAAACTCGATTATTTTGTTCGCTGCCTACACAATCGCTGTGTAAACAAACTAAAGACGCGATGGCTCAGTACATAATGCGGCGCGATGTTTAAGGAATTAAATAAGCAAGTAACGGTGGTATATATTTCTTAACGTCGTGCATCACTACTCGGTATGTTCGTGCAAGAAAACAACGCACGCCGATCAGTGCGATCACATCCAAGCCTCTCTTTCTCTTGCGCTCATAACAGACTGACACCGACTATACTGTCATCCAGCCGTCTACTTGTTTTTTTTTACCTTGTCCTTATCCTTGACGCAGTAAACTTCTGGTCTTGGTTCTCGTTGGTCCTTGGCACTCAAGTTTTTTGGCTTTGTCCTGATCTTTGTGGAAAAGAAAACTCCTAGAAAATATTTGTGCAGTTTCTTCAAAAAACTCTGTTGTTGTTCTTGTTTGCTGTTAAGCTGCATGACAGTGTATCCGAAAATTGTGTCGTGAACCTTGAGAGTAAACTTCTGCTCTTTGTCCTGATACTTTGCATTCAAGTTCTTGCCCTTGTGCTGTTCCGTGAGAAAACAAAATCTTTGTGAAAGTCATTGCAGTTTTTTTCTTCAATCAGGAGACTATCTGCTGTTTTTGTTTGCTATTAAAGTGACAAGTCCTTGTCCTTGTCATGGAGACAGTAAACTTCTGGTCCTGGTCCTAATCTTTGGCACACGGGAATTTCGCGTTAGCCTCACTACTGTCAACCAGTCATCTATCAACGGTATAAAATTACGTCGCTATTTCCAGAGAAGAGATTAAATATTCGTGTCACAAACACAAATAAGAGGAAACTGCGAATAATAAAATGCGATATACACGGTGTTTCAACCAGTCATCCATCAGATCTTCGTATAGCCCGGTACGTCTCCGCGGAGTGGACTGGAGTCGTATTGGCGGAGCGCGGCCGGAAGCAGATGTCTGTCGCACGCATGCGTAGTGCTAGCATTAGAATCCGCCATCTCTCATCACGTGACTTGCGTGCCGCTGCAACAACGCATCGGTCGCTACGTACGCGGGATTTTGCTATTATAGGTCTATCCTTTCTTTCATTTTCCTTTCTTTCGCTGTCTTTTACCCGCTGTTTCTTGCATCGTCCACGTTTATTTTACTCGCCTTTCCTTGAACTGAACTGAACTGAGTTTATTAAAACACACTTGCAGCTCGAAAGCTGGATAGCTGAATAACACAGTAATACCGGTAGCGAAATGTACTAAACATGCAAAAATGTCCGTAAAAGTAATATCTAGACAGAAAAAAACAAACAAAAAATAACAACAGTCCCACTTCAGTAGTGAAGTGGAATTGTATAAACTATTTGGTTGTCGTAGAAATGTTCCCTCCCAAAAACTTCCCCCAGACACCACAGTCATTCCACCGTTCCCCTCCAGGTCTTTAATCCATTTTGGTCGGAAGGTCAGTATTTATTTCTGCCTATCTGTTCCATTTCATTATATCCGCCAATGAGGTAATGTTTTTGCCAGACTTTGTTCGTTTGTTTGTTTGTCTGGCTGTCTGTTAGCAAGATAACTCAAAAAGTTATGGACGGATCTTTCTGAAATTTTGAGGGTATGTCGGGCATGGCACATGCCACCAGTGATTCAATTTTGGGGGTGATCCGAAAGGAATCCTGAATTCTGGATTACTTTGAAATTTTCGTTATCATTGCTTTCAATGGGGCATAAGGGAAACCGCTGCAAAACCGAAGATGGTGCTGCCACCTAGCGAACAACATTGCCTTGTCGGAGGTGTGCGGGCTTTGACTGCTTTCTAATTCTTTTTTTTCCATTTTTTTCTTGTCTCCTGTGCCATTTTTTATCTTTTCTGTCCTGTGGTCTCTCTCTCTAGTCCAAATTTAAGCTCGAAGTAGGTTACGCTATTGAAGTCTCGGCGGGTTCGTGCCGCAGATAAACGCATTTCGTGATACAATACATAGCCTATGCTTGCACAGACCTGAAGCCACAGAAAAAAAACATAAACAGGATAAAATACGTAACTGTTTTGTCCTAACGTTCCATTCTCTGCAGCATGGCCTTGGAGCGGTTCTTTTGTGTAGGACTAGGCTACTGTTGTGTGTTGTTATTTTTTTTAGCCTACTAAATGTGTGTCTTTCTGCGGTCAGGTCACGTCTGAGTATTACTCGTTGGTGCTGCTTTAAATCTGCATTTTTCATCCGTTATAGTACACCCATGTTCACGCTAATAGAGTTTGCTTCCTTACTTATTTGTTTATATAGACTGGCAATATAGCCTATGTTAACTTACATTCTTTGGAGAGAATAGAATAACGGTAACAACAAGAACTTCAAGTAGCGATCAAACGTGTTAAACCTTCAACGAGATTGATGCTGTCACTTGGTAATACTGTGGACTTAATACATCTGCTATGTGTGTCTACTTAAATTTATTTGATCTGGATCTCAATCAGAATCTAATCACTTACTTTTTAGCACTTAGGTCCTCCGGTCCTTGACAGGATAATGGGCAGCAAGAGTTCGCCATCTGCTTCTGTTTGTAGCCACAGCCCGGACGCTGTTCCAATCGACTCCTCGGTCCACCAAGTCTTCTTTAAATGTAGACCGCCTCCAAATAATCTTCAACATTTTACAAACTACTAAATACTAAACCTACGCACGCATCAGTAAAACTGTGTATTAAAAATCTAGCAAATTTAGTATGCAAATGAAGAGGCAAACTGACAGGCCCGAAAACATGACCGGATGACCCTTTTGCTTCGGCGAAGGTAAGCCAATGTGGATAAGACATTTGTGCAAAAAGCGCACAATCGGAGAAAACGCTTGAGCAAAATGTATCAGCACTAACGGCATTTCGCACGCATTTCGACAGCTATTCGACAGCTATTCGACACAGTTAATCGTTTATTTGCCCGTCCCTAATCACCGTGTATACAGCAGTTATTGTAAGACTTGGTTATATCGAAATTCGAAACATCGAGAGTTACTAGCGCTCGAGTTATTGATTAACTGAACAACGCCGAAGCCATCAATCAACGAATGACAGCAATGAGTCCAATGCGTCGCGGTGTTTTACTGCTCTTATCTTGCACCGATCCTTCGCTATCGGTCGTGCCAATCAGTTTTCTTTCATCATCTTGCGTTTATTTCACGTTCTGTTTGTCTTTCATTTACTGCTGTCTCGTTTTGAGCGTGAGCCGATGTACAAGTTGGTATACATTGTTTTGTTCCAAACAGTCATTCGTGATAGGCCTATACACGGTGTTTCATAAAAAGGACCTCTTTTTGTTTTTTTATAATTAACTCAAACAATGGCCAATTTACACAAAATTTTTACCAGTCGTAGCTGAAGAAACACTAATTCAAAATATTTTAACAAAGTATGGCAGTTGATTAAATATTCTTTGCTGGTTGTGACGTAACACTGACGTCATAATGTGTTAGGCTACAGGTACAAACTTGCTAGTCTCAACTGGTGCTGTTAGTTGCTACCCTGCTTTAATGGTGAACTTAATCTGGTTCGCTGATGAAGAATGTTTATCGTGTCAGCACTAAGCAGCATGGTATCATGAAATCAGGCGTCTTGTGATTCAAAAACGCAACCATTTTACAAGCTGGGTGTGCTAGTGTACTGTCTTGCTCGAACATGTAAAAGTCCAACTATCCCCACAGACACATATATGTGATTGTTTTGCATGTTTTTGTGGCTGCAACTGTAAAACTTCAAGAATTTGTCATAAAGAAACCAATTTTTTTCACTATCAGAACAGGGTATCAAGTGACAGCACCAGTTGAGACTAGCATGTTTGTACCCGTGACACATTATGACGTCAGAGTTACGTCACGACTAGCAAAAATGTTTAATCAACTGCCACATTTTGTTCAAATGTTTTGAAATAGTATTTCTTCAGCTACAACTGATAAAAATTTTGTTTAAATTGATCATCATTTGAATGAATTATGAAAGAAAGAAAAAGGGGTCTTTTTATGAAACACCGTGTAGTTTTTTTTCTCTATGGTGATCTCTACGCCTCGATTGATATTACCACCACTTTTCTCCTACAAATTAAGCACTGGTCTGGTCCAAAATAGCTTGGTCATGGTCCTAGTCATGGTCTGGAATTCTTTGTCTAGTTTCTGTTTTGAGAGTTTTCTTTTGTTCGCAGCAGTTACTGTAAGCAGAAAGATGTTACACGGTACATGCTCGAAGACACAACGAAGCGTGTCGTTTTGCTGTACCGCGGTTTTAAAATTCACTCTGGAAACCGACCGGCCAAGACGGCCATCGAAATTCAAGGGCAGTATTTGTCACCGCGTTTAGCAGCGTTCGGCGAGTTAATGCATACGGAGTGAGAGCATGCATTGCAGCATCATCTAATCAGATGGTCGTTTTACTACTTCGACCATTTGCGGTCACCGGCGCTCCCGAGTCCTTGCTTTCTCGGTCATACGTCTCTCACCGGGACCATTTTACAGGCAGACTGACTGCAGCCTACGACTCGTGTGGCGACGGTAGCATGCTTCTTTCGAACTGTGTTGCACTCTCTGTAACAGTGATGGGGTGTTTACACGATGAAGCAAACATGAAGCAAACTTAGAGCGCACGTCGTGCACGTGTATTTTGAATACGTTTGCTTCATCTTTGCTTCGTCGTGTAAACGGGATATGAGTGAATGAGTGATTAGGGGTTAACGTCTCGCCTCTCTCTGTAACAGTGCTATTGATCACTTCCAGTCTCTGTCGCTGTGCATGCTACCGACTAACAGGAAGCGTCCCGTGACGGTGCGTGTTCCGTGTTCCTCCTCTACATTTACTCGAGTCGTCTTTCGCCGCCAAGGCGCTGTAGGCTGGCGGCAGGTTTATAACAATTCTCGCGGGCTTTTCCGCCACTTTCCACCCACGATATCAGAGTGCGCCGCGCAATATCTTTTGCGTCCTTTCTTGCTCGCTGGCAGCGTCCGCAGCAGCTGTGTGCGATGTTAGGCCTAGTTTTTGTCCAACGCAACGGACGCAACGCAAGAATAGACATCGCTTCTGTCCCTGCGTTTTGGCCGTTGCATCGCTTACGTCAGTTGCGTACGTTGCAAAATTATCCTCGGTATAATAAAGAACCTGCGAATAAAAAGCAAAAGTCGTTATTTCTTACTTTTGAGACTTTTTATGCATGTGGCCAAAATCAAAAGTCACCACATGTAGGCGCCACATCCTCATTGGAGCAAATGATTCTTATGTATAGGTTGCAAAGTTTATGGTTGTCTGCCAAACGCTGTACCAAGCCAACAAAGAGTTACATTGTACAAGTTCTTGGACCAATGTGCAGCCGTTTAGTTGCAGCTTTATAATTATGCAGAGTTGCTGCTTGCAGCCATCACCCACATGTGCCGAATTACCGTTTCGTATTTTAGCTTTAATTGTAGCATTCGATATAGCAGCATTACCATAGCATGTATAGGACTGCAGACACTCTAAGAAATCACTATCTTTCCGCGACCGAAAGTTGGACGTTAACCTTCGGATATATTCGGTACGGTAGGTCCATCCTTACGACAACTGGGCTTCTTGTTTATCTGACACATGGCGCCTACGTCACTAGCCGCGTTGATTGGTTGAATGCTTAAATTGTACAGCTATTCATGGGATATCCGTCGCAGAGATACAGAGCGTCAGGTGCCATACGAGAAAACATAGTTCCCAGCCAGACAGGCCGGTAGGCCTACTCGATTTGCCTACTTCGGAGGGATGTGAGGCTGAGTTGAGCTGGGTGCTGGTTATAGACCGAAATGATTTACCTCTCCGCCACAGTCACTTATCTAGATACTACCCACTTGTTACTGACCCTTTCTAACCATTAGGGCGCGTACAGAGCGATGTAACTAAACTAAACTGAACTGAACTGACACGGTTTTGTTTTTGACGAACTGACCAATTGACTAGCAGAGTGAGCTTATTGGTCATTGGCTGACGCGTACCTGACTATAGTCACGTATCATCGACGCCGTTAAATGGTGTCTACTGTAATTCGTCAAAAACTGAACCATGTCAGTTTAGTTCAGTTTACTTACGTCGCTCTGTACTCTGTAGACGCCCTTACACTATACCAAGCCAGCTGATGTAGTACTATATAATATCATATGATACGATAAGATGTGATAACATGGCTGTGTGGTGTGACAGGATCAGCTTGTCAGTGGCCGGGGCTCGGTGGGCCGGGCGGCGGTGAGTCTGTCAATCTCAGCCGGGGTCGTGTTGACGCTGTTGTCCCTCGGCGTGTCGTGGCTCGTTCACCGTCGCCGACGCCGTCGCGCCGCTTCAGCCGCCGCCGCCGCCACCGAGGCCGCTGCGGACAATGACGGACGGGATGATGCCAATTCCACCGACAACGCTGCTTTCCCATCCGCCTACGCCTCCACAGCCGGTAAACATCAGCAAACTACACGGTGTTGCATAAAAATGGACCCCTTTTTCTTTCTTTGATAATTCACTCAAATGATGATCAGTTTACATGAAATTTTAACCAGTTGTAGCCGAAGAAATACTAATTGAAAATATTTTAACAAAATATGGCAGTTGATTAAATATTCTTTGCTAGTCGTGACGTAACGCTGACGTCATAATGTGTCATGAGTACGAGCTTTTTTGCTTGTCTCAACTTGTGTGTCAGTTGCTACCCTGCTCTAATGTTGAACTTAATCTGGTTTGCTGATGGCATCGGGCCCCTTTGAAGGTTAATCCGGCCCTGTTTGTAAGACTAAAAATGCATCAAATTATTTTCACCGAACCTTTTATATAGGGCTGGTACTGATTAAAATTTTTTTAATCGATTAATCACCAAAAATTAATCGCGATTAATCGATTAATTTCGAACAATTTTTCAATTTTGTAGTTAATGCAAAAAACCATGAAAACTGCAAAATGCAATGTACTTGTTACCGTTCATAAAAGTTGAAAACGTATAGGCCTTCTTGTACACTATATGCGGTCAGTTAACACGCATTTCAG
>Ga0209367_1003245_pt1 | contig 22027 bp, 21 predicted proteins | sample WorMetLIZISLAND2_FD_187412 | JGI IMG/M metagenome (GOLD analysis project Ga0209367, IMG submission 187412) | Marine gutless worms symbiont microbial communities from Max Planck institute for Marine Microbiology, Germany - Olavius geniculatus... ... | reverse complement strand
ATCCTAGTATATCGAAGCGATATCTTTCCATCTCATTCTCCAGCAGTTCAAGTTTGCCTGGTGCCCACATGGTGCGCACATTCCATGTTCCAACTGTTAGCATATGTGCGCATGGTTTGAGTTTTCAGTCAAGTCAGTTTTGAGTCAAGAAGTGGTACCCCCTAAAAGACGTTATTTTGTTGGTATTGGCTCGTATAGTGTGAAAACGGTTGCACATAGGTACAGACATGTTGCTTATCGTGACCAGCACTGGTCACCGGCTGTTTAGTTTTATCAACAATGATGACCTTCAATGACCTTGAATTCCCAAAATTAGGGGTTTTCGTAAATTTTTCGTGCTTTAGGGCTGCGACACACATTTTGAGAGCGAATTACGCCAAAATGGCTAGAAGTAAACCCAGACAACCTGCACATAAAACTTTCAGCATTAAACGCAGATTTTAGCAGTTTAAGTCCCGGCCCCGTAAGTTCAAGGAGGCCTGCGCACCCGTGCGTCAAAGAGAGGTACTCCCCCAAAATGGTTATTTTACTGTTATTAGCTCGTGCAGCCTGAAAACGGTTGCAGATAAATACATACATGCTGTATATCATAACAAGCACTGGCGATGGGCTTTTTAAATTTATTAACATCAATGACCTTGAACGACCTTGAATTTTCAACATAAGGGTTTTTAGTAAATTTTTCGCAATTTTTGGCTGCAGTGCCCATTTTAAGAGTGAATTGCAACAAAATGGCTAAAGATAGACCGAAACAACCAGCATATAAAATTTTTAGCATTGAACGTCGATTTTAGTAGTTTAAGTCGCGACCCCCTAGGTTCAAGAAAGCCTGCGCAGGCAAGGGTAAAAAAGGGGTACCCTCCTCAAAAGTAGCTATTTTACCATTATTGGCTCGTCTAGCGTGAAAACAGTTACAGATAAGCACAGACATGCTGCTTATCGTAACAAGCATTAGTGACGAGCGTTTGAATGGTGTCAACAACAATGACCTTAAATGACCTTAAACCGCCAAAAAGTGTTAGTGTTTTTTTGCAATTTTCGGCTGTAGCACACACTTCAAGAGTGAATTTCGCTGTAATACTTGGAGATAGACCTGGACAAGCTGCGTATGAAGTTTTTAGTATAAAACGCACATCATTAACTATCGACCTCCTAAATTCAAAGAGTCTTCCGCAGAGAGGCTTCGGATTTGGTTACTTTTTCAAGACACATTGTTATTTTATAGCACGCTGTAAACTGGTTGCCCAAGTGATAAGACCGCTGCTGTCGCGCGTTACGTGAGCTTTGCTCAAATTACTTGTTAAGTACCACAATACGACAACAACCAATAAACTCTGTAGTAAAATAACTTTCATTATGGCAGAATATCGTTTTCAATACAAAGGAGATAAATTAGCTTATTTGTTGTACTTGCAGCAATATTACTCGTTCATGCTCCGAGTGTTAAAAATTTCTTCCGTAAAGCGCACATTTAAAAAACACTCATTTTCCTGCCGATGCGTGGCGTGCGGCAAGTTTGACTGATAAAGGTCCGAGATTTCAATGTCGCAGAACTTTTATAGACAAGCATCAAGACACTTTCCACTTGAAAGTCTACATGTAGAGGCTACGCATAACAGTAAATTGCTCCACTGTGATCGATCAAGACAGGCATTAAGCTTATATATGGCGCGAACAAAATTACATCAGACGCGATCCTGGAGAAGCCTGTTATGTCCTCTACGAAAGCAACAGACGGGTTTGCACGGCAACTGGGACCGCCGCCAATTCCCATAATGGCAGTCGGCATACATAATGTCGTCGATTTTCGTTAGGTCAATGACGCAACTGTCCGGAATTACGCACAATAAATGTACAAATGGCATGACGTCGTATACTTGTTTACGCAACATTTAAGCCCAGCGGTCTCGTTCGTTTAACTTACCGTGCATCAACCAGTTAATACGACAGATTTAACTACCAGCTGCCATTACAGCCGTTTTTTGGGTCACGAAGATCAGATACGCCGGGAAAAATTCGCGTTGAGATCAACGTCACTCACAATCGTGTAGATCAAGAACTTTAGTAAACCTGATGTCTTTCACTTCTGCTCTTTTGTTTTGCTCTTTACTTCAGTGACGCGCTGTTTTCACGGACACTTACAACGCAAACATGTGTTTTCTGACGACCTGTAACGATAACTATGTAACCTAAGTTACCAGCAGGTCTTGTTTTATTGTTAAAGGTAAACAGAAGTTATACACGGTATTAATTTTTCATACTTTTAATAGACATGCCACTGATTTCATGATTCTGGCTGCCTTTTTCGCCTGATGAAAATGTCACTAAACTTTTTATTGACAACGCGGTACAACCAGGTCATGAGTATAATAATCTGTAGATTTCAAAAAGTGATATAATCAAATACTGACGTAGTAGGCCTACTATGATCCGTGATTATTGGAATGTGCTTTGAATGACATGGGAAACTTCTAGTACATTGTAAAACATGTTAACGTTGTGCTGAAATGTGAGAGGTTTAGTTTTGTAACATTATCTCCACACCTAAGCCTATCTAGCTAGTGATTTACACGTAAGTACGCGGTGCATTTAAGTGCTATTTTGTGCTACGGGCGAAAATTTAATGCAACCACCTTTCAGACAATTATTGTGCGAAGTGCACAAATGACGACGAAACGGTCTTCAGTAGCCATGCAACGTTAGTAAAACGCTTCTGTCATGATTTACGTGTTCGTACAAACTGCAAGACGCACGTTGGCTGTTAATGGCAGCTGGTATACAGTGGTCTGGGTGACCACTATACGTCAGAACGAGTAGTTAGTTGTTCGAGCTCAGGCTTGTCTCAGATGCCATCAGGGGCGTCGTGAGTCACAAAACTAAACGGACAGAAAATTGCAATTTCCTGACAAACAGCTAAAAATTTCAGACAAAAGAAATTATGATGCTCAAAAAATTTAATTTTGCTTTTTAATTCCCCAAAACAGGGCTTACAGAATCAACATTTTACACCTGTGGGAAAAAATGTTCAAACAAAAGTAAAATTTTGCGACTATTTTCCGACAACGCAATATTTAGGGGGATTACTCCTCCAATGCCATGACACCACTGGTTGTCATGTGAGTACTTTCAATCTCGCTACGGTCGAGTTCAGTTGCTTGTCCGTCACGTAGGCCTACAACTGCCAGAGTCGGTACAGTGTCATCTGACATCGTTGCAGTTGTCTTCGAAATTACCGACTGTCAACCCAATTCGCTGTCGAACAGTACTTTTTCGCCGTCGTTGTCGTTAGCCGCGCTAAGAAACGTCGAATTGCCGACGACCCACGACGGTATCGTAACGTGCATCGCTGCAGGCCCAGCACCGTCACACATTACGGCAGCACATTCAGCAGGTTGTTCGTCATTCATTTTCATCGTTCGACGTCTTTTCTATGCGCAACTTTTTATCGTTACAAAAGTTAGTTTCTGTGTCCGATAACACGGACGGCGACGACACGGGCGAGGTGTTCGAAGCGATGAAGTCAAAAGCGTCTACGTTCAGCGATTTGTTACAGCCAGGCTGATTCGACTGGATTTCCGTGGTATTCCATTCGCACTTGTTGCTGTTCTCATCCAGCAGATTCTTATCCTGAGAGACCGACATAGCTGTAGTTGGTGCGGGTGTCCTGGCTGGTTTATGTTGATGCGAATCGGTCTCTCTGTACTTAGATTCCAGTTGCTCGAACTTCTTAAGCGCTCTCTCTGCTTTCTTCCGTATCTTTTCCAGTTGTTTTCGTTCAGCTTTTAGCCGGCGTTCAGCTGACAGCTGGTCTTGTTCACTGTTCTTTTTCTTGCCACGCTTCACGGTTGAACTGTGATCGCTCGCCGAAGATGAGAAAAAATTCTTACCTCGGGAAGAAGAACGAGACATTCGCTGTCTGTAAGATCTCTTTCTTTCACGCCTCTCATGATCAGACTTTGTCTCATGGTTACTGTTAACGCCATGTTGTGATAAACTTCTTTTTTTTCTGTCATCCGAGCGAGAACGGCTTTGTTTTCTGGACGTACGTCGCTTCTCGTTTTCTCGGCTATCGTTCAGCGACTTTGTTCGGTGATCGTGGTAAGTAAAATGACTATTTTCAGACTTTGATGTCTCCGTAGAAAGTTTTCTGTTGTTTCCAGATCCCGGCCGCGATCCGCTTCGTGAATGTCGCTGTTTTCTCTTAGATGGCGATATACCTCTGCTGTCTGTCTCGACGCGTTTCAAGTCTCCTTTGTCGCTTTGTCGTTCAATTCTGCTAACATTACTGTTGCCAGCAGGCGGTGTTCTCGATCGGCGTCTTGCATCTGGCTGTGGGCTCTTTAAGCCGCTGTCTGATGTCGCACAGTTTTTAGACCAACGAATATTAGTGCTGGAAGAATCCGTAGATCCGATATCAGACGTTTTACGAACGTTAAACGTAGAGTCTTTGTAACCACCAGAACTATGTTCAATGCTAGCGTCACAACAAACACAGCTGTTATTATATTCGCTAACTTTATTTACTTTGTGCGCCTTTTCAGGCATAGTGTTGCTATTTTTATGACATTTTCTCGATGCCTTCTGAAAATTTATAGCGACTCTGTTGTTAGTTGCCATTTGAGCGATCATTTTCGTGCTTTTTGTTTCATTAGAACGTGAGTCTGTCGAAGAACGTATATCTTTACAACGACCCTCTTTGCTGCTGTTGCTTCTGCCGCTGCTGCTAATCGTCGAAGCTGACAACGATCTTTCGCTTGACACCGAGTACCTTCTAAAGTTCTCTGTCCACCATCTTCTTTCAGTGCTGGCAGCTGTCCGTCGTCTGTCGTAAAGGAACGTATCTTGACGCATCGTTCTGCGACCCTCCCACGAGTAGGACACTGCGGCGTGACCCCAGCATGACATCGGCTGCTCGCCACGCCAACTCGGCACGAACCTCGTCCCGGGGCGTGTTCGTCGGAGGTCGTGAATGCGCGGTCGATGCGTCGAGTCCAAGTCGGAGGAGTCGCTGTCGGAACGGTTTCTCGTCGTCCTCGGGCGGGGTTCTTCCCTCTGACGCGGCTTGGACTCCCTGACGACCAGCGGTCTGGATGAAGTGGTCGATGTCAGCTGCGCTGCCGGGGTTCGTTGTTTGCAGTGGTCGGTCGAGTGTTTGTCCGTCAGCTGTGACTGTTGCTGCTGATGAGGCGTAGCGTCGTCATGGTCGTGTGCGTGGTCTGACAATGTCGTCACAATGGCGGACTTCTGTCTGCTGCTGTCGTCCTGCACACGGCTCAAGCTGCACTCTACGTCGACGCGATCGCTGCACAAGTCGTCACCAGTCACTCGTCGTTGGCGTTCAGAGTGCTCGGCGGCGTCGGCGACGACGCGGGCGGCATTCTGTCGAGTTACCGCTTCACTGAGACAGCGCGCCACGAACGCCAAGCAGCACTGTAGTGACAGCGAGCCGCGCTGCTGCTTCGCTGTCGTCTCCGACAACCACACGGGCTCACCGTCACCACGCCGTCCACCGTCTAAACCCACATCGGTCGGTCTGTGCTGCCTCGTCGACGCAGGCTGCGGCGTCAGCGGGTATGAGTACTGCGGCATAAACGGCGGGAATGCAGGACCGCACACCGGCGACACCGTAGAATGATTAGTCTGAGGAAATCCAGGCATACACAACCACGGACGGCTGACGTTGGCGGCGGGAGGCATGGGAGGTGTCGGTAAGAGCGGCGGTCGCCAAGCAGCGCGTCGCTGAAGCTTGCGACGACGTGATGACCTCATCGTGGTTGTGATGACGTGCACCGACGTCATCGCTGCATCATCACATTGTCTGTCATCAGCATCACTGCGTGACTCTCTCGCTTCGGTCTGAGTAGCATTGACGACATCGGCTTGTGATCGCTGCGCCGTTTCCGTGCTCGTGATACTAGCACTAACAGACGACAAACACGATGTTAACATCAACGCAAAAACTTCAGTCGTCCGCTACAACTGTTTAACTAAATGCTAGATGACTCAATTTTATTGCAAAAAGCAAAATAATTAGATCGTTCATCGCCAATGGGCTAAATTGTAAATAAATTGTTTCTGCACAAAAACACTCGCTACTGAGCAGTTTCGGACATTTCTGTTTTCTTTGCATATTTGTAATTCGTTTTTTCTCAATTGTTGGTGCAAATGCTTTGTAGCTTTCGCCTTTTGGTAAAACTTTGCCAAAACTATTCAAATCATGAACTTCCAAATATGAAAACAGCTGTTTGATATCATATTAAGCTATCCATAAAAATACGAGCTCTTTTAAAACTGTGTTTTTGTATACAGTTTCTTCAAATGCAGCTATACTGTTTGCAAGTCAAGTAGTAAAAAGTGAAAAAAGACAATAATTATTATCAGCGCATTAGAGGTTTCTTTCGACATAAAGCACCTCATGAATGTACTTACTCACTGACTTGTGTGAGTGATTGATAGCTACTTACTCAGGTTCAAGATGACAGGTGGTGGACTCTGGCTGGGTGTTGATATTCTCTGTGTATTGGCACTGCGTGTCGTCACCACGAGTTGTGCAGTTGGCTGTCGGTCTGTCGTCGTCGTAGTTGGTCGGCGCCGAGTCTTTGGTCGTCTCGATCGGTTCTATCGTGATGTAGTTGGTCGTCGGAAAGTTCTGGCAAATCTGGTCACGTGACTGTTGCGTAACGTCACACGGGGGCCACGTGACGTCATCGGTTCCATCGTCGCCGCAGCTGCGCACGTTCACGATCTTCAGAGGCAGCGACGACGACGTCGACGAGCTGAAATCATCCTCGCTAGCAAGCACATCACTCCACTGTTCTGCTTCCGTCTGCGGCTGTTCGTTTTCGTCTTTTTTGACCTTCGCCTCAAGCCAGACGACGTCGCTCTCAGTCCTGCCTTGCTCGTCGATAAACCGACGGATGAGTTTCTCGCGGACCCGGTGAAATTCGTCAGTCGCCATGGAGCAAATACTGTCAATGAGTAGACGACTGAACGCTTTCTGATCGCGCGCGCCCAGCAGCCGCTGAATCTGCTCATACACGTGTTCACCTCGCATCATCACGTAGTCGTCAGCTTTTTGACTCTCCGCGTCAGCCTCATCTGCAACGTTCCGTCATGCGCATTAGAGGTATTTAACGTTGTGCGTTACATAAATTTACGTTTACGTCCTTATTTTACGTACGTTCTATGTAGGTCACAGCCAAGCACAGAGGAGGTTGTGCCTTCAAATAAACTCGGAGTGTTTGATAAGCTGACTGTTTTATCATACACCCTATTGTTGCGTTTACTTTTGCCACTGCTAATTTCGCAGGAAAGAAACAAATATTTTCTTAAACGCAAGATAAGTTTGGTGGAGTTTGACGTATGCGTGTAGCATGCAGTTGTGTCGAAGCAGTGTGATGAAATGTAATATTCATTCTGTAAACTTACTGCCACGTTACGCATGGCAATACAACGTTAGGTGACTCGCATCTGACCTGATGTGTCGGTGACGATTCCGTTTGGTACGAAACGATCTGCAAGCTGCGATCTGGCCAGTATGTCGGATGCATCATATGAAACCGTATCCAATAACGTAGTCTGGGCAGTTAAAACATTTTCCGGTTGTTCCTGTTTTATCGCCTGTAGCGGCACTGAGCGATCTGGCGATGACGAGTTGACTCGTGGTGTTGATGTGATCGTGGAAAAACGATGCTGGTCGTTGAGATGTGGGCTTTGTGCAGTGCTCGTGTGTGAATGCAATGGCCGAGCGGTGTCGACGCGTGATGGGAAGTTGCACGGCTGCAAGACGGGCGGCTCGTCCATAGTCTCGACTATGTCGGTCTTGATGGCCGGGAGCAGGGACGGCGGTCGGCCACATTCGTCACTGCAAAGTCCGCCGCTTGCATCAAGAGCGCACGAGGCGTTCATCCTTGGCTCCACGTCGTCAGTGTTCGACTCTACGTACTGCCGCTCGGACGCCGTCACCTCGACGTGACTGACAACGTTTGATGTACCCGCCGGTTGTGGAGGGTCCGACGTGTGTGCGCTGCTGTTTGCTGGCGGCCGCAAAACTGCTTCAAGGACGTCGACGACTACGTTAATGCAGTCAACGATCACTGCCGAGTGACGCTGCAGCCAGACGAACGTGAACAGTCTCTGCTGTCCGGCTATCGGCGTCTGCAGAATCACACTTCGCCTCTCATTGAACGTCGCCCTGAGCTTGGCGCGGCAGCGACGCAGTGCCGAGTCGTGAACCCGCAAACTGCCGACGTCCGGCAGTGCAATGTCGGTCGTCACTCCGGCACAGAACTGACGGTACTTGAGACAGGCGGGCGTCAGACGCTGGTAGGCAGCGTTGATGAGCTGCATCGACTGCATGGCGAGTCGCTCACGGGCGTCAATGTGCGCTGGTTTAGTAACACGCAGGAATGACGTCACGGAACTCAGTTCCACGGACAGCTGCTTCGTCATGTCACTGACGAGTGTTTTCTGGCGCTGCAGTAGCGTCAACGGCGTGTCGTCGGACCTTGGCGGAGGCGGTAAAGATAAATCTGCGTCAACACGAGGCACCGTCTCAGTCTGATCCAGTCGACTCGCTGCTGCTGCTGCTGTCGGTTGTGTTTTCTTACGTCGTCGTATCAAATGTCTGTACTGCGAGCGCGCACTGTCTGCTGTCGCCAATGGATCTGCGTCAACGGTCGTCGTTTGGGTGTTGCCTGGTGTGAACAGCGAGGTTGATGCAGTGGCAGAAGTGGACGTCGAACTATGACAACCGCCATCCACGGCCGTACCTGCAACATCATCCGATCTCTTGCGGTCGTCGTTGCTGATCGTGATTTTGGTGATTGTACCAGACTCACAAGACATCACAGTGCGGTGTGAGCGAGAGGGGGCCTGCTGGTGTTTCGTCGTGTTGTTGTTCGAAGCACTGACGCTGTTGCTGCCGAACGTCTTTTCGAGGTTACTAACGACGACTTGCCGACGTCCTGCTTTACCGACCATTATCGACACGTTAGTCTGACTGTTCGCTATCTTGCTGGTGCGATGTGACCGGTCGTCAGTCACTAGGCGGAGGTCGACAGCATCAGTGAGGCATCCAACGCGGTTGTACATTACCACAGTGAGCGGAACACACTGACGTGGACGTTCGTTGAATGACGTCGAAATCACAGCATCACGCTCGAACAGATAGACCTGCACAGACAACGTCTACATCAGCAACCTCTGAGTCCTACTGTTTGCGATAGACAGGAAATCATTAAGTAATACAAGAAATTTGAGCTAATGCTCATGAGATGCGCAAAAGCCTATAGCAGTTCCGGTTTATTAGTTTAGCTGAAAAATGTGGTGTTCACGCTAAGTTAATATACAAATACCAAATTCTTTATCTAGATCGCATAGGCCTAACGATAGTTCCGTGGCGCCACACTGTGAATGATATAGACTTGTATCGCAACCCGAAATCGCCAAAAAAATCCATAAAACCCCCTATTTTGGCGTTCTAGGTCATTCAAGGTCATTGAATTCGGCGCCATTCAAAAGCCAGTGTACGACTTTCTATTATTGATTAATAGTAACCTAGATCCTATCTCGCACGGTTACTGAGATACAGCGACTTATTGGCCAAAAATCGCAAATTTTGCTCACCACTTTTCATTTATCGTCCTCGTTCGGGGTGACCCTTTTCGAATTTATGGAAAAGTTTTACGACTCCTAAAACTAAAGTCTTCCAGACAGCGACGGTGAAAATCTGGCGATCCTAGCTTGCACCGTTTTTGACTGATCCACCCGTGTGACAGACGGACAGACAGACAGACAGACGGACGGACGGACAGAATTGCGATGGCTAAGACGCGCTGAAAGCAGTAGCTGCTTTCGCGCGTAAAAACCAAAAAAGACATTTCAGAGTAGGCCTATATTTTCTAAAAATAGTTTAATTTGGATAAAACACTGCAAATAGATAGCGGGTCAGAAAAAAATTAATTCCGAAAAATATTCTACGGAATCGTTCTGATGTCTCTATCTATCGGTGTCAGAATTTTTTGTCCGGTTTATACGTATACGGCCACTTTCCTTCATAAATTTTCGCCAAAATTTGGCACAAACACGTAAGTTAAAGTACGTATAAATCGTATTGAATGAGCTAATCGAAAATTTCTTCCATAAGTGGGTCGTTTTTTTTCAAAGTAGACAAATGTAGAACTTTTGCAGACAAAGCAAATTACCACATTCCGATAACCAGTTTTTTTTAGATCGCAAAATGTTTATAAAATAAATAAATATCGACGTAAAATAATGGTTGCAACAAGTCTTTAAAAACTTTATATATATGGTTTATTGTGTATGGTTTATTGTGTTTGAAATTAAACACTTGTCATTTACCGTCAGGAACACGCCACGATGTCATCTTACAATCATACACATCACATGGTCTCTTAGATCAAACTTACTTTTGCATAGATACCAGTACGTGTACGCATTTCTATATAAATATTCACCTGAAGCAGTTGCTGTAGCATTACAATAGCGCACCTGTGATTTGATTTCCTGCAAGTGAAGCGAGTCATCAACAGAAGCTGAAATGAAGCTGCAGTGACAGTCGGCATCCAATGCTGGCTCGCGATATGGCGGAGTTTGTATCGGCAGCACGCCTTTCACTCGTCCATACATCACCTGCCGATCGATCGATCAGTCAGTCAATCAATCAATCATAAATACCTAAGTAGCAAGCTACTTCAAGATTAAACCCGTTGGCAGTACAAAATAAAAGCCTATACAGTCTAGTGGTTTAAATAATGGTGTTTGGATATAAATTTCTGACGAACCAAGTTTTGAGATGCTAACAAATAATTGAAAGTGTCGGAAATCCTACGTACGGTACATACCAGACCCATGTACACAGTTTCGCTTACAAACATAATAACGTATTATTGTTTGACGCCACACAAACCCGCGTTACGCGTTACACTTTGTCTGTCCGTCCGTTCATGCGACGTCTGTCTGTATAATTTGACTTCGTAATTTAAGCAACTGTCAAAAATCAAAATATTTTGACTCCACAGTAAAGGCTACGTAATCATATATGCTTTCGAATTGTTGAAGAACAAACAAGATTGAACCTTTGGACTTTAGTCAAAATATCGCGCGAAAAAGATGATAAATCACGAAAGTAAATTTGAAAACGAAAACTGATAATAAGTTTTAAATTGCTATGCATGTTTTTTCGCGGATAAAAGGAAATCGGTCACGCTATTTAGAAGCCGAAAAGTCAACAATCAACGTCACTAGGTCTCAGAATCGTTGTCGTGAAAAGGACCATAACTTGCAAGCGGTTAGTTACAATATTTTCAAAATTGCTATAAAATGTTGCAAGTTCAAAAGTTCAAAATTTCAACAAATTAAGAGTTTAAAATGCACGGTCTTGAAATTGACATATTTACCAGTTTGTGCTACCTAAGGTATAAACAGTCGTTGATTATTAAAGTTTGGTTTTTTCTACTACAAGTAGTTCTTTTTACATATGTTAATCATACAGGGCATTTTTTTCTAATTTTATTAACAGGGTGCATCGAACTATCTTCCAACCTTAAAAACGATTATCCAGCACGTCTGAAGTCCGTTGTCGTAGGATTTTCTCAAAAATACGTCGACGTGTTTACCCAGACTCACACCCTTCGTGTCATTGCCTGCGCAGAACGACAGCATTCATTAGAACTACTATCACAGTTCACCTAGTGTCATCACACGACGTAAGTATATCATGCCATGTAAACACCGGTCGTTGTCGCCTCGTGACGCTTGACTGCGCGTACACGCTTACGCAGTGCTGTTGTTCAATGTCCTCTGTGCCTGACGGCGTACGTTGCAGGCTTACCCCAGGCCACCATTTTATCAGATCATCATAATTCTTGGTCTTCCACGCACTCCTTTCCTTATGCAATATTTATCAATACATTACTTTCAACATTCAAAACTGTATGATTTTCTTAGCACGTGTCCAAACGCAGTGTACAAGACAATGCAATTCATTCTGTCCTCTTTCCAGTATTACTTGTCAACCGTGTCGAAAACGTTTTACGGTTATATGCACTGCACATGTGACCAAATTTCCATCAACTTTTAAATAAGTCAAATCCTGGTTGTTTCGCATTAAATACTACTCAGGATGTCATCGAGATCAGCGTTACTGATAAAGTTAAACAGACTGAAAATAAAGTTAAGACAAGCTTAAGATAAGGCCCATACTAGATGTCCGTCCACTTGATGGTGTGTTGAACAAAAATCTGTTCGCTGGTTATGCTCGTAAACCAATACTAAAACAAGTTGCATTTTAACTACAAATTGCGGTATAATTATTAATGAATGTGAGTAGTTTTCGGATTATTTTTCCTAGCCCCCGCTAACAGTTTAGGTTTAGCCTATTATCTAAAAAAAATTTCTATATGTAAAACTTTAATCCATTGTGCTCAAATATTTTAATTTGTTGCACTGAATGCAGCTACTACTTCTAATTAGAGATACCGACGAAAGAGTCATCTAGCTTATGTTTGCGGACAGAATATGTTAACAACTTGCTCAAAGTAGCCTATAAGCATCAAACCCATGATGTCAGCCGAGTAGTATGTACACCTGCTAAAGTACTACAACATAGAATCAAACCAGACAGAGAACGATTGATAAAGCCAGCGACGCACGAGCCGGGCATCCGGGCAGGACACCCGGTTTCAGCGACACACGAGCCGCTTTGAGCGGGCCGGTCATCCGGCCAGGACACCCGGCTCGTGTGTCGCTAGATTCGGATGTCCCGGCACGACAGCTAAGCATAGAATTTTATTTCGATTTACATACTTAGAAAATTAAACAGTGCGTCTTCGAGGAAAATTTGATTTGTTTGTAGGCCTACACTTTACATTTAGTCAGGTCGTCTAAAATTATGTTGTCCTTTGATTCTAAGTACCCGTGGTACTTCGTACGTACTACTAAAGCTGCTTTCTTTTAGGATCGAGAACATGTAAAAAGTTGATAGAATTGTATCAATTACACAGTTGTCTCTGGGATATAAATATCGCGGACTACAAAAATATTGCAATAAAGAAGAAAGCCAAGGAAGAAATAAAAACAAACTTTGGATTTTTAGGTGACTTATGCGTCATTGCGTTACATATGTGAGAAATGTGAAATAATTATTAAAACTTCTTTGCTGACGACGGCTGGCTCCCGGCCGGCTGCCCAGCCGCACCCCGGCCGGGCACCTGGCTCGTGTGTCGCTGGCTTAACTCTATCTGCCTGAAGTCTTGGCCTTGTGTTAGATCAAGACCGAACCTGTCTTGGATGATCGTACTGCAAACCGACGATCATACAACAAACACTGCTGATGTAGCTTTGACGCTATCATTCATGGCGATGGTGCAACTGACCGAGCGAACTGTTGAGGCATTTCATGCCGCACTGCAGACCGCACGAAGTCACCGTCTCAACGTCCTTGTATTTGTCGCAGCAGCAGAACAGCGTCTGGTCTTTCACTTCATCCTCCGTGCGTCCCTGCGCTCTCAACTCCTGCTTCTTCTCCCTGCATGTTCACGTCAATCAATCGCTACATGTGGAGCAGCTGAGACGCTAGCACGCGTGTGATAAAAAATCATAAGTCGATTTTACGGAGTGACTCCGATCGGGTCTTTGCACCCACAGGTTGAGTAGGGTCAAATTTATTTTTAGTGCATTCATTTTTACGCGCGAGAGTACGTAGTGCTAAGCACGCAATAGTTATCATAATTTTGTCCGCCCGTCTGTCCGTCTTGGTGTCTGTTACGTCCCGGTATTGAACAAAATCTGGGTTTTCATGTAGGCCTATGATAACGTACAGTCTCTGTAGTTTCTTGCGATCAAACTTCGTGCTGCTGCGAGACGACATTCTCCTCGAACGAGAGCATCATAGAGGGGTATCCCCTACGAAATCGTTATTTTACTGATAAGCTATTCGGCGGTACCAACATCGCTGACTTTAAACAACCTTGAAGCCCAAAAATAGGAGGGTTTCATTTTAGTAATTTTTCGCGATTTAAGGCTACAACGCACATTTTAAGAGTTAATGGCGCCAAAATTACTGGAGACGGACTAAGACGAACTATACAGAATTTTCAGCATTAAATGGTGATTTCAACAGTTTAAGTTTTAACGCTCTAAGTTTATTCTAACAGGGACGTCATAGGGCATTATTATTTTATTGCATGTTGTAGGCCTACGCTGATTCCCTAGGCGGCAGCACCAATGCTGTCGCAAGTTACGTGAGCATTGCTCAAATTACATGTTGTCTGATATCAGCTGGAATATTGGCATTAATAATTAAATAGTAAGTTTAACTATATTGGTGTCAACAGTGTCTGTTGCCTTTGAAATAGTATACAGATAGCACAGATTGTTGCTGGTTTGCTGTGAGAGTACAGGAAAGCTCTCTACAGGAGTCTTACCACGTCTAGGCAACCAATTCACCACTGACCACAGTGACAAAAGATCAGATACAATGTGGCCGGGGTTGCAGCAATTTTATTGACTTCACTGCGGCACTTAATGGCAGTTAGCAGCTGCCGTCGTTTTTATGGCTAGAGTCTATAAACTTTTTAACTTCGGTAATATGAAACGGTTTCATGAGTTGATCAAAGCGTGTGCAAGTAAAGGCAGCAAAGCACGGCGGGTGAGAAAGTGTTCGTCTACGAGCGCGAGTACATATTTCTGTACATATTTCGAAAAACAAAATTTGTAAGTTAATAAAAAGCGACAGATAGCCAAGTAACAGTGATTGAGTCACTTTTGGTTAAAATATATGGTTTTTGCTGACCGTACAAACATTAGGCCTCCGGTCGAGTCGGATCGGGTCCTATAAATTTGACCAATGTCCAACGGACGCTTGACTGTGGCATCATATGCGTAAATTATAAGAACATTATAACCTGTGCAAATTTTCGTCAAGTGTAACTGTGCAATATCTAACTTTTTGCGACATAGCCCGTACTTACAACAGAGACAAACCGACTTTCTTACTTACTCACTTCTCTTGTCTCAATAATCGCGCATGTTGATGAATTGACAACGATGATCCGTGATGATACTTACGAATATTTCACCTCGAGCTCACAGTTGCGAGTGGAGAGCGTCAGCGGGACGGCGGTCCAATAAACTGACTCGTCGTAGTTATTGTCGAGATAAGATTGTTCCGCTTCACGAGCCATTGTTTATCAAATGACGAATGAATTGTAGACAGAACAGTTTATTCACACACTTCTGTGTTTTTGTCGACTGCTTGTTGATTATTCGACGACAAAACAAGTAATGCTTTCGTCAACACGCAGGCCGATTTCGTTCGCTGTTTCAAATCTACTGCACAAGCATTGCACATACAAATCGACATATCAAATTTTACAACAAAATCTATACTATGACTGAAAAAAAAATAAAAAATTTGCTTCAGCATTACCCAAATATGCGGCATATGGCAGTAAAATTAGGCCTACAACTTTTGCCAAATGTTCGTATAGGCCTACTGACAAACGTGCACATTATTATTTTATTATTTCTTTGTGTGTAAGCTAGTAAGACCAAAAATCAGTTTCTGGTAAATACTTTTTCCTCAGCATACATAGGCCTACCCGTGCAAACGGCTCATGTGTAAGCGCGAGTCTTACGTACCTCCACTGCACTGGTGTGTGGGCTTGCGTCATGACTTACAGTCCTTGATACTGGGCTGAAATTTTAACGTCGAAAAAAAAACTCGCTCGAGAAATTTTCGGTAGTCAACCTCGGTCGTTCGGTCGGCGGATAGCGACGTGCTGATGCGAGGCGTGCTCGCCAAGTTTCTGACGGCAGGCAACCGGATTTTCTTGTCGGAAATTTGTTGACTGTAGCATTCTCCCGGCAGGCAATACGCGGCGAATGGCTTAAGAGCGAATCACTGACGTGCTGCTGAACCCGCGCTGTGCCCGCTGGTTGGTATATAGTCATTGAACACGCTACGTCGCTGACACTTCGGCGAGCAGAACAGCTGACCCAAACAATGTTGCTCTGCCACGTATGCTGTCATTCATATGCACACATAAACAGGATGTAGGCCTATACAATATGAACATTAGATAGGCCTAACGTCACCGTTCGCTGACAAAATATACCGGCAGTTATTGCAAATAACTGAAAACCGTCGAAGCTGAATTTCTGGGTCGTCAGAACAAAAAAAAGACTCTAATAAATACTATCACTGCCCTTGTACACTGCATCAAATAATTATACGGCAAGGCCACAATAGTAGGTCAAACTATCTCCACAGACACGTAAATGCGATCGCTTTGCGCGTTTTTGTGGCTGTAACAGTAAAACTTCACGAATTTGTCAAACCAGATTAAGTCTATCGTGTTAGCCACATGTCATGTACCGTATGCCACTGCTCATTTGGTGTAATTATGTTGCAGCAACTGCAAAAAATGTCCAGTGAATGATGTATCTTCATTGTATTTGTTTATTATTTTGCGTGATTTTTTTTATTTCTGCAAGTACGATTACTTGCTGTTTGTCAAGTACAGTAGCGTTCGTTGTTTGAGTTCTGTAACAGTCGTCGGCGTAATACTCAACGATCCTAGCGTGACCGTTGATTGGTATTCAGTTACAGTGTATAAGTAAACTGTAAGCGAAATTTTAGACTCGACGATATGAAGATACGGTTCTGGTTTCCGATGCAGAAAGTGCCTGTAGGCCTAGCTATTGTTCTGTGTGCGTTATATGTCGAAAACGAGGGTTGCAGACGATTTGTACCACGCCTTTGTTCCTTGAAATTAGACGTTTCGTACCACGGTGCGGGAGCTGGGGCTGGGCGCAGCGGCGCACACATTCTAAAAGTAAATTGCGCTGAAATGGCTAAAGATAGAACAAGACAATTTGCACGAGAAATTTTTAGCATAAAATGTAGATTTTAGCAGTTAAATCGCGATGCTGTATGTTTAAGAAAGCCTGCGCAGGCGGGCGTCAAATAGGTGTACCTCCCTCCCCTTAAATTGGTCATTTTACCGCTATGGCCTATTGGGTCGTTTAGCGTGAAAAAAGGTTGCAAATAGTTACAAATACTCGTTTGCTGCTTATCATAACAAGCACTAGCGACGAGCTTTTTAGTGGAATCAACGTCGATGATTTTAAATAACCTTAAACTTAAAAATGGGAATTAGTGTTTTTTGCGATTCTTGATTGCGACGCACATTTCAAGAGTGAATTGCGCCGAAATGGCCATCAGCATATAAAATTTTTAGCATTGACCGTAGATTTTAGCAGTTTTAATTTCGGCGCTTTAAATTTAAGGAGTCCTCCGTACGGTAGCGTCAAATATGGATACTTCAGTAGTTCAGTGTGTTTCAGTGGTTGTTTATTTGCCAGTGGTCGGGAGTTCGACCTCTTACAACAATAAGTCCAACTACTGCTCAGAGAACCGAGCGTCAGCGCCATGCCTTCGTCTCATCACAACGCCGTTCGGAAGAATTAGTTTTTTTTTGAGTTTAGTTAGGCCTATACTTTATGTGTGGGACTTTTAGCAAACCTAGTTAACCTACAGTGTCAGAAAATTTTCCCTGACGTCTTCTGACATTTATTTTTTTAAATATTAAAAAAATTAAACGATATTTGACACGCGTCGCATATTCTGCGTTCAAATCTAATCAGAATTTCAAAGTTTTATTCAATTATTCCTTGCTTTGACAAAGTTATGCAATGTTGAGCACGATCGTCTATAGAATTTTTACATTTCACTTGAAGACCCACTGTACGGACCTTATCGAAAGTATGAATGGCAACAAAATTCATCAGACTTTAAACCACTTGACTATTAATGTATGAAATGCAATGCTGCAAACATTTTACAAACTTAATCCAAAGTCGATATGGTATGATTTGCCGCAGACTTTCACAATATCGTCAAAATGTGTGCGCTTTAGCTGTGGTGAACATTTTGAACATCAGATATGAACTTTTAAAGACATATTTTATTGAATAATGTTACTTGTTTTTGTAAATGTAATACCCCAGTAATCTGCGTATTTGTTTGTTGTCAACTAGTAAAAGTTTGTATTTTTGGCCAATGCGTTGTGAAATGTGAAAATTTTCTAGGTGACCACGCATAATATAGCATAATTTTGTCAAATCTAAAAATAATCAAATAAAATTTTTTTAACATAGCGTACATTTAAACCCAAAATATGTGCGCAAATATCGTTTAAAAGTTTTCAGTCTGTAAAAAATTTAAACACGTTAGAAAAGAGGTAAATTTTTCTGACTCACACTGTGAATGGCAACAGATGCATGCGAGTATAAACATTATTTTTATGGTGCCTGCAATTGTTTGAAGTGTCCTTTCTGAAGAAATCTGCTACTATCTGCATATTGTGACACTAAATAGAATATTTCTGCAGTGGTCAGATAAACTTCGTTATTTAGGTGTCCATATATTGTACGATCTTCTCGGTTTAAAATCTCTTTCGATAAGCCTAAATGCTCGTTCTATCGTGTTGCGAATAGTGTTTTTGGCAACGTTGGGCGTGTTGCCTCGGAAGAAGTTACTATACAAACTGTTGTTTAATAGTAGGTTTAAATGTGTTCCTGTATTGCTTTATGGACTTGAAGCCTGCTCGCTCAGTAAGTCGGATCGGAGTTCAACTGATTTTGCATGTAACCGGTTTTTCATAAAGTTATTTAAGACGGATCATATTAAAATTGTAAAAAATACTCAATTGTGTTTTGTATATTTTCACCTAGAGTTGTCTTGGGAAATAGGTCTGTTAAGTTCAAACTAAAATTTGTTTTTTTGCTCATTAAGATGTTGGTTTGATTTGTTGGTCACTGGACTGTTACGCTGCTTATTCTACCGTCCGCCGTGTTGTTTATTGTGCTTAGTTTATTTCGTTTGTGCTACCACATTATATGGTGAATAACGTTAAATGTAAAAAGTACAAGCTTACGACACAAAGCAAAGCTTACGCTAAATACTTTTTTCGTAAACTTTTTTCAGGATTTGGGTTTAATTTTGAAGATTCTTAAATATGGCGACTGAAGACACTGAACATTCAAACCACATTGTCGGTTGACGCCTTATTGCGCGAAAACCATAACAAGTGTCTGCATAATTCTTATATCAGCATAATCCATAATCTATGGCAAACATTTTTATTGCTGACAGTAGGCCTAAGCGCATTAGAGGTTAATTTAACAATATGCGCTATATAAATTTACACTTTACTTACTTACTTTATTTACTATGGAATATTTTCATTTATCTTCACACAATTTTCTACAAAAACGAGGCAAAATATCTCGTCAAACACACCAGAAATAAAACAGATTGTGCCAAAAAGACATTGCAAGGTCATTCAAGGTCACACATATTAAAGTCATTGGAAAGCCCACAACTTCAACAAGGCACTTCATGACGCTGGATAATAACGGTGATTTTAACTCTAAAGGTTATCATGTCATTAGGTAACGTCGTTCTTCGTCTGGCCGATATAAACAAGTTCTGTTTTTATGCGAATAAATCTTTTATTTTGTCACGATGTTTGGATTAACTAACGACGAATGCCGTTTGATTTACAATTTGCGTATAAAATAACACTGAGTTCCGAAATAATTACGAACATATTTTAAAATAATTGAGCACATTTAAACTTTGATGATTAATATCAAAATGTTGATTTTTTTCAATCAGCATAAATAGGCCTATCTGGTGCTTTGTACTTTTGCAGCTTATATATGCAGTTTGGGATTACGGCATTATATTGAAGTAGTTAAAAGGGTGTCACTTTTCTGGTTCACCACGGGTATGTGATAAACATCTTCAGAAACCCTTTGTTACGGAAATTAACCACGTGACTGCTCTTTTTTGCCCGGCGCGTCTGGCCCAAGAAACTGTCAGCCGGCGGGGAACTTGTACAGCATGCAGTGCGCCAACAAAGCGCTGAATGCAGGTATAGGCCTAGTTGGCTGCATATCTCTCTGCACGTTCCAACACTGCATGCTCTATCTATAGTCTATACGTGTGCGCCCGAGCGGAACGACCGGCTTACCACTCGCCACGGTCTGGCCGTGTGTAGACGTGACATGTGTTTGCCTGGTGATCTTACTCACAGCGTACATAAAGCACTCAACAGCTTTGGCTTCAGAGCCAGAAACAGAGATCATCCACTGTCAATACTGGTGAGTTGTAAAGTGTTGGATACCTTTATGGCAGAAATGATTCTGCAGTCGTGACTGATCAGCTGATGTCGCTAGTGGGCGTGGCACCATCGATTCACTTTGACACTGCCGACTTGGCTGTCACCGTAGTGACCAGAAACGTCAGGAAAATTCTGTTGTACGTAGATGTACATGGAGAAACGTGGATCATTTCTTTAATTATGTGAACCAGGGATGTGGTCTCGGTAGAGACGTCTCGGTCTCGAGACGGTCTCAAGACGTTAGTACTTCTCGAGACCGTCTCGTCTCGGGTCTCGGGCTATTGCGTCTCGTCGAGACTTTTTGTGCAGGCGCGCGCCGTGGCATACTTTTAGCTGCAGTTAGAGCAATACTAACCAGCATGACATTATGTTGTGGCTTAGATAATTCGTTCACAGCGTTTTTTTACATTTTCATTTACTTATTTATCATAAAGCAGAATTATGTCATGTCAGTCTTTTTTCGTCACAAAATGATCTAGTCGCAATGAAGATAAAGTATATGATGTCAGAATGAGTTAACAGCCAAATGTAGACGACGTATGAGGCTATAGTATAGCTGTAGTATACTAATTTCAGTTGCTTGCAAATTGCGATAAACATAATGGCTCATGTCTACAGCACTGCAGTAATTCTTTATGATGCAAGCCGTTAATTATTCTGTGATAATTGTCAAAATAAAGTGCAAAAAACTCACAATATCACAAATAGAAAGCGCTTACCATGGTTCGAGTTAATTAATCCGTATAATTTTTTTCATTGTCAATATGTTTCACCATATACGTCACGGAAAACGTCTCGGTGAGACGTTGAAGATCCCGAGACTCTCGAAAGTCTCGGGAGCTTCAAGGTCTCGGCCAGCGTCTCGTTAACTGTAACGTCTCGTCTCGGTTTCTTCTCGGATTTTAAACGTCTCGTCTCGGTCTCGGCTCAAAAGGTCTCGTGCATATTCCTGATGTGAACACTCCAACTCATCTGTAGCACACGCCTGATGTGTGTAGTTACTGTTAACTCAACTTCACTCACTGTTGTCAACTGTCACAAAACGTCGATGTCCTCAATAATCCGTGACAGTTGGATACTCTGAACCTATGCGGCATCACGGCGCTCTTTATTTATGTAGTGCCTATATATTACTGTTTATTTCACGTCATTGTTATCTATGGTGCCAACCTATGGAACGATCTTCCGCACAACATCATCTCTGCGTCATCACTCTCAGTCTCCAGGCAGCGTCTCAAAACTCTTCTGTTCTGTCAGTCATATACTTATTTGACATTAATAGGCATATTCACGAGGTCCTAGAAATAATGCTTATTGTCTCATAACCTACCAAGTCTTTCTGTCTTTTACTATAGTGTCTGGAGTTTTATAAGTGCTATTCTAGCGTGGCGACTAATAGCGTCCTGCGTTTGTACAATAGACAATAGACGCTACAATAGACGACCTGTTCCTATGAACAGATCGTCTATTACGGCCGTGAAATAAGTACGTTTCAGCACGGTTTACAGTGTATTATGCCTCGTTGCATTGACGCTGCAAACCATGTTGGAATATATACACTGTGTCTCAAAAAAACCGGACCCCTGCTACCTTTTGCAATAACTCCAACAGTTCTGGTTCAATAGCAATAGATTTTGACAAAAATAATCGTTAGAGAATCAGCACTTAATAGCATGTGTTACTTTGTGAGAAATTTTAAGAACAGAGTACCAGCTGAGGTTTTCCTGTGGCACCAACAGTAGAGGCAACTGCACTGCAGTACTCCAACGAACCAACAACGTCAGTTACGAAATCATTAAATGTTATAACGCCAA
>Ga0209367_1003244_pt1 | contig 22037 bp, 12 predicted proteins | sample WorMetLIZISLAND2_FD_187412 | JGI IMG/M metagenome (GOLD analysis project Ga0209367, IMG submission 187412) | Marine gutless worms symbiont microbial communities from Max Planck institute for Marine Microbiology, Germany - Olavius geniculatus... ... | reverse complement strand
AAGAACTTCACGTTTACGCGCCATAAATTTCTGCTTGTAACAGTGAAAGAATGGTTAAAATCGGTGCTGAATTACCAAAGTTATCCCAAAAATAAAACTGGGTATCCGTTTTTTGGAACACCCTGTACATTTTGTAGTCTATACGTCAGCTTATACGATGTAAGCTACAGTTTTTTTAAAGTACAGAGATATGAAACGGCTGTATGATGTTGTAAGTGTGGATGCGTGCATTATGTGTGTACAGAGCCCTGGGTGATAGCAGTCGCTCTTATCATACCTCTTCTCGTCATCGCTATCATCGTCATCATCGTCGTCGTCATTTGCGTCCGCAAACGTACGTATCTCCAGCCCACGAAACCCAGTGCACAACATTATGATAACGTGATAATAATAATAATCTAGTTGTGGCGCCAATGTGTCAAAAGACTTCATAGGGGAAGATGGTGGACAGTCGCATGTCTGTTGAACATACGAAGCACGAATAATCAATTCATTAAGCTTAAATTGAATAAAAACGTAAAGAACGGTAAAATACTTAAATATAGATAAACTCATGGAAATATTTTTTTATTTAGTTTATGTTATTTTTTATTGATTTACTTGTTTGCAGACGTACTTTGTTGCCCCAAACTCTGACGTTTGTTTTGCAGTGTAAAATTGGCTCTGAGTTCGTATGGTGTGGTTCGTATAACGTCGTCACTCATTGCCAGTGTTACGTTTTTTTTTGTTCAGGACGCAAGTCTAAAGCTAAGCATCAGCAATCTTGCTACCAGGCAGGAAGCACGATGCCGTTTATCCCGACAAACCCAGCGCCAGGAACAACTGGTGGCGGCTATCTGGGCGATCCGAATAGGAAAAAGTATCCGCCCATTGTGCGTGCGGCGCCAATTAACAGCGGAACCAACCAACCGGGAAGCCCGGCGGTGGGCTACGGCGACCTGAGTGGTGGCGCTCAGAACCTCACAGGCCCCATCACGTCACCTCGGATCAGTGCTACCACCGGGGCAGAGCGCCTGGTCGGAGCAACACCAGCGGCGGGGGACCAGCGCTCGTCGACGTCATCACTGTCTAGCATAGGCCGCATCAACCACGCCGCGTTCAGCATATGCCCGGACCCGTCGGCTCAGACACCGCGCAGTCCCGTGCCCCCGACGACCGCCGTCAGTCAGCAGCAGGCATCCTTGACGCCGAGTGGATCGAGAATGAACGGGGTCGCACTGCGAGCTCATCATCCGCCGGGCTACCGTGTCAACGCGGCCGCTCACAGCTCACTCGTCTAGAGACACGCAGACCGTTATGACCAGCGGCGTCTGGCGGGGCGGAATGTTCCAACTTTCGGACAGACACAACAAATTTCCGACAGAATTACAGATGCAAATTTCATACAGAGGAGATTACGGGTGCTAAAAATAGTAATTTTGGCCTTATATTTTAACAAAATCGGGATTTTATCCCAAAATTTTTCATTTTTGGATAAATTTTTTTCGACAGTTTTTCCGACAGCCAAAAATTTATGGTAGATATTTTGTCTTTGTTATGCCACGACGCAACTGGTTTTGAACGTCAACCGTCCCACGTGTTAGCAACTTAGCACTGTTTTAGCTCGTATCGTAGACCGCTCGATTTTGTTTTCAGCTGTAGATACCTGAACGCTTGATAGTCCACATTTCGTTTCATTTATTATTTATGACTAGGGGGTGCCAAAGGGATCAAGTTTTCCATTTTTTATCTTAATTTTCCCTCTTTCTTTTTGAATTTTTTTTCGAGATTTTAGGTAGCGCTGTAAACTAAGCCTCCCTAGTGTCGCAGTCGATATTCGGATACCTGATATTCTGCCATTCTGGCCTCCAAAGGCTAAAAGTATTTTCAAACCAAGCTCAGAGATGCCCGTCACTTTATGTAGGTGACTTAGGTTACGTAGGTCTTAAATTGTGCAAACTTCCCTCTCTAAACGGCTGAGAATAAAAAACTATTTTTTACATTTATGATGGACCATTTTGTTTTAAAATTTATATTGTGTAGATGACACTCCTGGTCTTGACGGCTTCGTAAAATTAGCCCTAAAAATTCTTGTGTTGCAGTCTGGCTAAAAAGTAAGGACAGGGAAATATATATTTTTTTATTTCATGACATCTCATGTAATTGTAATATTACAAATTAAAAATTTCAAAAAAAGCAAAGTGACATACTGAATAGTAAGCTACACACGAGAACTAAAGTAAAGAGCATAAAATAACAGATAAGATCAAACATTTTTTCAGTACAACTCTGAAAGCAAACAAATAACTAACTATACGGGTAATTTTGAGGGTCCGTAAAACATTTTAAGGACGGACAGCAACCGGTACTGGAAGCACAGAAATTTTTCACGTCTTGTGCTTGGAGTCTTTAGGGGTTTTCATGTAATTGGAGTTGATATGTTGACATGGTACATGTGTCTGAAGATTTGATATTTTTTTCCTTCTCGTTAGTTTTCGTTTTTTTAGTTTTTTGCTAGCGTTTAGTTTTACGCTGTAGGTGACTTATGACGTAAAGTCGTAGACAGAAAAACTGTGTTCGAACGCACGTAGCATTTTTGGCGTCCGAGAACAAATGTGTTTTGTAGAACTTTAGAACTACTAAAAACCGGAATGTACTGAATGTACAGATCAAAAACAGCTGAACGCAATTTGCCCATGAGAAATAAATCATATTTGTAATTTTGTACGTTTATGTTTTAACAAGAACAAAAACACGACATTAAAAAGCACAAAAAACATTTTTTTAAATAAAACAAAAAACATTAAAAAATTTTTAAAAATTTAAAATTTTAAAACCTAAAAAAACAGGTTTTTTAAAGTTTTTATAAAAAACAAAAAATGTTTTTTTTACATCTATAGTTTTAGCTGTCACAGACACTTTAATAATTTTCAACCAGATACGTGGTAAACATTAACACTTTATTCGTGCTTGTAGTGTATATGAGGTTAATGGTTATTAATTCTGTACAATTATGCGCCTTACTTTTCTACTGTTTAACTTGATCGTTTCACATATACTGAAATGCTTTAAATAGCTGTTGTTGTTCATTTGTTTTATTATATTTTATATTATGTGTGGTGTCTGGCTTCGCTGCCAGTGATTTGAGAATAAGCCTTTTCTAACATTTTCATTCCTTTTTGTGTTAGTTTGTAACTTTGTAGTTTAAAGCCGCCTACTATGTGTGTGTAGCAATTTAAGAGGCGACATGAAAAAAGAAACTATTTTATTGTCGTGTACAGTAGGCCTATACCACTGAAGAGAAAAAACAAAATTAAGTCATGAGGCAATCGCTTTACAGCGCCCCTGAATACATGAGAATTACAAGAAAACATACATGAAAACAAAGAATACATGAGGATTAAAACCGGCATGTCAGAAGAAAAAAAAAACAAAAAAGCCGGATGTCGCTATAGGGTGGGCCGACTGTACCGGCATACGTTCGAAGGCCAGCGTTTGACTTCCGGTCGCGGAAAGAAAGCGATTGCAATTGCCTATAAGAACTGTCATCGCCCGATCCAGTGGTGCCATTGCCCCCCACGACGTACCGTTTTTTTCAACAGTGCGTACTGACCTTCAGTGTCATCCAAGGTCGATGATTTTTATCTCATCTGAAAGGGCGTATGCGACTTCCTATTAGTGAATTATAGCAACCTTGGCCCTATCTCTCACCGTTTCTGAGATACGGCCACCTTCAGCTTGAAACTTTTTCTTGCAGATGGAGACATGATTAATTACTATTGACAGTCTCTCCAACGTCATCATCGCCAATCCCCTATGACCTACCGTTTAGCCACAATACACATTGTCACAGACGACGACAGACAGAGAGACATACAGACACATCGTAGCAAAGGGTCAGACCTTTTAGCTTACAACTTAACGGTCGGTCCAAAAATTTTTTTTGTTTAGACCTCAGTTTTTGCGGTCTCGTGGCCCGCCTCACGTCCAAGTTTATGCTATTTCTATTTTCGTGCAAAGATAGGCCGTATACCGGTAGACAGAAAACTTAAACAGACAGATTTTGAATTCTAATTAGTAAATTAAAACGATCTGCCATATAACCTGAGCACAGCCGATAAAAGATCGGTGGAAATCGAGTTTAAGATTTTTCGTACAAAATTGCCCATCACTATCAAAGCTTGTATTTCAGTTTTGAATTGCATAACGTTTTATACAAATATAAAGCGTATCCGGATTTGGCGATGACGTCATTTGTCTGCTTTCTGTTCGTAGTTGTGGCATCAGTTTGAAATTGTACATTTTGTAGAAAAAGTGTAGCCTACGTGACAAAAACAGTTTTTTTTATTATAACTACGATGCACTCGTGTCAAAGCCTATAACTACACGACGTACACGTAAATGTCATTTTACTTATTTCTGTGAATGGTAAAAAATGACAGTGATTTTTTTTAGTTTTTACTTTTAACGTTTAAAAATTACTGTGCAGGGTGTAGCAAAAAAGCTGAGAAGATTTGTGTATACGCCTACTGCAGTGTTTTTCAACCTTTTTGCTGCAGCGGAACCCCACATAAGCGTGAAGGTCACTCACGGAACCCCATGCATTGATCAGTGAGTCCAGCGACGTGAGCTACTGTACAGACTCATTCCCCTAGCAGGACAGAGCAGAGCCCCTGTGGGAAAGGGAAAGACAAAGCAGACAAAAATGACCAATTATAACATGAAATTTGACCGTATTAATAGGCAGCAGTACGTTATTGTATTTAACCAAACACGACGGGCGAGGCGGTCGTCGACTGCTGCTTATATAGTCCCGCCACCAACTCAGAAAACTTATCACGTAGACGCCCTCGGACAAATAAGTGTCTTTTGAATTTTTAGCAGAATGTTCAAAGAATTGAATTAACTAAGTAAATGATCGAATGAAGTAATGTCTATGTCATTCACAAGGTGGCGCCACAGAACTATCGTAATGCGATCTAGTTAGAGAATTTGGTATTTGTATATTAACTTAGCGTTAACACTCCAATTTTCAGCTAAAGTACTGAACCGGAACTGCTGTAGGCTTTCTCGCATCTCATGAGCATTAGCTCAAATTTCTTGTTATTATAGGCTTACAATCCCGATACCATGATTACTAACAACAATTCAGCACAGTAGGTCTATGCAAAAAGTAGATGCGCAGAAACACATTATTTCGAACAAAGGATTCGGTGTTGAATATTTCTACGACATTGTCTGGCATGATTTTGCACGCTAGGTTATTTGTCACTGGCCAGCTGAGGAACCCTTGGCAGATGCTCGCGGAACCTTTGGGTTCTGTGGAACCCCGGTTGAAAATCACTGACCTAGTGTCTTAACAGACCTAGATAAGATTTGCTATTTAGTATCACCGTGATATCTTACTTTATTTACATTTACGCTAAATCAGTTTTTTAACAATGATGAGTGCCGATCGTCTGCAATAGGTATGTGGTTGATGTTTTAAAGCAATTGAATATAGCATGGTTAACAAGAAGAATGTGTACTAAATGGTGTGTTTTCATTCAATTTATTGTAGACTACATGGTACTGTAAGTAGGCTTTTAATCTATTTGTTATTAAATTGCACACAGAAGGAGCAGTGAGATACGGTATCTGAAGACATGGCATCTTCCATGACCACAAAGAGCAAGCCAGCGACAGATAGTGATGATTCAAAAGCAGCAGCACTGAGTGATAGACATCACCATTTGTCTGAGTCTGTAGATGATCCTGCTCTGATCCACCAGCCGTTTGTTTTGATGGAAGAATTGCTGGAAAAACTAAAACTTGTCAACTATGATGTTGACTTTTGTCATGCGCATAGATTCAAGCCAATCAGCAGGTATTTCTAAACAATTTTCTGTAGAGTTTTTGTTTAAAATTCTGCACAAAGATAATAGATGTGTTAGTATGAATTTAGATAGATTGTTAGCTGTAGGAGAATATTATGCACTAAAATACTGATGGTGTAAGGACGATTTTGTAACAGTCATGTCACAGTTGTATTTGTGAAAAACATGCGAACTATCCATGTAAATACTTTAAATATGGAATTTACTGTTCTATACATGCAGTTAAAATAGTGCAAGAAGATAGTGATATTTGCTTGTACTGTCAGACATTATTTTGCATTGGCAACCAGTCCTGGAGAACAGTTCAACTACTTTGTATCTTTGGCTGCTTGGCTGCTGAGAAACTGTGGAAGAAAAATGGATCAGCCACAAGAAGTACGTGATAAACCCATTCTAACCTTACTATGTTTGGCCACTACTATTTTCAATTTTTTTGTTCAACAAGCTGTTTTTCTTTAGTTGCTGGAGTTTCTTTGTGTTATTGTGTTAGATGGCTCGAAGTGAACTTTGGAGAATTGTTAGAGCTGCAATTTTAAATTGCTTTAAAAACGTAGGTTTTTAGATTAAAAAAAACTTTTAATAATTTTACATTTTAAAAGTTTTTAAAGGTTTTTATTTCTTGTGCAAATTGAATTATATCTAGTTCATATTTCTCAAAATCACCACTTAAATATGGTGATTTTGAGTTCTAGTATGATTTATGGAAAACATAAATCATGTTTGACTTTAGCTAATCTCCATCATCAGTCAAAACTATAATGTTTTTACCAATATTTGTTGGAGACACTATTTACACTTGGAAGTTTAATATAACTTTAGAAAAAGTAAAAATGACAAAAATGAGTAACCAATAGTGTTTAGGTTTTGTGCTTTGTGCTTGTGTTGCAGTCAGATGATCCGAATGCAACAATTGCTATGATTCTTGAAGGCTTTCGAGCTTTGGTAATAATACTTGATTATTTTTGTGTTGGCTTATTTGTATCTGGGCTATGAGCTGGTGTTGTTTTTGTTCAGGCTGGGAAAATTTTCATAAGAATATAAAGTGTTTGAAGCAGTGGCGTTATAGTTTAATTTTGACTGAGTTTTTTTTTGCTTTGAAAATTTAACAGTCAGATTTAAAATGATACCATAGGCCTATTTCTGCAACATCTGGTATGGTATGTAGGAAGTTAGAAACAAAATAATTGCGCAGGTGATTAAATGCAATGTAATTTTGCAGTTTTTTTTACTAATTTATAGTCATTGGTGTAACGTTTTCATAACTGTGATATAATTAGATGGCACAAGTGCTTGTTATGATGAGTACAGGGGTATAAGCCGGACTTCCCACCAAGCAAGCTCAAGTCTGGCTGTGGTGAACAGTGTATTCGGGTGTTGGATTGTCTGGCTGAACATGTTCTTCAGCTTCAACACTTCACCTGGAAACCGTCAGTGACAAACATAATTATATCAGGCTTTATCCATTAAAATTAAAATTAATGTAGCATTATTTTTTGTCTGCAATCTCAAGACGTTGTGTTGCCATTCTGCTTTGTAAACAGACGTCGTCCAAATGTACTAGGCCTGACAGATTTTCTTGCTAACTTATTTGCAGCAGTTTAGTTTACCGGACTTGCAGGCAAGCCAGTATTTGACATGGTATAGAAATAACGTTTATTATGGTTTTATAGAATTTATGTTTGTTATTAGGGCCACGTTAAACATCTCTGTGATGATACTTGCTTGTAAAAAGCACATTTGATGAGGGTCTATAAATAACATTTGTTGTGTCCTAAAGAAGTAATGATTGTTGCTGTCTGTCTGTGATGATGCATTTACTGTAGGCACGTTAAAATAAGCTCTGTGCACTGCGCAAGTGCACAGTACTTGCAAAAGCGTAGCAACATGTGTCTGGTCTGCGGTAGGCCGGAGTATCCAGCGGAGGAAACGGAAAAAGTGGAAATTATTGATGACCTTGAAGACCTGACGCCAGATTGTGATGACTGCAGTGGCACGGTTTGATTCATGATAATCTGGTGTTTCACCATTTTTTGGCGCTATCCCTAAACTACCTTCTTGTTCCTGATTTCTCATTTGGACTGGTTTCATTTTCAATTGCTTTATTTGTTAATTTTTAATTTGGTGTCGTTCGTTAACTAAGCTGTAGCTACTCTTCAAACAATTGCATGTCGTCCATATCAGAGACTGGTTATGACATGTTAAGGCGGAGCTTCACTTATTTCAAATTGTTGTGGATACGTTCTTTCCTGTACAACATGCTTTGTGAAAAAATCTGCAACTTATCAACAGCAAATGCGCAATATGCAATATATCCACATCACAAAAATCTAAAACTACAACATTCAACATCGTCTTGCTTGGTATCGTCAAGATGCTAAACAGCTTGTTGTGCAAGTTGTTGGACAACAAGTCCACAAGAAATGAGTAATGGAGTACGAGCATGGATGAGACTGGTTCATATACCGACTTGTTGACGTTAAGTTGTGTTCATAGCGACAGAAATGCAGTGAACTGAAGTGAAATAAGATGATATAGTTCTGCTGTTGCCATACATTTCATTGCATTTCCGTTTATTTCATTCGCTCAGTACGCGCCTTCAGGGTCGCGACTACGACTACGATGAAGACGACGCGTCTGTGCTGGGGTTGGACGAGCTTCAGAGGCTGGGCTTGGACTCACAGCAGCCGCTGGACCCGGGCGCTGGTGATGCCGCCAGCGCTGACCCGACCTCCAGACAAATGCTGGAGTCCAACGTCGACTCGACGGATTGGCGACTGGAAGTGGAACGCATTCTGCCACAGCTCAGAGCCACTGTCCACACCAACAGCAAGGTACGACTACCGCGTATCGTGTTGGGGCGTTTTGGCACAGGGAAAGGGGGGCAATTGCCCACTCTAAATATTTGATTGTCGGAAAATTGTAGCAAAATCTTTTTATCTGAAAATTTTTGTCCAAAAATGCAAAATTTGAGGCTGAAAACCCCAATTTGCCTATAACGCTGACGACGATAACGACTGATAGTTAAAGTTAAGAGTAGTACAAAATTTTGTTGTGGCTTCTGTTCGTCGAGGACTGTTTTGATCACATGGATCAGATGCACAGGTTACAACAACAACAGCAACTACTACTACTACTACTACTACTACTACTACTACTGCTACTTTGACTCTTGTTGTTGTTGTTGTTGTTGGTACGTCGTTGTCAGGACTGGCGTGACCACGTCGATCAAATGCACGAGTTCTCGCAGTCTATTGAGTCATGCATGAAGGAGAGTCGCGGCCAGTTGGAGCGACTGGCGGCAGACATCAGTCGAACGATGGAGAAGATCGCTAGCCGTGAGCGCTACATCAACCAGGAACTGCACTACCAGCTGAACGGTCTTAAGTCAGCGCACGACCGCAGGGCTGAGAGGAAGGAAACCTATCGGCAGAACAGCGTCCGACTTACCGAGAGTACCCACTATCTCGCTCAGGTCTGGTCAAACTCAAAGTATAGGTGAAACGCGGGAACGCTGCGTTCCTTCGCCTCCTATTTTCAGTCTATATAGTTCCCCCACCTGTGAAATTGTGCCATCGGATGTCAGATTTTAAGGCTAAAATGCACCAAATTCGATTTTCGCTGTGCATCTGCCCCAGACCCAGCTGTGGCAGCTTACTGCGCTCCCTATGTCCCCTAGCTATATTTAAGAAAGCCTGTATACTTCTAAGGGGAGAAAATATCCGCGTTAAGCGCGTATGTTTCCCTTTTTTATGCGCCACCCTCCCTGTCTATGATTAATGCAAGGCTAGCAATATATATAGCTCGGTGATACTGATAATAAATTTATATCGTCGCTTGTGATGATAAATACAACAGATCGTAGCAGAATGACGGTTATTGCTCTATATGCGAGTTTCGAGAACCAACGTTATAGGCCTACGTGTACATATAGTAGGCCTACATGCTGTACAATAGCCTACATACTTACAGGATGACACATTAAAAGTGAAACATAATAAATGCTTTACGTAGATCTGGCAATCGAACAGTTTCCGAAACGATTATCATTGATTGTTGCAGTAAAAGGTGGTCACGCGAATCATTTAAAAACATTGATGTTCACGTGACCGCTTTTTATCTGCCAGTCTGATGAACGAACAACTTACGCTGACAATACGGTGCTTTGAAACGATTATAGTGAGCTGTGTTGCCTATACACGGAGTTATACGTGTCAGTGTCCTGTGACTTAAGATAACATTTAGTTTGTCGTTAAAAACAATCCTTCCTGGGCAACAAACCCGATCGCTGATCTCCCGTGTCCTCTGACACTGGCTCACATTGCAAGACCACGGATGCCGGGCTAATGCATCGCGCGGTGTGCTTGTAACGCTCTATCTTTTGGCGCCTACCGATGGAGGATGGCCAGGCTGAGTTGACCTGCATGGCTGGTTACATACCAGGTCAGTGGCCACCCATCTAATTACAGTACTAGCGGGTTCCGACATCGATTAACTTGGTTGATCGGAGACAACGCATTCACCTCTTCTAGAGTAATGTGCAGCTATTCAGTTTGACCTGTTTAAAATGTCTGCTAATTGCTGATCGACATGTCTACTGTGTACTGCTTGGTACAGCTTGGTGATGAGTTGGACCGCGTCAAACAAGAGATAGAAGACCGCGGCAACAGCATGTCAGACGGAGGTAACATTCGCTGATTCGATGTTTCTTTTAATTACTTCCGCCGACGACGTCAAATATGTAGTCTCTTATGTATCTGTCTTCAAAATATCTCCAGAAGTTTCACGAAATTTTTTGGAAAGGTAGGGCACTGCATTGCTTAGGAGCCGGACAGATCAAGCTGGATTTTGACGGTGATTCGGATTTTTCCGTGCATCGTATTCCAGAATTCATTTTCTTCGCCGTTAAAAATAAACGTAAACTGACATTTTGCAGCGTATCAACTGAGTGAAGTATGAACATATTTTTGAGAATTGTTTCTCAAACTGTCAGATCCTTTGACATGTGTTCCACTTTTTATGTGCCATCCTATATATCAACAAGAAAGCCCAGCTGTCGCTAGGGAAGACGCACTACAGCCTATAAAGTTTCTGTTGCAGTACTGATCTTCAAGGTCATCCAAGGTCAATGATTTTTATCTCATCTGGAAGGGCATATGCGATTTCCTGTTAGTGATCAATAGCAACTATGGCCCTATCTCGCACTGTTTAGCTATAATATCGCGTATGGACCTTCAAGGTCATCCAAAGTCAATAACTTTTGTGTAATCTGAAAGGGCGTATGCCACTTTTTATTACTGATTAATAGTAACCTTGGCCCTATCTTTCACCATTTCCGAGATACGGCCACTTATACCATTTAAAACTGCGGCCAAACCGCAAGTGGTTACTATTGACAGCCTATAGGAAGTTGCCAGCGCCCTATCCGGTAGTACCATCCCCGACCCCTTACGACTTGCCGTTTACTCACAATACCGCACGATTGGCATACCATAGTGCGTTATGACCTTTCAAGGTCATCCAAGATCAAATATTTTCGGGTCATCTGAAAGCCAATATGCGACTTCCTTTTAATGATCAGTAGCAACCTAAGCCCTATCTCGCACCATTTAGCCACAATATATTCATTACAAACAGTCGACGGACGACAACCGTGCCAAAGATACCCTACAACATAGCTGTAGCGCGTCAAAAATTGTGACAATAACTCCCACAGACAGTTTTTATTGCAGCGGACATAAGTCTGGAACAGTTTGTCTGCAGTAAATTTTACTATCGGTAACTTAAGCCTAGTTTCTTTTACGTTTTTTTAGTAGCGTGCAGGACATTAATTTACGTATATTCACGCGCTTTAGTAGGCTATTGCACTTAGTTCTTCTTGATTATAATTCACATTTCAGGGCATACGTTACAGCCAAATGTGTAACTTGAACTGGCTCATAGTTTTGAATTGTTAAACATCTATGTATAGGCCTACGTGTATATCCTATTCAATAAACATGATTGATTGATTGATGATGTAAAAGATTGTAAACTCGCGGAAAATTCTGCGCAATTAGGCCTAAGCGGCGGCGACAGGTATTAGGTCCGTAGCCTTTATCTGTATAGTGCTAACCATAACCCTAACCCCAACCCTAACTATAACCCTTTACAGATACGGGCGTAACTAACAGAGGTGCGTTGGCATGGCATGCAGCTCCGCTGGTAAGAATCAAGCAAGCGATCAGTCGGACTCGCCAGGAAGCAATGCAGATGGACATTCGCATCGCTCTGTTGCAGCACATTCTGCTGCGACAGATGCTCAGGGACAAACTACAACTGCGCGACACCATTATCACTGCTAGCGCCTACTGATCAACACCCAGCTCCACTTGTTTCGATTTCTTGGAGATTTGTTATTCGTACAACAAGTCTGTGCAACATGGTGACATGTCAGCGTGTTCTGGGTTAATTGTTGTAGCCTTCGATTTTCTGTGCACTTGTTGTAACTGTACGTAGCTCTTTGTTTATAGTCTTTCAGAGATTTTTTTTCAGCTATTATGACTTTTACCTAGCATAGAAACTGCCCAGAAAGGCACACAGTTTATTAAATGCGACCTAAAGTTGTTAAACTCGAAACCACAGTGAGACAGTTAAGCCTACAGTTTGCTGAGTTTTAACTCTGAAACTGTTTTTAATTTTGTGTTATATATTCAGCACTATTCGATAATTTTACAAACTGAAATTTCACTGCTTGATTTTGTGTTCAGTAGCAGATAGGCAACAAGCAAGAGTCCAGAGTCCTCAGCGAACTGAGTAGGTGATACTGATAAGTGGTGCTTCTGTTTTTTTGCCTGAGTGCGCATGATGTACCTGTTGTCAGCTGCACCTATTGGCATCACACCCACTATACGACACTCAGGGGCGTCATTTAGGGGGGAGGGTGGAGGAGTCTGCGGACCTCCGAAGGATTTATGATTTTAATTTTTTCCCTGTAAATCGTACCTTTGAAACACTGTTAGTGCTGCAAAAACAATACATTACATAAACCGAGACCCCAAGGATTACTGAAATGACGCCACTGACGGCACGGTAAAAGATACTTGCTATAGCGCTTCTTAAATGAATCAGCCTCGCAACCAGAAGCGCTTTTACAATCTTGGAAGCGGCAGATGATTGGCATGAGCTAATGATACTGCAGCGCACTATGCGGCCATCCATTACTCACGTCAGCGAAGAATTGGACCCATAGTTTGGAGCTAGCAGACATACCGCGATCCCAATCAGCCAAACCAGGCCTTCACCCCATAGCCCGTAAGCTACTACTCATTTCCCGTCCAGCTGAGCATAGGAGGCTGAGTTGGCCTAAGCACACAGTAGGTTAGCAGTTTGCTCAAGTTTGCTACATGTTTCAACTTTACATCTGTCGTGTGGTTGCTGAGATATCGTCTGATGAAAAAGGCATATTACTGAAGCTTATACAATGTGTATTGTGGCCCATTACAGATTCATTATTGTTGTTTAGTGTGCAAATAAAAGAAACTGATAATCGGCCAATATATCTTATAAAGCTATAAACTTAGTAAACTTAGAGAGTTAGTTTTTGGATCCCTCGTTATTTCGGGATTACTACTTCTGTTTTTCTTAAGCATACGGTAACTGTACAGGGTGTGCCGAAATGACCCAACTTGTTTTTGTCAGAACTTTGTCAAATCTTCACCATATTTGATAATTTTTGGCATACAGATAACCAAAACGATAAAAATATGTAAAGCACACTCACTGTCCACCCCACCTTATTTATGTCAATGCACTACCGTGTAAAACGCAGATGCTACAAATTGTTGCATAATTCTCAGTTGTTGTCTCCATAAAAGTTCTAATGACTTATCAAGCACGCAATAAACCAAAATCTGATTCCTTCAGCAGAATTATAAGTTTTTGTAACAACTTGCTTCCAAATTATCAGAATTTATGTCCAAAGTGTACACAATGGCTTAGACGTGATGCAGGGGCGTCAGTTAGGGGGGTGCTGGAAGGGTCTATGGATCCCCAAGGATTTACAATTTTAGTTTTTTCCCGCAAATTGTGCTTTAGAAACAGTGTTACTGCTGCAAAAACAATACGTTATGCAGACTTAAACCCCCAGGGATCACCAAGACCCCAACAATTTGCTGAAATGACGCCCCTAACACGACGCCACGGCTGACCGTGGCATTAACGATCAACTGATCAAAATGCACAGCACTTATTCATGGATAAAATGTGTTTTAAGCTCATCAATCAGTTATTTTGTTGTCTGCTGTTTTCAGCGTAAAATGTTTAATACCACAAAATTATTAAATCCCATGGTGTCCTTTGTGGAAGTGATAATGCACAAGTGAACAATCTGATACCGCGTAATGTAACAATTTGGAGCTTCTGCGTTTTACACGGTAGTGCATTAACATAAATTACGTGAGGTGGACAATGAGTGTACCCTACATATTTCTATTGTCTTGGCTATCTGTGTGCTATAAATTATCGAATTTAGTAGAGATTTGACAAAGTTCTGGCAAAAACAAGTTGGGTCATTTTTTACACACCCTGTAGTATAATTTATTTTAAATGAAACCTAAGTTTAAGTGTGCACACAACCATTACATAGAGAATTTCGTGATTTTATTACACACAGAACAAAGCATTTGTCGTCGAGAACAAATTAGATGGCAAATACGTTTACCGTAATTAATCATTAATGTCGCGAGTCGCAAACGCCAACGTCCGCCAAATGTCAAGTGAATACTTCAGCCTAATAGTATAGAGACCGGTTATGCAACATTGCGACGACAAACACCACAAATAAACGATATTACACATCAGTGTGAACATTTCCATTTAAATCACATTAAAGAGCAAAACACATGACGGAAGCGCAAAGGCAGCAGTTGGTCAGATTTTCGGCATTCGGTGTTTACAAGGTAGGCCTGCTTTAGATATACTGGCTGGGCCCAAAAAATGGCACCACATTTTGTACGCCTTAACTTCGTCAAATATGACCCAATTTTCAAAATTCTTTTTGTCAAAATCAAAAAAAATTGTAATTACACTGTCACTAAAGATTCCACTACACTTCAAGTGTGTCGCTACACTGCTTTGTTAAATGTCTGTCGTAAAAGCAACAAGATTTCCTTAACAACACATTGTAAGAAATTAACAACAGAAAACAACTTCTTTGTCTCAGTTATTGTCTAAAGTAATTCACATCATGCAGTTTTTGTGTGCATTGTTGCTGGACGACGCACTCAAGCCGGCGACGCCACTGAGCAATAGCGCGATCAACGAAACGCCTTGTTGTGGTGCTCTTGCAAGACACAAGGTAGTGTAGCGACACACGAGCTGTGGTGGGATCTGATAGAGTTATTGCAAATTTTCTCCTGATTCTCGCAGTGACAAAAATTTGAAAATCAGTTAATATTTGACGAAGTCAAAGCATATAAAAATGGTGACAATTTTTTTGATTCACCCTGTATAGTGTATCGAAGCACTTGCGGCGATAACCGCTTTACGCGTATTGCAAATTTGCTGTTGAACGTGCAAATAAAAGAATATGTACATTAGTCGTCGGCGGCTGCCACGCGATACTACGACTTAGTTTCGTCACTGTATCAGAGGTTAGTGACTGATATTAGTCCTATCAGAGAAAATCTATGCCATAAATAACAACAATCCCAGCTATTGCTAGGGTGGGCCGACCGTACAGCCTATATCCGAAGGCCAGCGTCCGACTTGCGGTCGCGAAAAGAAAGCGATTTCCAAGAGTGATTACAGTCCCATACATGCTATGGTGACGCTGCTATAGGGCCTAACGCTACAATCAACGCTAGAATGCGATACCGTAGGCTAGACAACTATAGAAATTAGTCTAATTCGATGATAAAACGACCGATAACGAGAAGTGCCAGTACGCTAAAACTCGGCCGAAATACGCTGTTTGCTAATATAATTATACAAATTAAATAAAATTGCAATAATGGTCCGTGTTGTATCGATGTCAGTTATGTCACGTACAAAGAAAACACACCAGTCGTGCTAAAAGTAGCCAAATGTCAAAGCATGCAAAAATTCAGATACACCTAACAAGTTGTAACAACTAGGCCTACCGTGTGTGTTAAGAACATGAAACGACACTTGGTGCCGTGCAGAGAAGTCTAGATCACTCGTGGACACTACACCGTAGTGGTGAATACTCAAACCTGTTACCCGGTGAGTTGAGCAAATCACAGTCTAAAGATGGCAGCTAAACGAGTTGCAACTGTAGAGTAACACTACAGGCTAATGCGATGCGGTATACATAGGCTAAGCTCAAGAGAGCAGCAGTAATTGCTTGAAGTATGCTGAAAATCTAAAATAATGCTGTAGACTACTTTAATAAATGTCCTGCAAAGTGCAGACTGCAGTAAAAACTTAGACCTAGATCAAAACGCGAGTTACACAGAGGTGTTTTAGTTGTAATATCCTAGTCTTGCTTTGATCTCATAGTATACTAGCCTCACTCACTCCCCCTGTTGTCACCTTCGCCACTTTTGCACCATAAATGCGCGGAACGATGCGGTATAAATAGTAGTGTCGTGACATGACAATAGTAATAACATCAATGATAGTACACAATGTCACTTTACGTAAAGTATAAGCTCAGTAATAAAACTACAAGGTGCACGTTACGGTAAAAAAGTCAGCCGCCAGTTCTTTCTACATCCCATCATCCAGCACGGACTTACTAATAATCATCACAAAATGATATCGAAATGCATAGAAAAAGTGATCTAAGGAAATAAGATGAAAGTCGACATTAATTTGTAAAGTGGAATATTCAAAACAGTAGAAAATCCAATGCTAAATCTGATCCACACTAACTGAGAACAGGCCCGTCGAGAGCCACAGCGGGGCTCGGAGAAACATTCTCGCGGGGCCCCCAAACATTTTCGTGGGGCCCTCTGGCTCTAAAGAAAAATTGAATTTTTCTTTTCAAAATGGCGCATTCTGGTGTATTTATGTATTTCTGAGCGACAGCGGAGCCCCCAAACGTAGCGGGACCGGGGGTAGCTTACCCCTACCCCACCCTCTCGACGGGTCTGACTGAGAATGGCAAATAGCCTATTTGCGGCATGCCTCAGCCAAACCGTGATAACGGGGCCAATGCGCATTGACCATTATATGCCTAGCTCACGGTGAAGAAAAATCGCTAAGAGAAAACGTGCAGAGCAGAGCTGCATTTCTAAGTTGGATATTCAATCATTCCTACTTATAGACATGCTCTTTGGCGTCGTCGTCGATGGTCGACTGCTCGGCGAACTTCTGGAACATGCGGACGAACGCCGGCAGGATGGGTTCGTCGGAGCGTCGGACAAGATGCGGGAACGCGCGGCGGAAGTGGGCGGTGGCTTCCTCGAGGTGGTAGTGAGGTATGCGGGTGAACATGTGATGCATCTGGTGCGTGCCGATGCAGTGGATGACGTGGTGCACAATGCCGTAGTGACGGTCGACCGTGGACAGCTGTCCACGCACGAAGTCCCACCGATCGTCCGAGTACCAGGGCGTGTCGACCTCGTGATGATGGAGGAACGTGACGATAACGATGTACGTGCCGAGCACTAGCAGCGGCACGCCGTAGTGCACGACGAGCGTCATGAGGCCGTACGCCACGGCGTACTGGTATGCCGCTAGACTGGTGACCGCCACTACACCCAGGGAACACATGCATCCGACCACGTGACCGACGAACATCTTCTCGAACGGGTTGAAATGGTTCACGTGTCGCGGGTTGTAGCTACGAACCAGATAACATCCACAACACACGAATATAGGCCTAGGCCTAAGCTTATGCTGTTCAGCGTAGTTTCACGTGCGAACAAGAGCGCTCTAGTTGGTTAGTTGGTACTTGGACAGCTTAAAAGTATGCCCGACTAAAGGTATGAAGAGCTTTAATATTTTACCGTAGAGAAGAGATCACTTAGGCCTAGTTCTGCATGCAAATTACTTAGTGTCTCACATGTGCTCATTTTGCACTGTTGAAAGCTTTCATGAAATATTACTGGACCTGATTCGCAGCAAAAAACAGGATGGTACAAACCAAATAACGAACAACATTTCATTAAAAATCATCAAATATAGGGCCTATATAATGCATATGATACACAGCTTTCACATGCAGTGATAAGTCCTATTGATTTATCTATATATCATCTGAAGACTGCCACTGTCGACTCTAATTTTTAAGCCTATCACAGAGCTAAATGTAAGGCAAAAAAGTAGTATTTTTCACAACTAAGGGTTCACATGCACTGCGATAAAACAAAAATACGTTATTTACAGTTGTTTTAGAATGTTTAATTAAATTTGTTCTATTTTATCGCCCTAAGTGAAGCACTCATACACATACCCGGTAGCGAGGTATATGAACCATCCAAAACCGAGGGCGAATCCGGGAAGCAGGCGAGGGTTGGCGGGCTGCTCTGATCGACGTACCGGGTAGAAGACTTCGTCCTTGTCAATGTTCGCTGTATGCTTGTGGTGGTTGCGATGACTCAGTTTCCACTGGTAGTAGGGCACCATGAGGAACCCGTGGGACAGCGTGCCGAGGATGTCGTTGAGCAGTGGATAGACCGAGAATGAGCCGTGGCCGCAGTCGTGACCAGCTACAAACAGTGCGAAGAAAAATGTGCCTTGCACCACCCAGTAGATGACAACCGCCGGCGCACGCACGATGCAGCTACTCGTCCACGACTCCACCAGCCACAGAGCTGCCGCTGCTGCCGCAATCTACCGACAAATCAGCAAAATACCGGTATAGTCGTTTTAATAATCATCGCTTCTTGGGTTGCGATTAAAATTAAGCTACACATATACGATTTCACTTTACGGCTGAGACTTCAAAGTGAAACAAACAAAACATTTTTATTTCCAGTTTTATTTCAGGTTTTCGCGTTAACAGGCCTAATAGCTGGCGTATGCAGATTTTACACGAATATCGCATGTGACTTGGTCTCTCACAAATACAGATAAGCACTGCAGTAGAAAACAGAAGCCTACCTGAGCAAAGTCTTTGACCATATAGTACATGGAAGTAGAAAGTTGAGGTTCGAAGCACGACTTCGGCAGTACTCGCTTGATGTCGACGACAGACGGGAGGTTTTCCGAAAGCTGGTGCGAATGACCTTGACCGGCAGCGGTCGTGACCTTGGGCCGATCAGCACGTTGCTTGCCATTGTGTGTCGACAAGCTGCAAGTGTCGCAGACTTTGTTGACGACTATCTTAAATACCGCGTGCACAAGCAGCGCTGTGCCGACGCCAAAGTTGACCGTTTCCGTCAAGAATATCATCTGCCTGTACACATAATTTCACAGAACGGCATCAACTATCAATAAGTGACGAAAAGAGCGAGACTAAAAATTCTTCTTTCAAATGTATTTGAATTTTCGTAATCTTTTAGTCTTATTTCGTATCTTGGAACTGCAGTATAATAACTTTTAATGAAAGTTTGGGTACAAGTGACGGTGCATCATTTAACATCATGCCGACAGACCTTCCGCTTGGGCTTAATGGGCAACCATCTGGCTACAATCACGGCTCCCTGCATTGCCTTAATTTAACACGATCGTCATGGATGCTACGTAAACTGTTGTTTCTTGAAGTCAGCATTATATATTGTGCATTCAAAAATGTACAATGATGAAAAAATTGACAGTAGACGGTAAACTTAACACATTTTTCACTATTGTCCGCTTTTAAATGATACGCTGACCAAAAAAAGTCGGGCTAAGTCAAAGACTGCTGATGCATCTTGGCATAAATTCAATATGTATTCATGTATTTTGATAATAATTAGTAAATTCGAAAAAGTGATCTAAATTACCGTAACAGGCACTAAATAAGTTAACTATTTTATATCAAAGTGCATGTAGCATGCGTCTCGTGCAACATGCCAGGCTCACATAAACCTATTTCAATTTTTCAACAGGGTTTTGAACATCAGTTAACGTTTATTCAAACGTCATCGATCAATCGATCAATCGTAGTGACGATCGGCAGCGGCGACTTTTTGTCGATATCGAGAATGGATTGGAACAGAGAATGGAATATCCGACGTGTCATGTTGACGGAAACTTCCAGTTCCAGCGCAGCTGATGCAACGGTGAAAATCGATTCCGTCGGTCTTACACTATTCCCCGAGCGTAAACAGCCAATGCAGACATGCGAAGATAAAGAAATTGTGATAAAAAAAATAAAACACAAGTAGCCCAGCTGTCGCGCGGATAGCCAACCGTACTGGTTGTCAGTGACTTACAAGGTCATGCAGGGTCAGGATTTTTAGGTCATTTGAAAACCAATATACGACTTCGTATTAGTGATTTATAGTAACCTCGGCCCTATCTCTTATCGTTTCCGAGATATGGCCAGTTTTCTATTGAATTTCCTACTCCACTCCGTTCAACCCCCAATTTGAAAATGTTTTCTCTGCACTACATCGCTAAAATTTTGCATGCCTAAATTTATGGCACATAGGGCCTACATGTACTAATTATTCGCGTAAAATGTTTCCCCTACGACCTACAGTTTAGCCACAATACATGCGTGACAGACGACAGAAAAACAGACAGACAGACGGACGGACAACAACCATGCCAATAGCTCGACCGTTACTTAAGTACGGTCGGCTTAAATCTCCGTAAAACATAACCGAATGCGATTTTGTCTTAGTTATGTTGTAGTTTTGGCTGTGTTACTGTGTAGTTTGGTGTTCGTTTTCTTTTGATTTTGTCACAGACGTATTGTATTTTATTGCAGGGATCCGCATGTAATGCAATAAAGCAAGCTGCAATGTTAAACATTGTTTTACCATTGTTGCAGGTTGTTTTATGTTGTTTTTTGCTTTATTTTGTTGCAGTATGTGCGGACGTCTGCAATAGGACAAAAATAAACTGGTGTGATGTATCAAACTGAAACGTTTTTATACTGTTTTATTTTATTTTATTGCAGCATGTGCGCCGGGCCTTTGTACGGTTATCGCACGAAAAGTGCAGCCACGCTCTACGTCGCAGTCATTTATGCTTCACCAGTAATTCTTTGTCATGGTACATGGATACACGCGTTAAACCTAATAACACCTAGACAAAACACGTCAAACTGTCAAACGTACTTCAGAGAGACAGAGCTCACTGTCACAGCAGTTCACAACAATGTTAAAGCGCGTACAAAACGATGTAGCTGAACTGAACTGAACTGACACGGTTTAGTTTTTGACGCAATGACCAACGGGCTCTCCCTGATCGCCCATTTGTCATTAGTTGACGCCTACGTGCATGCAGTCACGTAGTCACCAACGTCGTTAAACGGTCAATGCTTTGCTGCTTGCCCATATGAGTCAGTTCGTCAAAAAGTAAACCATATCAGTTCAGTTCAGTTCAGTTACTTCGCTTTGTACTCGCCTTTAGGCTTATTTGTTTCAAAGACCTGCACCAAACTCATTTTCAGCAGATCGAATTAATTGCATTCTATGACAATCCAACCGCGTGCAGATTGTAGATAAGACCAGAGCGACGAGAACACAGGATTCCGACTGCTACAACCACTGTTCTATTGATTTTAGCAGCCGCAGAAGAGCTAACTTGGCTGGCTTGACCGACCAACAGCATTAATAATCAGCATTTTATAACACCCTTTGTACAAAATAGCGTAACGCCGAGCATTTTGCATTGCGCTTGCGCTATAGACTGCACAGTACTGTTACAGAAATTATGATTGAATTTTGATCAGTCTCAAAAGTGCTGAACAAAAACACACCACCCGATCATAACGGCGTCGTTAACTAGGCCTAAAGCGGCGAGGCAGGGGCAAAGATGCATTGCGGCTTTACCCGCCCCGTTTTGGCATAATTTACACGCAAAATGTCTTATCTTACCAGAAATCGATACACAGATCAATCAGAGTTAAGTAGGCAAAAGTAGGCCTATAGCTCCAAAAGTTTGAGAACGATTGCAGTATTTTACAACTAAATTTTTGAAATTGCTTGTTGAATTCCGGAACATACGCAGCGTCTCCGTTTATCCCTCAGGTTGTGGCGTCATTTCACTAAATTCTTGGGGAGTCCACTCTCTTCCCTTCCTTTCCCCTCCCTCCCCTCCTTTTTTCCTCCTTCCCTTTTCCTTTCTCCCTTCCCCTTTTCC
>Ga0209367_1003243_pt1 | contig 22043 bp, 6 predicted proteins | sample WorMetLIZISLAND2_FD_187412 | JGI IMG/M metagenome (GOLD analysis project Ga0209367, IMG submission 187412) | Marine gutless worms symbiont microbial communities from Max Planck institute for Marine Microbiology, Germany - Olavius geniculatus... ... | reverse complement strand
CAGACGATTTGAGTAACTGGATCAACTTATCAATGTACATTGCAAAAAGAGCTGGAGACAACAATCCACCTTGTCTCACACCAGCATACATGGCAAATGGTGAGGACAATATTCCATTCCATCGAACCAACTAATGCATTTTTTAAACCAATCAAGAAGCAAATCAATAGAACATTTAGGAAATAAACAATCAACTAAAATCTGGAACAAACCATAAAAATTTACTCGATCGAACGCCTTAGATATATCCAATGCACAAAGAGTAGCTGTGCCTCCATTGTCACATATAGGTTTCACACCAGCTTGTAGTGCAAGAATTGCACGACTACAGCTTGAGTTTGGCTTGAAACCAAACTGCAAGTCAGATGAGACAAGTTTGTCTTTTACCATATTCATTATTAACAACTTGAATATTTTACTAATGACTGGACTTAAGGTTATGCCTCTGTAATTGCTTCTGTCTTCAATGTTGCCATCTCTATTCTTGACCAACGGTATAGGGCCTAACAATACCCTGACCAAAAGCAGTGGGCACAATTCCATGTAACACAAGCATTTGATATAACAGAGGCAATAAAACAATTAAGATAGGGTGAGTATAGACAATGTGTTCGACAGTCAAGGCGTCATATCCAGCTGCTTTACTACATTGTAATTTACATACCAAGGAAGATACAAACTCAACATTTATTACAAAGTCATGGGTACAAGGCAGAAATACTGCTCAAAAACTGCAAAGAAATCTGCCTTCAATTCTTCGTGCCTCACATCAGAATTTGGTAAGCATGCATTTTTAAAGATATCAGCAAATCTATCAGCAATATCCCGTGGGTGTCTGTACTCGTCAATAATATCAGATGTACGACCTCCACCCATTTTGCTCCTCCAAAATGTCCAGAAAGAGTATATAGTAGGGCATCGGCCAGTGAATCAGAAAAGTCCTGAGTTGCTTCCCTCTCTTTGTTTCTAATCCTAATATCCTAGCTTGCTATAAACAAAATCTTGATCTGACCGTTTTCTAAAAATTAAAATCCAGCACGCGTGTACATGGCTAAATATGTAAACTATACACTGAATCTATTGATAGGATGATTATCTATATCATATTGTGAATGTCACTTTTTCAGCATTCGATGGCAGGGAGTGTTCACAGCTAAAGGTTACTCAGTGCCCGGACGTCGGATATAAATTCGGTGCTGTTGATGTGGCGCAGCATGTTGAACTTAGAGCAGCAGCAGCAGCACCAGCACCAGCAGGCGTCACATCACGTCCCACGCTGTCCTGTCTCCTGCCCTCATCAATCACGATTTACCGCCACGTTGAAACGTGTCGGTCCTTTCCGTCGTCCAGTCCGACCAGCGCTAATTTGAGGTTGGCACTCGCGCCGTGCGTGCCAATCGAATTCCAGTCGCTCGTAATATCGAGCGCAGTTGTTCATCTGTGCCTGGTATAGCTAAAGGTTGACACGTTGACAGCTGAACGACGTCGTGCTTTGTTTGGGAGTCACTTTAGATGACTCCGTGGAGAGATAATAAAACCACTGTATACATGTATCAATTAAATTTTATTAAATAATATTTTTAAAAAAATTTACTTGTGAGGTGTGGATAAAATTTAGTCTTAATATTCAGTTGCATGCGAACAGACTAGAATTCACCACATGTGAAATTATAGGGAAAATAGTTAAGTTTAGGCCTAATCAACCAAACAAATTAAACAAAACAGTCTAGACATAAACTAATGATTGAACCCAAAAAATTTACAACGCTCGTCTTTTCATATACACCGTGTCTCAAAAACAGTCAAAATTGTTTTCATCATAACTTTGTCAAATTTCAACCAACTTTGATAATTTTTGGTACAGACATGGACAAGACGATAGAACTATGTAAGCTGTATTTTTCCACCTCGCCTAATTTACATCAACGCACTATTGTGTGAAACACAGATGCTTCAAATTGTTGCATTACGGGGTGATTATTTATATCAGATTGTTCACCTTTGCATCATAAATTCGATAGAAAGTGCTACGCAATTTAATAACTTATGTCTGCCGAAAACTACAAACGCATTCGCTTGGTGACGCCACTGCTTGACGATATGTCGTAGTGTTGATTATCAAGAACGGTGAGAGCTTATAAGTGAAGACAAACTACGAGAGCTAGAATACAACGAACAAACATGACTGTGATAATATGACAAACGGGCAACACGTCTCCGGGGTTTCTATGCAAATGTTATAAACACGCACAGACAGAGAGACAGACAGACAGACAGACATAAATGAACACACTTGCCTGCTTATTATGCGGCCGTCTTACTAGGCCGCATTACGGCTCTTGCCCGTCCGTCTGTTTTGTGTAGATGGGGCTCCTATCTCGAAAGCAAGAAAGCGCAGAAAAACCAAAACTAATGTAAACCTCTCAAGGGCAAGAGTAAACGCGGTGCCAATGTTAGCTCGAAAAGTCAAAGTTTGCGGGTAAGGGTTGCGGGGCTCTAGGCGACGGCCGGTAAGTGGTCAGTGGTAAGTGGTCGGAAACATTGTGATAAGGACATTAAGCAGGTGACAAGTGGCTACCAACATTTCACTGACGACAACTGGCTAACGACAACTGCTGAACGACAATCAGCTTGCGCATATTAGGATACACGACATTTCGTCACTAATAACTGACAAAAAAACTAAGTAGTATAAATGATAAAAAAACCAATGACTGTAGAAGTTGATATTTACAGTTGTATATTGTGTTTAAATATGCCTGTTTAAAAATCAACAAATGTACGATTATTGTAGTCTGCGACGTACGTTAACTATTCTCTCATCTACAATGCGGTAAACACGTTTCGGTTTGTGGGTTTGGCCAGCCAGCATCTGAACAACAGTAAGGCTATGTAGTTCGTTTTCCCGCATTTTCTACAGCGTAAGATGTGAGCATTGTACAGAACCCTGGTAACCACAGTGCCACCCTTTGACACTGTTACTGGTGCGAGGCAGTGATTCAAGATCAAGCTGATTTACGTTCCACAGAGTTAATGGAAATACTGGATTTCTGCGGTTGTCTCTTCTGTCCGGTCGACCAATGAAGTTGTCTTGGAAGTAGTTCACGACTGGTTTAGCACGATCTGGATAGCCAGCATCTACCAGAGTATACGTCTCTTTAGCTAATGAGTAAAAGTTAGTAACTGGCCGGTGAACATTATGAGACGCTAACGACGTGTCGTCATGTGTCGTCAGCCAATCATGTTGTCGCCACTTGTCAACAAACTGTCGCCAACTAAATGTGTAAAGCCAATTGTTTCTAGCCAGTTGTCGCTAACACCTTGTCGCCCGCCCACCTGTCGGGACACCGCGACGGCCGCATAAGATATCGTCACTTTTCTAGTTCGGCTGAGCTGCGCCTCCGAATGTGTTGCGAGTGCGCGTGTGCGCGATCGCTAATTACATGTAGATACTGAGGGCGGTCCTGTTAGAACTATGTCAGTGAAAAAGGTGCGAAGATGTTATTCACTGACAAACGTGACGTTGCCACACGTACGTAGACCTACATGTACAGCTACGACACACGTGACACGTTTTTATCTGCATAGCACACGCTCGGACCAGTCCCGACTGTCAACGGTAATGTCATGGAATGCGGGCAAATATACAATAAGTAGTCAATACTTGGAGCTAAGCAAATGAAGTAAGTCATGCACTGCATTTTGGTTTTGGTTTCTTAATTCTTGCAAACATGACTGCACTTACGCCCGTGAGGCTCGAAATAGGGATACTTCAACGACAAGCTGATATTGTGACCAATTCGGTTATGGATAACGTGTATTTGCTTTGCCGGTGCACTGTATTTATCGGCATTACGTAGCCATTGAGTCCGTTCAAAGGCTTTTCCAGCATAAAAACAGTAGGACAAACAGCTGAGAGTTCAGCATTTTTCTTTAATTATTACAAACACAGAAGTTTGTCAGAAAGTCACTCGGAGTCGGGAGTTTGATCGAAGTCGACTTTGGATTCACCGCTGGAGCATGCAAGCAGTTTGAAGAGTCTTTTGTCGCCGAGACAGCCGCGGATGAACTCGTCTTTGGACAGAACGCCGTCGCCGTTCGTGTCCATTCGGCTGAAGATTTCGTTCGTCCTCACGCCAGGCATTTCGCCCTCGTCGGTCGGTTTGTAATCCGTCATCAGATAGATCGCCTGCAAAATTATCATCAAGAAATCGCCAACAGGACTGACTAACTGCGTTAAGCGCTAAAATTACCCAACAGTTAGCATAAAATGTGCCAGAATTTACCACTCTCAGATATCAACAAGCATACAGGCTACAAGATCTTGACCGTCGTCTCATCCTAACCTTAACCTGTAACAGTTTGCCGGCAGACATATCTTTATCATGCGTACTGCGAATTCCGTTTTAATAAATGCTTAATAATATTTCTTTTGAATTTGTTTTTTATTATGTCTAAATTACTTTTTATTTAGCACCCATACAGAAATCAGAAGATGGTAGCGCCTGTACGGAATATAGTCTATAAAAAGAAAGCCACAAAGCTTCACATCTTCATGAAACGTTAATTTTTCTGACACACGCAGCAGTACCAGACATTCGCAATAAAGACCAATAAAGATCACACCAGACGCATCGCAAGTTCGCAACACTATCTTGTGAAAAATTGAATGTCAAATATCTAGCGAGCTACGCGAGTGCAGGCTCTGGCGCTGTAAGGTGAAAGGTAGACTCGCCACAGCATAATGTATATAGCAGACACTGGCTGCAATATTACTTTAGTAAGCTTAGTAATGTACAACTTATCTGCTAACGTAACGTGTTACTGTACTTTGAAATTGTTGTGTAAAAATCTGTAAAAAAAATTAGGTAAATAGCCTACCTGAATAATATCAGCCATTTCCTGTTGGTCAATGCTTCCGTTTCGGTCGATGTCGTACAGTCGAAACGCAAGTTCCAGTTTGTCCGCTGGTTTACCACTCTGCGTTACGTTGATCGCCTGTCACGAACATTAGTGCATTGTCATCATCATCAATGTCACCTCTACTGTCGTTAATTCCAGGACAACACACACAGCAAATTAAAACGTAATGAAATTGAATAACAGCAAATAAAACACGTAGCGCTGTAAGTCTTAAGCGAATCAAAAAACAACTAGAAATTTGGGGCAAAGCCCAACGTGAGTCCGCCCGGCGCCCTAAGTCCGACTGGGGAAAATTAGGGGGGGGTAAAATTTCCCCGGCATCAAAGTCACGTGGCCCGAACTCAAATGCATTGGTATACGCCGAACGCGCATTGTCGACTTAGGGTAGGTCAACATGAGCGTTTATAACTTTGTTCATAGTGAACCGAATTTCGCAAAGTTTCTTTTGTTCAACGCTGAAAAGATCGTTCTCGTCAACGTCGTTTAGATTTTGTCGCTATCTTCATTGGTTCCAGAGATATTTGCGCTCAAACTCGAAAGTTGTCGTAAATTGCACCAATTTTTGCACGTTTTTTGCCCTACCAAATTTTAAGGGGGGCGGTGCCCCAAAATTTCGTACTTGCGTTAACACCCCAACCTAGAGCCGCGTCAAGTGCCAAAGTTTCGTCGGGCTATACCCCCTAACTCCCAAGTTATAAGAGCTCATTTATTGCAATTTTAGCCAATTTTTGACCTTCCTTTGAAAAAAATAGTAAGGGGGCCCCAGTCCCCGGTGGGGGGTGCAATAGTAAGACTTAGTCATTTTCTAGCGCGTGTAAAAATTTGGGGGCGCAACACCTCTTAGGGGCCGAAATATAATCTTCCGAAATATTCGACTTAGGGTAGGTCAACATGAGCTCTTATAACTTGGTTCGTAGAAGACCGAAGTTTACACAATTTTTTTTTGTTCAACGCAGAATTAATTCCAGTTTAGAGATATTTGCGGTCAAACTCGAAAGTTGTCGTAAAACGTACTAAATTTTGGACGTTTTTTGCCCTCCCAAATTTTAAGGGGGGCGGTGCCCCCAAATTTCGTACCTGATTTAACACCCCAACCTAGAGCCGCGTCAAGTGCCAAAGTTTCGTTGGGCTACACCCCCTAACTCCCAAGTTATAAAAGCTCATTTATTGCAATTTAAGCCAATTTTTGACCCCCTTTGAAAAAAGTTGTAAGGGGGACCGCCGTCACTGTTGGGGGGTGCGCTAGTAAGACTTGGTCATTCTCTAGCGCGTTTAAAAATTTGGGGGCGCAGCACCCCCTAGGGGCCGAAATATGGTCTTCCGAAAAATGCGCTTTAGGGGGGTATGATTTCACATATAAATCTCCAAGGTCACTGGATCAAACTTCACCGGACTTGTTTTGCCTAACGCAGGACGAATCGCCATAGACGGAATGACTATCCGATTTTGAATATCTTTATCCGTTTCGGAGACATTCGCCGCCGAACTTCGAAGTCGTCCGAAATCGGGCCAAATTTTGCATGTTTTTCGCCCCTGAAATTTTTTTGGGTGCGCCCCCCAAAATTTTGGATCGGCATTATAAAATTCGGCCTAATACTGACTATCATGCAAAATTTCGCGCCGGTCGGCCCACGCATCTCGGAGATCTCGCGCTCGGAAAAATTTTTTAAAAAAACATCATGCGTAAAACATAAGTCCTTCCGAAAACTATCGTTTTCGGGCGGACTAATAAGAAATCGACACAGTTTAGATCATACATTTACAAGATAAAACACAAAGTATTCTGACAGAAAAAAATGCTATATTTATAGCTAGCCCATAAGAGCAAAAACATTAACAGTATTACAGTAGCACCTATCACGTGACCATTCGACTCCCCGGAGTCGACTTCCTATGGGTGGTCTATAGTGACCATGCGTTTATCTAGCACCGTTATTGAGATATGGCCGTTTGAAGTTCTTCTAGGAAGGCTTTTCCAGGAACAGAGGTCGGTCGTTGGTCGGTCGGTCGGTTCTCAATATTACACTGATCTCATATACTCTTCTTCGCTACGTTTGGAACGTAGCGCGCGAGGAGTAAAAATTAAACACTTAGGCTATGTTTTGGGCGATTTCGTGCGACGAAAACCAAAACCCAGACAGCAGAAAATGCAGAGAGAAAACAAGCCTCTTACTTGCAGAAATTCTTTAAAGTCGATTCTGCCGGAGCCGTCTTCATCAAACGTTCTGAAAACGTGTTCGTAGAACGGTCCAGCTTTGCCTTCTGGAAACAACGTCGAGTAGATGGAAAGAAATTTGCGCCGACTCAGCTCACCGCTCGGACAATCTTTCTGTACATGTTTATCATTTTGAGAAAATGACCTTCGTGCACTAACGCTACGGTTACAAGTATAACAAAAATGCGAAAACATTTTACCAATATTTTGCGCTTTATTTTACGTATAAACTAACTGCGTGTAGAACATTTGCAGAAACATTTTACGCTAAAACGTTCTCAGAAATGTTTTTAGAACATTTCAGCAGCACGTGCACGGCTTGAAAACAAAAAGCTATAGGCCTATGTAAAATTAGCTTAAACACAATATAACTTGCAAAACATATTTGGAAATGTTTGTATTTTACACGTAATCACGGCTTAACTAAAAAGTGAGCCAAGTGCTGGCTAAACAGCTGAATAACACTGATAAAAAAATTGGGGATCAGAAATACTCTTTGTCTTTCTGTGGCCTTTACTTTAACCCTTCTGTTAGTTTCACAGACAACCGAAAACTTACTTTAGGCTGTAACATAAGAAAAGCTGTTTTCTTTTACAAATGTTTAGGCTGCTTTGGCCTCCCTACCTACAGAAATATGACAAAGCTATAATTATAGCCTACTGCTGCCGACTACTCACAGAATGCGTAATAGTTTTATGTTAGACTTATTCGCTTTGTTCAAAATTCCGAGAAGCTCGTATGCAGTCGAATAATTTGTGTCAGGCGAGATTAAGTTGTCGGCCAATTTATTTGTTTTCTAGTGGTTGAGTGTACGCAGCACCGCGGTTGATGATTCGAGTTTGTTTCTCAACGCAAACTGTGCATCCTGTCTCGACATGTGGAAGGCGTTTGTCCGGCGCTGCAGCCTAATAGTACGTCGGCACGTCATCGTCGTCGTCGCACTTCTCTTCCGATCTGGATTAAGCAGTCGACAAGCTGCCTAGAGAAGATGACCCATGGGCCGGTGTCCGGCAGTCAACCCACGGCAGACTCTGACACATTGGTGAATCTGTAAAAGACGGCGGACGACGCTGTGGCTATTAGCAGTTCTGATCTATACTGCGACGTTACGGCAGCTAAAACTCTTCAGCTCTCCAAACATGTCATAAGAACTTCGTGATTACATATTGATACTCATTATAACTGTCCGCAGTCGCGACGACAATATTGTTGTTAGCATTGTGGAGAAATTTTTTTGTTTGTTGTTTGTTTTTATGTCACTAAGATAACTCATAAACCGCTGCACTGCGGCATTGATGAGCGTTTGCTTTTCTGGCAGCTTTCGACTAGGTTTGAATTGTCTTCAGGCGATTTTGCGAAATAAATACTGTTTCGTTAACTTCGCATGCCGTGCATCAACGCAAGCATCACAACGTCATACTGCCATCATAAGAGCAGCAGCAGCAGCCCGGAGCTGACACCTGGCGACTGAACGCGCTGATGTACGGCCGAGGATGCGAGATGGCGACAACAGGAAGAAAGTTGCTGCAAAATTGATGCGAGCGTCCGAACCGTCCACTCGTCGCCGCTAGCACTGTCTGCCTAGAGATGTGCGAATTCGAGAAAGAGCTCACGATAATTGCCTCGGAAAAGTGATAGAAGAAAGTCTTATTCTGACAAACCAATGACTGAAACGATTGTCTTGCTCAAAGGCTTGTAAGCAGTATTCTAAAAGTATAATAAATTAACCTTCCAAATTTGCACCTTTACAGCTTTTGCTCAGTTTGCTGTCATCACAATCATTGTCATCATCGTTCACTTTAGCAATGCAATACACACAGAATATGCCAAAACGAAAAAAGTAGAACGCCATAAAACGAAAAGACTTAAAACGCATTCTAGCTGTTTCTTAGTAGGGTAAGGTTGAACGTATTTTAAAACTGGAAAAAATGGCTGTTTGGTCGCGTGTGTTTTCCACTAAACGTATTGAAGTCAGCAACTGCTTTTAAACTGTTCTATTAATGACATGCTCGCCGAAACAAAAAAAAAATAGCAAGCGTGTTTAGGTGCGTTTTCTTTAAAAAATCGTATTTGCTGTGAAAAAGACATTAAGTTTTTTTTCCCAGAGAACTTTGCGGCTCGGTATGCGCGTTTCATCATTCGCTTGTTTGTGATGCTAGCCTGCAGTCTTGGCTTTCCACTCAATTGGTGCATAGGCCTATTTTTATGCAATATGCGTAAAATTTCACCTTTTTTATTGTGATATTTTATCGCTTTATACAAACACTTTAAAACCAAGTAAACGTGCGTATGCAATGTTGGGGATGCAATGTCAATGATTTCTTTCCAAGAAATAATACAACAGCAACAGGCAAATTAACTGCTGTAAAATAGCATGCAAAATTGCAAATAATGACCAAAATTAAAAGCACTGGTTTCATGACATTATCTCGACATGTTGACAGCGTTTTTCCGGACAGGGTGAACGATTCCTGTCACATAACGCATGTCACCGTGAACTAAACTGATGCGTATGTTTGCGACATTAACTAAACAGCGATGCACAGAGACAGCACAAGTACTCCCAGCAGTACGACGAGCTTTCAGACGATCGCAGCCAAATGACGTGCATCGTAAAAGATTCATGACTCTACAGTGTTACGCCGCCGCTCAGCACTCACTCACGTGTAAATTACTGTCAATGTGGACAAAGCACCAACACCGGAATGCGCTTTGCTGACAACGTGCAATGCAAATTTGGACCGATTGCTGTGCACGTCATACCAGTACTTCATAATTTCCATTTTTTCCGCGAGGCAAATATATGCCTTGAGCGGCGATCTGCGGCTTACGCAGAATTTTGCAACACAAGGGTTCAACTTTTGTTTTGTTTCGGTTTTTAAATTCGGTCGGAGCCTGACCATCGAGCAAGTTTCTGCTGCATAATGTAACAAAATAACATATTTTTGAAATAAATTATATGCAAATTTTTAATTACTGTGAAAACGTTAACAGCAAATAAATAGATATTTTTGATTTGCACGGGCCTTAATACTAAAATATAATTTTTGTTATGAGAAATATAATTTATATATAATTTCAATATGGGCTGGCACAGTAAAAACAAAGAATAACCCAAAAACAAATTTAGATACAGAAAAAAACACAAAAACTGAGAAAGCGCCATTAAAACCGAAGTAACTATCATGCGCAAAAAATTCCACATCTCCAAAACTGCAGACTGTGTGAAAATCATGTACAAGTATAAAAAGTAAAAATTTGACTCAAGGTCATATATACTTCTATTGCTGATATGCAGGAGGTTGCTCTGTTGTTGCACCCTGTGTGAATAATAGGGCGTATGTTGTGTTGTTACTTACCATGAATCCTTTGTACCACTGTTTGATCTGTTTCTTGGTAAAACTCGTCTTGTCTAGCAATGCACTGAGATCTTCTTTGCTTAATTTGGGAGGACGGTTTCCCATTGCTGTCGCGGCGTAGCGTAGTGTCTATACAAAATACACATTTTTTACACAAACTGGAAATTTTAAAACTTACAACAGACAACACAACATTAGTTAAAAGCAATAAAGAAATAATAGTTCCTTAGATACCGTGAAAAAAAACCGTTATTCACCACACCACGATATGCAAACACTTAACGTTCTCTCGAAAACCAACAAATAGCAAGTTTTTATTGCTGCTTTTAAGACAGGCAACATGTCTAAATGGTATTAATCAATCAATCAATCAAAACATACAGGGTGGGCCAAAAAATGTCCCAATTTGCTTTTGTTAAAACTTCGTTAAATCTCCACCAAATTTGCTAGGGTTTTAGGCTCACGGTCGAGCAAGGCGATAGAATTATGTGGGGTACACTCATTGTCCACCTCACCTAATTTATATCTACGCACTACCATGTAAAACGCAGATGCTCCAAATGGTGCGATGTGATTATCAGTATCATATTCCTCAACTTTTCATTATCGATTTTACAGTAATTTAATAATTTGCTGGTATTAAATATTTTACGCTGAAAATAGCAGACAACAAAATAGCTAACTGATAAGCTCAAAACACGTCTAATCTATGAATAAGTGCTGTGCAGTTTAATCAGTTGATCGTTAATGCAGCTATCAACCGTGGCGTCACGTCTGAGCCATTGTGTACACTTTGGGCATAAATTCCGAAAATTTGGAAGCAAGTTGTTACAAAAACTTACCCGGTATAATTTTGTTAAAAAATTACATTTTAGTTTATTATGTGTTCAATTTAGTTGTTCGAACTTTTACGAGCACAACAACTAAGCAATATGCAACATTTTGAAGCATGCGTTTTACACAGTAGTGCGTTGACATAAATTAGGTGAGGTGAACAGTGAGCATACCTTACATAATTCTATTGTTTTGGCCATTCGTGTGCCAAAAATTGTCGAATTTCGTGGAGATTTGACGAAGTTCTGACAAAAACAAGTTGGGACATTTTTTGGCCTACTCTGTATTTGTATAGCGCCATATGTCACGTGCGAATCAAAGGCGCATCACGTGTTTAATTTATACATTACAAAACTGCAGTATCAAACTCTCAGAGCAAAACAATTCAAACTAAAAATAGGCTACTGTTGATGTAATGTGTAAAAAGCGAGCTGTTTTATTTGAAAAATCGTAAACTTATGCATGAAACCGCTTGCCATCTTAGTTTATCGCTACTTCAAGGTTGATTTATCATTTTAACGTTATTTTACTTTTAAATTTATTTTAGATGAATTGTAGTGTAATCAAAATGTACGTATATGTGCAATATTGCCAAAACCTAAAATCGAAAAAAATAGGTTGTAAATAGTTTTACAGTTTATATGAAAATTGCTATGCAGAAAGGGAATGTAAAGACAAAATCCTGCAGTCGAGTTTATACGATACGGACCGTTTGATTATTCATCCAGTAGCACTTAAGCTGTTAGTGCTAGCTGTATCACAATGCAAGTACCTTATCACTTACCTTGACGTCCCTTATTGACACTGACGTACTGATCGACAAAAGAGCTTCAGGCCTATCAAGCCGCAATAGATAGTAGACAGTAGATGGAAGTAAGCCTACCAGTTTTTTTTACTCCTCGCGCGCTACGTGCCTAACGTAGCGAATGGTCACGTGACCAATGACGTCACGTAACCCCAAAAGGTCAAGGTCGTGACCTCATTATCCTTGAGGCGCAATATCTCCGTAACGGTGCTAGATAGACGCATGCGTTGACGTATAACAAGATAAGTGGCAATTGCTGAGACAATTTCCAATAACGACCTCGACGCCAGTCACTATTAGTATAATATTAATCGGGTCGCAATTAGACGCCGGGTTTCTAATAGAAGCCGAAAGGAACGAAAAAGCTCTTAAAAATACAAGAAATGATGCGCGCGAGAAATACATGAAATTGGTTACAATCTAATAATATTTCTTGTTTAAAATATCTTTTGTCAGTGAGTGTTCGTGTTCGTGTAACAAAATCTTTTGTATTAATCTTGTGCATTGTAGCATGTGTTTAATTTCGGGCTCGCTTTTGAGTTTTGTGTTTGTGTTGCGCTTTTTACTTACACACATTTGATACGTATCTCTAATAAGAAAAAATCTTCGTTATTGCTATCGCAATAGCAGCATGATTAAACTATACAGAATGTTTGATTATATACCTTTAACAAAATAGCTGAGAGAAGCTATGAGGCAGCATACCTGTTAAACGATCGTGTTGAAGCAACAGCAGCTGAGTGAGTTGAGAGAGCGGACACTGGAGATGAAGATGTTAACACTGAGGGTATACCGTAGTTTGACTCAGCAGCCGCACAGCATCAGCGTCTCAAGCTCACAGACGACAACACTGTTGCTGTGACAGACAGCTTAATGCTGCGTTCCATTGGGATCGTGAACTTGTGTTCACGAGAAGCAGAAACTGGTGATCACCATCGTGAGCGTCCCAAACACTGGAAGTAAATTGACGGGAAACGACGGAAACGAAGTAAACAAAGTCGTAAAATGCAATAAACACTGGATCTATCCTAACAGCTTTTCCACTCGAATATATACGCGTACTAATTTTAAAGTAACCTAAGTTTAGTCCGAACCATAATCCCAATTAACTTAACATTAAAATTGCTGAGTTAGAAAGTTTTGCACAATACCGAACCTTTCCGCACTGCTTACAGGCATCAGCTGCGACTGCGAGTGTCATTCGCTTTACATACGGCGACCTATACATTACGCTTAAATTACAGAAAACTCATATATTCATAATAATGTGTCGTGCAACATGTTGATCACTAAAAATAGCCGTTTATTACAAATTATTGCATTTTACGACTTTGTTTACTTCGTTTCCGTCGTTTCTCGCCAATTTATTTCGTTCGTCACGAAAATGGAGGTAGTCGCCAGAATCACTAGTTCACGACTTGTGTTCATGAGTTTACTGCGTGTCTGGGACAGAATCGATCTCGTGATCACGGTGAACACGAGTTCACGATCCCAATGGAACGCAGCATAATGAAGCGCCGAGGTCACGTGATGACAATTGCAACTAAAGTCGCGTACAGAGCGACGTAACTGAACTGCACTGAACTGACATGGTTTAGTTTCTGACGAACTGACCAACTGGCAAGCAGGGCGAGCCCACTGGTCTTTGGTTGACGCGTACCTGCGCGAAGTGACGTAGTCACGGACATTGGTGCCTACTGTAATGCATTACTACTTGCTTAGTCCTATTTGTCAGTTCGTCAAAAACTAAACCCTTCCAGTTCAGTTCAGTTCACTTACGTCGCTCTGTACAACTGCGACAATAAAACGTGATCATAATGATGCAATACACAATACACAATTTATCACAGGCTGGACGGTAGTTCAAGCTCTGTTTTAACTGCGACTTCTCTTTCCTATAAGAAATCCAAAAATTCGACCCTCACCGAATCAAAACTCTTGATCCAGTTCAGATATAATTTGGCATGGTTGATTACGTCAACGAGATGATCCTCAATGCAAAATTTCTGGCAAATCCGCGTGAGTGGGGCTTCTACGCAAACGGGTGAAATATAGGCAAAATTTTTATTTATATATACCTTTTTTGTTCAACGCACTTACAGATTAGACCCCTTGAGGGATTTTTACGAGCGATAGCCTTAACGACGCGGCCTCACTTAAGGTACAAACCTTTTAGGGTTAAAAGATAAAATTTAATATTTAAATATTTAACATAGTTGTTCCAAAAAAAAATTTTTTAAAATTACAATGGTGCCTGTTGGGAAAATTAAACAAATATTTAAACGGTCATAACTTCGGCTGTGTGTAAGATAAAGTTGTAATTTTTGGTTTTACGGTATGGTTTTTAAAAGGTAAAGGTAAAGGTAAAGTCCATGTACTTGCTATAGCGCTTCTTACATGCTTCTTCAAGACCAGAAGCGCTTTACAATCTTGGAAGTGGCAGCTGATTGGCGTGAGCTAATGAAACCGTAGCGCACTATGCGACCAATCTAATGGTATCATTTAAATTTACCCCGGACCCTTCCTGGTTGCCATGGCAACGAAATTTGGGACAAAATGGGCTATAACTCGGCTTGCGTAAGAAATATCTGCAAATTTTTTTGCGTCTATAGTTAGGTTTTCAATATCACCTTTTGTAATTTTTGCTGTTTTGGATGTGCTAGTCCTAAAATGCTGCCGTTAACAAGTGTATAAACTAATGTTTTGTACTTTTATTTATATTAAGCATGGAGGTACAAGGTTCATTGCGCTGTAGCGTGTGTTAAGATTAGTGATGAGAAAAGCTAACAGAAAGTGTTAGAAAGTGTCAATAGAGAGAATCGCATCTGTTATTATTTTGCATCACGTGCTCTTCTATTGTTATTTAACTGGGAGTTCCGTTCAGCAACTTCAGTTTAGTTTGCTCGCTATGAACAGTAGCAAGTAGCACTGCTAATCATTATAGAACGCGGTGACTATTTATCCGGCAGCCGTACACATAGCTTGTAGAGAGGTCATCATGCAGCCAAAAGTGATGACTTTTCTGTGGAGATGCGAATTTTTTCACTGTCAGTCTGACAGACTTTCTCACATCTATCAACGCGCTACTGCTGCTGCGGCTGATGATGATGATGATGATAATGATGACTACAGAGGCAAGTTAATTCATACAGCGCACAATGTCGCCGAATTTGAGGAGTTGAGTGCTTACGTTGGGCGTAAGAAAACATAAAAGATAGGCTATAGAAAAAGTTTGAGTTGGCGACGAGAACAGCAGGCGGAAGCACACCTGAAAATGTCTAGGGGAATTGCAGTCCAAATGACAGAAACGGCTATTTACGCGCAAAACCACGAGAACCGAAACATGCGGACACGAGGGACAGACGACAAATTAAGAGTGCGACGAACGCAGAATACCAGATAAGCGTGTTTCAGAAATTAGTGTATGCAAGCAGGCTGGTTGCTGGATATATACAATGCAGTTTCGCAGCTGATGCGGGCGATCTTGAACTTGATATGACTTCATGATTTGTTTTGTGTTGCGACTACACGGAAACCGTAGAACAAGTAATTTGAGCAAAGCTCACGTGACGCGAGATAGCAGCGGTCCTGTCACATTGGCAATCAGTGTACAGCAATAAGATATTAATGCGTCTTGATAGAGTACTTAAATTTGAAGTGTCCGCATGGAAGACTCCTTGAATTTAAGATCAAAACTCAGATTCTGAAAAGGTACGTTCTGTGCTAAAAATGTCATACGCAGGTTGTCCACGTCCATCTCCAGCCATTTCAATGCAATTCACTCTTAAAATGTGTGAAGCAGCCGGAAATCGCAAAAAAATTCACTAAAACCCCTATTTTAAGGGTTTAGGGTCATGCAAAGTTATCGATGTTGACACCAATAAAAAACTTGTCACTATTGCTTGTTATCATAAGCAGCATGTCTGTGCCTATATGTAACCGTTTTCACGCTACACGAGCAAATAGCGGTAAAATAACCACTTTTAGGGAGGTAGCCATCTTTGACGCCCGCCAGCGCCGGCTTCCTTAAATCTAGGAAGTCGGGACTTAGACTGCTGAAATTTACGTTTAATACTGAAAATTTCATATGCAGGTTGTCTTGGTCTATCTCCAGCCGTTTCGTCGCAATTCAGTGTTAAAATGTGCGTTGCATCCAAAAATTGCGAAAAATTCACTAAAAACCCTTTTGTTGGGGTTCAGGGTCGTTCAGGGTCATCGATGTTGATAAATCTAAAAAGCTTGTCACCAATGCTTGTTATGATAAGCAGCATGTCTTTACTTATCCGCAACCGTTTTCACACTATACGAGCCAATAACGGCAAAATGACGTCTTTTTAGGGGGAGTACCCCTTTTTGACGCCCTCGTTCGAGATGAACCCCTGCACCCAGTGGCATGAAATTTTGTCACGATAAATTAGAGACCTTGGGGCAGCCACAGTGAAGATTTCGTAATCCTAGCTTGCACCGTTTTGATACAGATCACGAGTGTGACGGACGGACAGACAGATGGACGCCGAGGCCATGGCTAAGACGCGAAGCATTCTGCTAACGCGCGTAAAAACAAGCAATGATAACAGTAATGATGATGATAATAAAAATAATAATAATAGGCTTTATTATTTATAGCTATTGTAGGTCATCAGTTACAAAGGAGCCTGAAAATGACAAAAAACAGCTTATGGGCGCAGGTCAATACACAACACGCGAGATTAAGTAAACTGAAGTGACTCTACGCTGTGAGCAGCTTGTTCAGGCTTCATAGTTGTTTGCATGGCGGAATGATCGGACGCGTGTAATGCGATCTACCCGATCGGCGACTATATACAGGGTGTCAAACACATAAACAAGAAGCCCAGCTGTCGCTAGGATAGGTTGTCAGTGACGTTTAAGGTCGATGATTTGCTGGTAATTTGAAAGCCAATATTCGACTTACTATTAGTGATCAATAGCAACTTATGCTCTATCTCTCACCGTTTTCGATATACGAGGCTACTTCGTATGGCCAGTTTTTCGTTAAAAACGCACATTTTCTACCCTCGTCCATTTAACCAAGAATTTGAAAATGTTTCTCTTGCACTAGATAGCTGACATTTTTCGTGTCTGAGTTTAACACACACGGCTAATTATTCGTGTAAAAAGTTTTGCCCTATGACCTACCCGTTAGCCAGGGTACATCCGTTACGGGTGGACGGTGTCCATCAATTTATCGAATGGGCTTACTCTGCATGCCTGTCTCTGCAGCGTCTAGCGCACTTAGTTGCACATTCATGCGGCGGTCAATGACCACTCACCGCTGACGACTGTAGTTTATTGTCCCCCGAGACAGATGAAGAATGAGCGTCCGCTCTCAGACGGGAAATTTCGCTCACGAATCAACCGCGGCGCAGTTCGCGCCCCGGCGGAGTTTTGATGGAAATGTCAAAAGGGTACTGTGGCATTGTGACTTTGCAAAAATGGGTGGGAGAATCGCAGCGTATATCAAGTGCATTATGGTGATGGTGGTGTGCTGTGGTGGTTGCTCGATGTTTGCTTGATTCTTGCTTGATGTTTGCTTGATCGTGTAAACGGAATATGACTCCGCCTTCCATCCGTTAGGCTTTAGTTAATCGAGAACCGCGGCCTGCATGGCTGGGATTAATCATTAAGGGGGTCGCGTTCACCTATGTCGGGTGGCAGGTAACGCTGTGATTTGTTTAACTCTTGAGTATACTGAAACGTTGAACACCTAATGTTGAATCTGATGTTCATTTAACATTTGCTCGTCTGTTATGGGGCCACGTCATCGTTGTCGACCATGCGATGCCAGAGCACTCTGTCCTCTGAAGTCCTGATGAGCTGTGTTGGTCTCACGTGATCCTTTCACTGTGCACACAAACTATCCAGATATTTCAGTCTTTGACGTTCCCTTGCCCTCCTCCCCTCTAACATTCATGTGGACTATTTGTTTTCAACTCCATCCACAACTAGCAATGTTTGTAATAAAGATTGAACAGTGTGTGTCGCCGTACCAGTTTATAGTTAATTTTGAAAATTACGCATTTTGTGACCAAGATTCCTTTTTTTCTCAAAGAATGTCATTGTGAACACTTAGACGATTTTTAGCATCCTAATCTACGTCCACGTTTATTTAGCATTAAAACGTTTTTCAACGTTTTATGTTAGTTTTGCGAGCCAGTTGAGTCACTTTTTGCAAGTAGCACTGCTAATTATTATAGAACGCTGTGTCAATTGCGACTGCGCAGTAGGTCCTAAGAGAGCTCGGGCCGCTCGGCTGTTCTCAGAGGTCGTTCATCTCACGGGATGTTGCGGCAAGCGGCAGTCGATCGATGGATCCATTTCCCTACAGTTACTGTACGATACGTTACGTTATTTCTATGTGCGCTCGGAAACTGAGTGGTAGCCAAATTAGTTTATTGCATAGAACGAAACAAAAATAACAAAAAATAATAATAAACTTAAAAAATCGAAACAATAAAGAATTTATCAAGACATCCTGAAAGGATGTTATTTCATTTTTTGACTAAAATGCTACCAACGAGCAAATATCACAACTTTCAGTTAAGTTATGAAATCGAGAAACACAACCTTTGAGTCCAGAACACGAAATGTTTTTTTTTACATAAAACAATTTTATTAAACAGATCCAACAACAGTAACAAGTCGATTTTTGGTTGACAGCAAGATTGCTTATAGGGCCTACATTCGTCTAGGTTATTAATGCAAGCAAAAAATGTTGACTGTAAGAAATTTGTAAATTATTATACTGCTAAATCAATTTCCAGGCTTTCTGATTAGGCTAGATTTAGATAAACTTTAAGGCACAATCATTATACACAAAATGAAATGGAGCTAGTAAGCTTATAGACACCTCAGCCGCAAGCTGACATTGCACGCAAGTTCAGCCGACAATGTCGACGTCATCCCTGTGCAGTTGCGCTATCTTGCGACAAAACGGCTCAAAGAAATCATAGACCTACGTGTTGGACTAAGACGGCGACCGTTCAAGTTAAGTTGAAGCAAGAACGAAGTTCAAGTTATAACAACTCTAAGCATCTCTGACAGCACTATGAACAATTTCTTGGAGGTGCTTACTGCTTTGCAACAGACACGAAAGGATGGAGTTCGACTCGTGGAAACGGGATGAAACCGGCGAAAGCGAGGATGAAGTGAAGGCCGGTGTTTATCACACAAACACGATGTAAACTGCAGACAGTGTGTACAAGAGCTCATAGGCCTGCAGACAGCTATACTTAATTCGTCACCACGTGCTCATCGCGACGAAATACCAAGATGAGTATGACAATTTTTACGCGCGACAGCAGAATGCTTCGCGCGTCTTAGCCATCGTGTGGGCGTCTGTCTGTCCGTCTGTCCGTCTGCCACACTCGTGATCTGTATCAAAACGGTGCAAGCTAGGATCACGAAATCTTCACTGTGGCTGCCCCAAGGTCTCTAATTTATCGTGACAAAATTTCATGCTACTGGGAGCAGGGGTTCATCTCGAACGAGGGCGTCAAAAAGGGGTACTCCCCCTAAAAAGACGTCATTTTGCCGTTATTGGCTCGAATAGTGTGAAAACGGCTGCAGATAGGTACATACATGCTGCTTATCATAACAAGCATTGGTGACAGGCTTTTTGGATTTATCAACATCGATGACCTTGAACGACCTTGAACCCCAACAAAAGGGTTTTTAGTGAATTTTTCGCAATTTTTGGATGCAGCGCACATTCCAACAGTAAATTGCGACGAAATGGCTGGAGATAGACCAAGACAACCTGCATATGAAATTTTCAGCATTAAACGTAGTCCAAGTCCCGACCCCGTAGGTTTAAGGAGGCCGGCGCAGGCGGGTGTTAAAAACAGCTACCCCCCTAAAAAGTGGTTAATCTGCCGCTATTGACTCGTGTAGCGTGAAAACGGTTGCAGATAGGCACAGACATGCTGCTTATCATAACAAGCAATAGTGACAAACTTTTTATTAGTGTCAACGTCGATGACCTTGTATCACCTCGAACTTTTAAAATAGGGGTTTAATGTTTTTTTGCAATTTGTGGCTGTGGCGTAGATTTTAAGAGTGAATTGCGTCGAAATGGATAGAGATAGATCAAGACAACCTGCGAATAGAAACTGCTAAGGCTGTCGCGCGTCTCATGAGCTTTGCTCAAATTACTTGTACAACTCTTATGACGGTCGAGGCCTACAATCGTGCTTAAAACGACGCAAACTTAGAGGCGGCGAATGCGAGCAAAACACCAGCGAAGAACGGCACGAAGCTAGCGCACGTTGCCAAGCCAGCATGACTTGGTTCGTCTGGCAAAGCCTCTTCAAGAATATCGGCCTCTGGGTCGTAGAAGACGGTGCTGTTGAAGCGTGGAAAACGCACAGTGATGATGAAGTTGTCGCCGTGTTTCTTTGGAGGCTTCGGAAAACCTTCCTGCATGTTCTTCAACACCATGTCCGTCTTTACCTGTTGACAATAAATAAATAAATTTTGCCAACAACGATCAACTGAAGTAAGTAGTCAATCAGTCCGTCGGTCATTTAATCAATCAATTCATCTATCCATCAATCAATTAATCCGAATTTTGAAAGTAGCCAAAGTAATAATGATTACTGTTTGGTCCACTGTTAAAAAATAAATGTCCAACAGATACTCAGACAAGAAGCCCAGCTGTCGCTAAGATAACCGATCGTTAGTTGTTAGTGACCTTCATTGTCATCCAAAGTCGATAATTTTCATTTCATTTGAAAAGGCGTATGCCACTTTTTATTAGCGATTAATAATTTAAGCCATATCTCGCATCGTTTACTTACAATAGCGCGTAACGACCTTTAAGTTTATCCAAGGTCAGTGATTTTCATCTCGTCTGACAGGGCGTATGCCACTTCCTATGAGTGATTAATGGTAACATTGGCTGTATCTCTCACCGTTTCCAAGATATGGCCAGCTTTTCATTGAACTTCCTTTCCCTTCATTCAACATATAATTTGAAAATGTCCTGCTTAGACTAGACGGCTGAAATTTTGCATGCCCGAGTTTAACACACATGGCTAATAAAAGTTGTATAAGCGATGTGCCAAGTCAATGGGAAAGCCAAAATTTTGACCCCCCAAAGCTCCCACATTTTTCAACCGATTTTAATGAAACTCAAAACCAAGAAAAATATAAGGGAGACGACCCAACGTGCAAAATTTGGGTGATGTGAAACGACGGAAAGAAGGTCTGCGTAGGGAGGGCATTTTCCGTTAATTTTTGTGTTCTATCCTTTTTTTGTATTCTTGCTCACGCCTACACGTCACACCAGAAAACCGATCACGACCGTTTATGGCTCAAAACGTGTGTTTCTGCGTAAGATAGAACATTTTAAAGGTCTCGATGATAAAAAATAATGTTTGGGGGTCAAAACTCACCAAAAACATGATTTTGGGGGCCTAAATAGGCATTTTAAGCCAAACTTGCGAAAATTTTGAATCGCACTATCTCGAAAAGTACGCACTCGATCAGTATGAAATTTGAAAAAAAAATTTCAGATGCACAAATGGACTTCGTGGGTGGTCCAGCATTACAAAATTATAATTCAAGATGGCGGCAGCCGCCATCTTGGATTTTTGCACAAACAGCAGTAACTCAGCCGCCGATTGACGTAAATGAATGAAATTTTGCAGCAATGTAGAGGCAGGGCCGTAGCCAGACGGGGTCTAGGGGGTGATCAGCACCCCTACTCAGATTTTTCAGCACCGGTACTAAGAGAAGCCCTTAGCACCCCCATGCAGCACCCACTCGGCATCCTAAAGCAAATATGAGGCATCGATATAAGGAGTCGTGCGTCTTTTGCTAGGTAGGGTGATTAGGCATACAGAATAAAGGTGAGGTGGTGGGCATAATTTTTACTTTTATGCGCTAT
>Ga0209367_1003242_pt1 | contig 22044 bp, 9 predicted proteins | sample WorMetLIZISLAND2_FD_187412 | JGI IMG/M metagenome (GOLD analysis project Ga0209367, IMG submission 187412) | Marine gutless worms symbiont microbial communities from Max Planck institute for Marine Microbiology, Germany - Olavius geniculatus... ... | reverse complement strand
CCCCTAAATGACTCCCCTGGACGAATCTAGAAATTTGTAATAGGGGGTGGAAGGGTAGGGGTGGGATTTGAAATTTTTATGCAAAAATAGTGCATTTTCATGCAGAATTTTCGTCTGTTTTAAGATGCATCCGGTTAATGGGGGGCGGCCCTCCCCCCTTGAATCCGCCACTGAAGCTGGGTGGTGTAAAATTAGATATCGGCAAACTTGATTACTTCCATAATGCTGGTTTAAAATAATTTTATAATAAAAATGTTGTTTTAAGCCAATTTGGCTGGTCGGGGTCAGATCCAGTGTTCTTGAGTGCATTTATTTTTGCCCATGCTTTCTGCTGCCGGCAGTATACGCGTCGGACACTCATCTAATAAAGTTCAAACTAAAAAGCGCTCGTTAAGCGAAGTATACACAGACGGACAGACAGACAGACAGACCCACACACACACACACAGACACACACACACACGGACAAAAGCAATCTCATAATCTCCTCCAATTCACTTCGTTCCATTGACGGATATAATAAACGCAGACACGAAGTGGTATTTTACGAAAAGTTTCGCGAGTAGGCCTACTTACATCATGGGAAACGGACTGCAAATTCCAACTGCTGACGTCGTGACCGTGCAATGTGCTGGCCGTGTTGTGGCCGCGGGGTTGATACCACGAGCAGGTCGGAAGTACGGCGTCACAGTAGTCAGAGTACACCGCTGATGTCGACACAGGCTGCGACGGGTACGCACAATGCTGCGTGTAGCTATCATAAGTTGACGCTGTCCAATCGGTAGAATACTGCTGCTGTTGATGTTGCAGGTGCTGTCCGTAGTGATAGAGCTGACGATCGGCCTCTATCTCGTTGTATCGAAGAGAAACAAACATCGTGAAGGAATAACTTGACTAAATTAGATTAGGCCCAGCTTCTGTATTTGTTATATACGCTGTCGAAATTTGACGAATAAAGCTGTACAGTATGCGTCTTGATTATCCCAAACTGTTCAACGCAGACCGCCGAGCAACTTACTGACTGGGGTGAATCGGTATCGGTTGGAGTTTATCAATGAACGGTATAGCACGTTGGCAGGTACATCGGCTGCCGGTCTGTCGATTATCGTCAATTAGTTGGGGTACTGGGCACGGGGTGTCAAAACGTCGCACGTGTCCGTACCACACATCAGACAATATGCCGGTGACTGAGCAATTAAACACGTAATGGTTGCAGCACAGCGTGTCAACTGTTTGTTCTTGACACCTTTGCACACGTTCTCTATTGACATCGGCCCAACCGTAATGTCCCGCTGTTCATGATTATCATTATGCCTATTGCGCTGTAATTTCATTGTTTATACGGTACGACTGTTTGATCGTTTCTCCGTGATTTGCCGTATATCTATTGCTTTTAATAATGCGTCTACTATTGCCAGTTTCAGACAATGTGACCGCTTGTCGCAGCTGGGGCAAAAGTCCATAAAATGCACTTCCGACGGCAGTTGAAAAAAATTGTGTTGATTTTAGATTTAAAATGAACTGACTGTTGTTTTCATTTGTACATTTTCGGTTTGTCTGTCTGTCTGTCTGTCGGTTTTTCGTGTTTTACTGTATTTTATCTCTGGGATATTATATATGCTGCATTGTATCTGCTATTTGTGAATATAAAGGTGCTCATTAATATATCAGGCCTATAGGCCCCCACACGGTGTTTCATAAAAGGCACCCCTTTTGTTTCTTTTATAACTCAGTCGAATAGTGATCAATTTGCATGAAATTTTTACTAGATGTAGCTGAAAAATACTAATTCAAAATATTTCAACAAAATGTGACCGTTGGTTAAATATTCTTTGCTAGTCGTGATGTAATGCTGACGTCATAATTTGTCGTGAGTACAAACTGGCTTTTAGCAGCTGGTTCTGTCAGTTGTCACTCTGCTTCGATGGCAAACTTAATTTTGTTCACTGATGAAAAATGTTTATTGTATCAGCACTAAGCAACATGCGGGCATAAAATCAGGCGTCTTGCAATCCAAAAACTCAACCATTTCGCAAGCGGTGCATGCTAGTGCACTGTCTTGCTGGAAGGTGCAAAAGTTAAGCTATCCGCACAAGTGTGTGAAAGTGATCGTTTTGGGGATTTTTGTGGCTACAATGGTAAAACTTCAACAGTTTGTCATCAATAAACCAGATAAAGTTTGCCATCGACGCAGAGCAGCTATTCAGCAAGTTTGTCAGCACCGGTTGCGACAAGCCAGTTTGTACTCGCGGCACACTATGACGTCAGCATTACGTCACAACTAACAAAAAATATTTTTTAAAAAGCCATATGTTGTCCAAATATTTTGAATTAGTATTTCTTTCGCTACATCGGGTAAAAATTTCGTGTAAATTGATCGTTATTTGACTAAATTACAAAGAAAAGAAAAAGGGTGCCTTTTTATGAACTACCGTGAAGACCATGTAATATTACGATATCTGATTCTCGCTGGAATGGTGCGATACAAATAAAATAACGTAGGCCTACAAAAACTGACGAGCCTCGCACAAACTAGCAAAAATTATTCACAAACAAAAACTAAAAAAGAAAACCGATGAGCATAAATTTAAAAAAAAAACGAGAGAAATCGGTCAAGCAATCGCCGAATGCGAAGGCCATATACAGCAGTCAATGGCGTGAAGGATTTTTAGAAAAAAAGTTACCGTACGCTGAAGTGTGAAAAGTAAAAAGAGTAGTTAATTGACAAGGAGTGAGCCTGTTACACGCGTCTCTATGCTAATAATAGTGTTTGTGTTATGGTGAACATGTATACAAGCATAAACTGGACGTCAAAGGCGAAGGCGGCGTCGTTATCTCAAGACACCTGTCCCGCCCGCCAGCTGTATTCTACGTGGGTGGTCTCTAGTGTTTGTTGCGTGTGGTCCTTGAATGCTTCATCATCGCCGATAATTTGTTAGGCGACGAAGGCGACGACATAGGCGGGCGCCTGGTGCGATATGGGATCATTGTAAACGGACTAATCCTCCCCGGACAACATCCCTCGGCCGTAATCCTTCTCTTTCATGTCTTTTTCCTAAAACAAACTTCTCCTTGCTACGGAAGATCATTATTGTGCGCAAAGTCTTGTTGTCTGTTGTACAGAAACATTTTTATGTAATAATGAAATTTGGTACTGTAGGTTAAGTTTTTTATGGTTGGATGTTAGGAGCTGTTCTGGTGTTGATACGCTGTATAACTGTTGTTATAATTGCTCGATTACTAACTTTCTGAAAATTTTTTTATACGGGGGATTTTTGTCCTGCAGCAGATTGGCATATTTTCAAGAAGCAAACTCTGTGCAGGGTGATTCCGCAAATGGGGGCTTTACAGAGGAGGAGACTTATGCCCAGGATTCGCGACATGTGTAGAGGGCGGTATGTCAAGCGGCGAGAAATGAATGGAGGGGGGGGGCAAAACGCACTGGGTTGTATAGTCAGCCTATAGCGTGTGAAGTACCTGTCATACCTGTTCTCAACATCAAGTGGCTGAAGTGGATACTGTACTACTCACAGACGCCGAATGAATACTGATCAACCTGAATTCACCGGCAACGATAATAACGACTATCGGGCCATCGAGCTTATATATATTGCATTCGTCACATTTTTCCTTACCGAAACACTTGAGCACTAGAACAGCGCGGCATTTTAACAGCATGCTCTTTACTTGTACTGATTATAACTACCATCGCCGTTCGCCGACATGTTTTTCGCCGGGCGTCAATAGTTAATGCTGCGCTGTAAACGTCACGAACAAGCTATTTAAGGCAGAATATAGGCTTACGTCTCGAATACGAATAAATTGTATTCCATCCTTGAGTTTTTATAGTACGAAAATAGTTGACGCAGATGTCTAAGTCGGTCTGTTATGGGGTGTTTACACGATCCAGCAAACTTTCAGCAAACGTATTTAGAATACACGTGCTAATGCTCATATGTTTGCTGGACGTTTGCTGGATCGTGTAAACACCCTATTACACGCTTGTATATTGTCGTAACGACCAGATATATCTATAGGGCGGCGCTTGCCATGGGTCGGACTTATTGCAGCCTGTTTACGTTCCAGCTATCGTTGATCCTCATTGCGCCTATCCACGGAGGGATGGCCAGGCTAAGTTGATCTGTGAAGTATGACGAAGTCGTAGATAACTTAAAACAGATATGATCAAACTCAAAGTCACTACACATATTCTAGGCATGTTATATTCTTGACTTAATCAACCAGAGAACACAAAACATTTTGACAGCCTGGCTGCGGATCAGTCTGCTGCAGTGGCGTTGTGGCGGACAGTGGCTTCTATCCCCAAATCTGGAATCGAAATCGGGCGCAACTTTCCCCTTACTTTCGGGCTCAAGTACACTCCCCTCTTTGGGATCTTTTTCTTCTCTTTGGGGAAAAGTTTTGTTAAGGGTTTTGATTGGCAGTAAAAATAGAAGAAAAATTGTTAATGGTGTAAATTGTTCAGTGAAAACTTGGCGGGAACTTTTAATTTACACCCTTAACAAAACATCCCCCGATTTTTCACTAGGTCTACCAGGTATAAAGATAGAAGGCACTGGTGGCGGGGGCTGTCGGAAAGTTGTTAGAAAATCTTCTTATTGTCGGAAAATGTTCGTCCAAAAATGCAAAATTCGGCTAAAAGGTCTCATTTTGAAAAAAAAATCTGGCGAAAGATTAACATTTTAAACACCATCATAAAATTGCAGCTGTCTGGCAGAATTTCGTTGAAAATTTTCAGTGTCTGCTGTCTGCATGTCGGATAAATTGAAACTACTCTCGCGCCCAGATCCACCCGCCTATTTTTTTCTCACGGCGCCTCTGATCCGGTGTGACAATGTTTTTTTTTCTGTCGGTAGATTTGCGCCAACACTGCAGAAATGCAGTAAAAAGTGCGTAGTCGTTACTATCGTTGAACTGCAGGTATAATTACAATAGGGGCCTAGATGGTGGATTGAACACAAACCCTGAGTGAGAGGCGGCGACGACATGCTGCATACAGTATTCAAATGTCAACGCAGTCGAGTGTAGTTGTAATTGTTATGCCGGCGCAATGTTCGTGATTCTTGTGATCTGTGATGTATGAAGACGCGGGTAGCGGCATATACTTACTGCACGTCGGTCAGTGCAGGTACTTAGGCAGCGCATCGCTCACTGACTGACTGACGGACGACAGGACTTAACTCTAATGACTTAAGAAGCGATGCGTGTAGGAAAGCGTCGTCAACTCAACTCATCTCACAATCGTGGCGTTCCTCATGGCGACACTCGACGCTAGATGAGCAAACAACACGAACGCCCTACACTATAATGGCGTAAAAAATCCGTGTGCTTCCGGTCGCCGTCCGTCTGTAAACAAACCCCCGTTACTAAAATTTTTATTGGACCCTTAAATATTAGTGCAGTTTTTGCTTGCTGTCAAAGTTGTGCGTGAAAAAAAAACTGTTTGCCTCTAGTCTGTTATACTGCATGCTGCAGTATCTGTAGCCTACTTTAATTATTTTGGGTACTTTTCAGTGTGGCCGCGTCTCACTTTGTTTTATGAGCTGAGTGCACGTTGTAATGTTGCAGGAAATTATATAAAATAATTTTTTAGATTACCAAAGTTTCCAGTTTTTACTTTTTGCTAGACTGCTACCGGAAGCACAGAATTTTTAGGCCTATTATAACGCGTTCAATAAACTACTTATTTATACATTGTACTTATTTACAGCCAGCAGCGTTTGGCGTCTCCAACATAATAATAATTGTCTGTTCTCTACACAGACTTGAAGTTTGCAGTTCATAATGAGTTGATGCATTTGACAGACGCATCTACGGTCGTCAAAAGTTATTTATCGAAATACATCATTAGCATTCAACAGCAGATTTAATAGCACAGTAAAATAGCTTTTTAGAAAGTAATTAATCAGTGGAATAATTCAAGTTACGATGTAGTTGCAAGCACATCAGATTTACAATTCAATAAAGGTTGAATATTGACATGAAATATAGAGGGTTTGTGTGAGTGTTCGCTCTCTCCTCCCTCTGAGAGCTTCACGTTGAATCACGTTGAAGCAGACAGACAGAAACTGAGAGACTGGTAGGCCTAATGCAGAGTGGCAAATATAGTCACCAGCAGCCGTATACGCCAAATAGCTTCTTCAAATTTATTCGCTTGATCATTTATTTCTTTATAAATTAGAAAGTATCCTAATTTGTATACGTCTCTTAACATACACACGCGATCAAAAAGTGTTGTTAAGAGTGAATAAAGTGTAAGAAATTATGACGACAGAAAATTGTAAGCCTATTGGTATAGTGAAAAGGCGGGCTATCATTGGAGACAATGTCAATAAGCCCTAGGCTGTTTAGAAATATGTTTACGTGTAAAAATTTACCACAAATATACGTACGACATATGGCTTACTTTTCTTTGTTCTTGCAAAAATGTAGGTCCTATGATGAAATAAAGCTGCTGTTGGAAAAGACTAAAACAGCACGGTGTCAACCAGTGAGAAGCGATAATTTCTGCCAGGTCTGGAGTGGAATACCTACAGGCTTTTAAAACTTAATTTTACACGTGCAGTCTTGGTTTCCTCAGCGCTGGAGATGCCATTGTCAGGAATGTTCTGTGGACGGATAGGCCTAGACAAGTGGACGAGTTGCTAATGACGTATAGGTAAGGCTACATGTACGTATACAAGTCATGTCGTGTGTGGATAGTGGACACGTACAATACTGCGACATTATCGTGCGACAAATCGTACCGCCATTGTCAAGCGATCACCCGCGCGTCTGGCCGCGCGCGCCGCACGTACTGTACGGTACCATCTCATTAGCCGCGTTCAACGTTTAGTCCGAACCCGTATCCGGACTCAATCCCATCCTAGGTCATGATCCCCCCTCTATGGACCCGATATGGAGAATTAAACCCAAAGGCGTCATTTAGAGGTAGCTGGAGGTCTACGGATTTGTGATTTTAATTTTTTTTTCTGTAAATCGTGATTTGATTTTGAAACAGTGTTACTGCTGCAAGAACAATACGTTACGTATAACTGAGACCTCCAAAGATTACCGAGATCTTAAATGATTTACTGAAATGACGTCACTGACTATAGACCTCTGTAGCTATAACTTTTCTGTTACAGCTAGATAAAGAGGCTAAAAGTGTGCATTATAGCTATCCGAGGGAATCTGTCTCAGAGCTACGGAGCGTCACTTGCCATATTGGATGACACACACAACGCTGTCTGTCATACCTGCGACACATGTGAACGCGCCTCTGTTCTGACCTGCAGTCAAACCGGTACTTCTTGATCTACAGTACCTACCCCGTAGGGATGAATGACTGAGTTGGCCTGAATGTTAGTTATATACAGAGATATCCCCATTACCGAACTGGGGGAGGGGCTGTATATAGGCTCGAGGAGTTCTGTGTTGCATTTATGGTGGAAGACATTTTGGTCGTAAGGGGGACATGTAGAGGGGAAGGGGTTAATGTCCGGACACGTAACGTTCGACCGGTTGAAAGGTCGATAAACGGGACTCCGTACGTGTAATTAGCGACCAGCTAACGACGCCGAAGACACTTGGCGGACACTACCGGCCCTGGCTATATGTCTTTAACGGTATTAAAACGCCACCACAACACAAAACTAATGCAACAAACATTGCCAGTTGCCACCTGACGGACGGGCTACGAACCGATGCTCTCCGGAATGTCTTAGTAGTTCGTCCGTCTCGTTTCTGCGCGGTGTCGACGCAAACTACTTTTTAATAGCGGCGTACAGTTGACAACAGACACTTGCTGCTGCTTTCAGCGCAAAGCACCATCACCACAGGGCAACCAGAAAATCGGAATTAATCACAGATAACGAGGCTATAAATTATGAAAATCATGATTGAAAAATGATAGTCGTTATATGCACCATCCGACACATTTTTTGACGTTTAACTGTATTTAAACATTTAATAGTACAAAATATAATAAATTTATGTATTTATTTCTGCGTTCGTCCATTTGTACGTGTTTTCGTTCGTTTTTGATTTTAAATGTCTTTCGCCGTACACGCTACAACGAATAGAGATGGTCATTGGGACAAACGCTCGTAGATTACGATGTATCTTCTTATTCGTGCAGACTTCATGTGCAGACTTCATGTCTTTGAGAACAAAAATTCGGTTTGCACACCTTGTACCGTTCGCTTACGAACTACACTACACAATGTGAGTTGTGACATTACGCCCTACACAATACTTATCCCCCTACGCTTTGGAATTCATACAGTTGTGTATATTAAAGTTATTTAAAAAGTATACCCAAAAGGCAAACATCCAGACATTATGTGAAGTAGTACTTTTATAGTATAGCCGCTCATGTGGTCTCTGTCATCGAGTGTGGCCCGCCACACTATACACATACGAGTATTTGTGGCTGAAAACAAGTGTCAATCACCCGAGGCTGTAAAGAATGTGTCAAAGACTGGCTGATTATTGTCAATGTGAGTGAGTTCCATGTGTCATACAGTCGTGACACGCCAACGCGAGCTCCGCCGAGCATTTTATAGGCCTACTAGGCCTGTGAGTTGTACCACAGATCACTTCGCCGTGACATGAGCAATGCTGATCAACTGTTCAATGTTTACTCTCTTTAGACTGTCACTTTTTTAACAGTTTTTTTATATACAAGCGAATGTGTTGCGGCCATCCGTTTTCAATCCTCCATCTCTTATAAATGTTGGCCGTTTCACACTGCGTTACGACAACATTATTGAATGTCAAGTCATTCCTTGCCACACAAGTCCAAAGTTGGTGATGAGATTAATTGGAACATTTTCATAGGTCGTTTTATGTAGGCTAGGATATCGACAAATTGACCAGTTTGGAAGTTTCAAGTCTTGCACTGAAGACTAGTCTAAAAATTACATAAACTTTGACTTTAATATGAGAAATTATGCCCATCACCAGTCGTCAATGCTCTTAATGAACAAAGGCTTAATTGTGTGTTAATTCGTAATTTAACAATTTTTTACCTTCAAATACATGTAGGCCGAAATGCGTTTCACGGTCTGGCTTCGTTCGAACTCACTCCCTAGAGATCTTATAAAGCTTCCTTGATCTCTTAACTAAATGTAACGAAAAGCACAAAAAACAAGGAAGGGACGGGAAAATGTGAAAAAAATGGCAAAAGAAAAAAAAATAAAAATGTGGAACGTGGAAGTATGAAGTTATGAACCCCAATGTGAAAGCTTGCGTATAGGCTCAAGAAACTGTGCTGGCGACATGTTCGTGCATGCTGAAATGTTTACAGAACGAATAACTCTGTTGTTGTGATATATACGGGTTATTTATATATTATATTAGATTTGTGTAGATGAGATGAGACATGGAGTAAAGTAGGCGGAGATATCGCCAGCCAATCAGCGTCGAGCACCCCTAGGGTCACGGTTGAGTTGCTACATCTAAGCATAGACACGGAATGATATCGCTCGCTAATGACAACAGTACTGCTGCTCACTTAGCGGTCAGCGTCAGCGTCACCCGCAGACCTCGCGACAGCATTCTCCGTTCGCTGCGGCTACGAACAGACACATTGCGAGCGTGTATGTGTAATGTTTACGACTTTCAGTTCGTCTGATGACGTCACAGTGACGTCACAACAGCAACAGGCTGCTGCTGCAGCTGCTGCTGCCGCTATGCTGGCGTCCTACACGTGGCGACTTCCCGGAGTTGACGCTGCTTCTGTAGCGATGTCACCGTACGCGCGAGTACCGGTAAGTCTGGGAACCTGCAGATATGGTGTATCCTCCACAGGCAGTTGGTTTTTTATCTTTTCCTCTTTCCTCTTTAATCTTTTTTTCCTTACTTTTTTCTTTTATTCTAGTGCCCTTTTCTTTAAATCCAGCGACAGGATTGAAAAACTTACTACCTGCAGTGGATGCATAGGCGACTGTCTGCGGACAGGTAGACCATCTCGGCATATAACTAACATCGAGGCCAACTCAGCCTTCCATGCCTCTCGGGTAGATAAAACAAGTACCGGCCTGCTCGGCTAGGGTTAGGGCGAGGCACGTTCACCTGCGTCGGGTGGCAGATAACACTGTGCACATGTGATCCCATACGGCAGGTGATGTTCCGTAGCTCTGCGATGTGTTTCCTGCAAAGAGCTACAGTATACACACCTTTAATCTAATTCAGCGGCTATATTAAAAGAATGTGGTGTATTTGTGTTCTGTACGTGTATAAGCAGAGAAGCGATGAGTGTAGCTGGTTGTCAATGAGACGTGCTGCTGCTGCTGCTGCCCGTCATTCTTCGTCATCTCCATCTTCTGCGCCGCCAACCGACTTCACTACGCAGTTAGTTGATGCTCTTTCTTGGCCAAATAACAGTGATGGCTAATAACAGTAGACCTACAAACCGTTTTAGTTAAGTGTTTCAACTAGCAGCAATGACAACCGACTGCCGGTGATGTAACGTAACTTGTGCATACAGTTAACCCGTGAATATTTTTAAACGTTTAAACGCCGTAGCAAATAAGTAAACAAATGATTCTTATGGCGCCGAGAACGGGGCTTAATTTCTGATATGCTGCATGTTCGCTGTATATGGCGTACTGTCGGCTTATTTTGGAGGCCGTATGCATTTCACGAGATTACTACCGTCGCAACAATACTAAACTGCCACGCAAAAAATGCGTTTTTCCGGCGCAGTGTTGCACAAAAACTCGTCTTCGGCCGCAGCTGCACCTTGGACTTGGACAGCATTGCCCTTTAGACGCTTTCCGTCCGTTGATCTCGGCGATTTCGGGGTCTCGATTTTTGGCGCCTTCGGAATCTCTCGAATTTTGGCAGTACAGTAATGCCAATTTTTTGCCGAGATTGAAACTGAAGTTGTTGTTGCTGCTGTTGCAGTTTCAACGTGACGTCATCGGGCGCTGACGTCGTGACGTCATCAGCAGCAGGTGGTGGGTCTCGGTCTAAGTCTCTGGGTCGCGAATCGACGACGACGCTGAAGACGTGGTTGCTGGAGCACATCAAGAACCCGTACCCGTCCAAGGGCGAAAAGATTATGCTGGCCGTCATGACGCGAATGACTCTTACACAGGTGTCGACGTGGTTCGCCAACGCACGGCGACGACTCAAGAAGGTTTGCCCGAAACATCGTCATGCATCAAACGATATATTGAACGATTAGGCTATGGATAAAAGAAAGGCTGTTTTCCTGTCGGGTGGCTATCAAGTAGTTACTATACTTGGATGGCTGACTGTCGGCGGTCAGGTAAACCATCTGGGTATAAAATCAAGGTCAACTCAGCCTTCCGTCCCTACGGGTATATAGGTGAACCGAGTACTGACTTGTCTACCTGGGTTAAGGCGGAGCGCGTTCACTTGTATCGGGTGGCAAGTAACACTGTGTGATCCCATATGGCTGCTGACGCTCCGTAGCTTTGCGATGGGTTTTCCATAAAGAGCACGTGTATGCATGATTTTTAAAGTTTAATGTATACCGCTAGCGTGAACACGTTGGCGAAGTAAGTGATGGTGATGACGGTAATATGAACTATTATCTGCGAGACAGTGTGTATATCTGTTTTTTTATTGCTTAAATTTTTAAACGGTTCAATCTCGATTAAAGCGGCTTTTCTAATGTATGTATAGCCTACTGCAGTGGCGTCGTATAAGAATAAAGTGGCAATTTAGTTCCGCCGTAAATTTTAACCTATCGAAAACTTTTCGTCAAAAATACACAACTTGAGGTTAATGTTTAACGTTAACGTTTTTCATTTACAGGGAGGGATTTAAAGACAGAGTTGAAATTTCGAGCACTTGTAATTTTCTCCGTCGAAAATTTACAGCTGTTTATAGGAATATTGCAATTATTTCTGTTCCCCTAGTGACTTAACTTATAACGACTCCGCTGCATACAGGTTATCGTAATCACTTGGTTGATTGGTTGAATGATCATTATTATTACCTCCGCCAAGGAGGTAATGTTTTTGCCAGACTTTGTTTGTTTGTCTGTCTGTCTGTCTCTGTGTGAGCAAGATAAGTCAAAAGTTATGGACGGATCTTTCTGACATTTTGAGGGTATGTCGGGAATGGCACAAACTACCAGTGATTCAATTTTGGGGTGTTTCGTTACCATTGCTTTCAATGGGGCATAAGGGAAACCGCTGCAAAACCGACGATGGTGCTGCCACCTAGCGAACAACATTGCCTTGGCGGAGGTGTGCGGGCTCTGACTGCTTTCTAGTTATTATTATTATTATTATACAGGAACGTATTAACATGACATTGTTGTTGCTTTATCTGTAAGGAGTACCGTGTTCGCTGGCTGGATGACTCTGACAGCGATGATAACGACGAAGTTGCTCGTGATGATGATGATGATGATGTTGCTGCTGAAGACGATGATAATGACCAACATCTGCAGCAGCAACCCTCAGCGCGTCATCCCGGTACATCCCCGCATCATCAGCGTCAGTCGCCGGTTCACAGTGAACACGAATTCACTGCCACTGTTTCCAACGGTCAGTTAATACGCTACATTATACTTTCTTACTGCAGACGTTACTGCCAGATTACGAAAAGTGTTCGTCGCTAGAGTTAAGAAATTTTTACGTAGCAGAAATTTTAAAAAATGGAAAAGAAAACCGATTTTTTGCGTGAGAAAATAACAAACAAACCTAGCTGTCATCTGGGAAGACGCGTTACAGCCAATACAGTTTCTGTTGCAGTACTGACTTTCAAGGTCATCCAAGGTCGATGAATTTTATCTCACCTTAAAAAGGGTAGCCTATGCGATTTCCTATTAGTAGTCAATAGCAACCTAGGCCCTCTCGCACCGTTTAGCCACAATACGTTCTTTACGGACGGAAGGACGGACACACGACAACTCGTACCATAGACGCCTACAGCATAGCTGTAGCTGGAGCGCGTCAAAAACAAGGACCAAAGTAGATTAGCAAAAGACGCACTCGCTGTCATCTGGTGAACCATAAATCATCTTTTTAAGTCGGAAGCATAAACAGCGATGACATAGGACAATTCTAGGCTTACATTGTTCTCGTTTATGACTCATCCTACATGTATTATTGCTGCCTTTCAGACGTTGACGGTGACAAAAGTCTGCGTCTATCGACTGGCAGAGAAGTCTCGTCTGAAGCCAACTGTAGCAGACTGCAAACGTCATCGGTCACGTGTCGAGATCAGCCACATCATCCTGTAAGAGATCGTCACCTGCCATATGAGATCAGTGATTACGCTGACGAGCCGGTAAACATGACAACAGCTCGATGTCGTCGTCGCCACTGTTCTGAAGATGATGACGTTCGGTCTAACGTTGACGTTGTTGCTTCGCCGATACTTGAACAGCATCGCCGATCTAGTACATCACCTCAACGCTCTGTGACGACTGCAGGGTCAGCAGCGCACAGTGCCGCAGCCGCTGCTCCAACCAGCACGAGCAGAATTTGGTCCGTCGTCGAACTGATTCAGTCCAACGACGACGACGATAGCTTATAAACGGCCGAAGATTGAAGATTGACTATATGACTTCTATCCCTTTAAATCTGGAATCGAAATCGGGCACAAGTTTTACTTCCCCATTTTTGGACTCAAGTTTCCCCTTTCGGGGTTTTCAGCTTTCCTCTCCATCCGCCCTTTTTTCTTTTTTTCCTTTTTTCACTCGCTTTCCTTATGCTTTATCCCTCTTTGTCCGGGTGTAGATTTCTCGGCGAAAATGGAAGGAATTTTTGTTGAAAGTGCTGATGGTATCCAGTTATAAATACAGGGAGACAGTTTTGATCTGCGCCCTTACCAAAACTCCCCCTGTATTTTATTGAACGCAAGCTGCATTTACCAGGTATAGGGATAGAAGCCTTTGATGACATCCTGGGTAGCGGTGTTATTCTGCGGACTATATAGACATCTTGGTTGGTTTCTTGAGCGGCGGGTCTTTCGTATTAAAGGTAGTCTAACAGCCAAAACCGTTTTCACAACATCAGTCGTTACTATATTTAGAGTTTAAATTCACTGCTCGTAAGTAAATTAACCTATAAGTGGCTGAGTTATTTTATGATTTACCGTCAAAGTAAATATTCTCGTGAAAAACGCTGGCCATTAACAAGTTAACAGTAGCAACATGGGCAAAAAGCGTCCGTGTATAATGCTACTATTTGCCTACTGATGCCCTCGATGTCCCTTCACGACTGTCTTATACCAACCAAAGTGTCCACACCCAGTGAACAATACATATATGGCAGGTGACGCTCTCGCTCTGTAGCTACGATATGCATTCCTATGAAGAGCCAGACCGGTACACCCCTTAGACCTTCTTTAAGTAAGTAAGTAAGTAAGTAAGTAAGTAAATGATTTATAAAGCGCCGAAGTCTCAGAAAGAATCAGGGCGCAATCACTTTAACGATGATGACCTCGATCAACGAAGATTCTGTGAGACTGATTCCTACAGTGTAGTACGTAATACGTGGCCTGATATGGGGGGCTAATGATACCGGGTGTACGCATATGCTGTCAGACATTCATTAGTTATTACTTCATCAAAATTAACCGATTTTCAAAATTTTTTCACCGTGGCCAAATAAGTGGTAAATAATGTAAAAACGCTACCCTAATCGTTAAATATCAAAGATCGCGTCACATTCTGAACGTGTCACGAAGTAAGTTACTTTGTAACTCGCTTGTTCGAATGCTGACTGTGTTCTTCAAAGTAGTGTAAGCTACGACTGTTTGGGCTGTAACTGTAGCAAATCACATTGTGTTTTAATGATCTGCTCTGTTTAGTGCTCAACGTAATCGTTCACAATGTTAAGTTGTAGTTTTCGTTGCGTTTTCGTTGCACAAACGTATTCTTAAAATGTAAATAAAAAATATTCGATTATAAAATGTTTGTTTCGAGTGACGTGTTGCAATCACTGGCGTTGTGAAACGGCATCTGAGATACGATACGAATTTGCATTTGAAAACCGGCCGACAAACTGTCAGTTTAATCTAGCAGATGAACTGAAAATAACTGAAATGTTATAGGTTAGATAGAAATAAAATAAGAAACACTAAAACAGAAATAGGCTACAGTTATAATGTACAGTCTGTAGTTGGTTTTTAGTTATAACTTTGTTCGCTATAGGCCTAGTTGACTGGGCTGTTTAAAAAAAGAAGAATTTGTTTCAGTTTGCATTAAAACTCGCAGTTACTAAATTAAACACCAAATTTTACCAAAGAAAATTTGGCAAAAAACTGGATTGCTCTTCGTTAGTATTCGCCAAATGGCCCAGCAAAGGACTAACGGCTAGGCTGCAATTTTGCAATTGCGTGTTTTAGCTGGGGGTTTGACCTTCATATTTCCCTTTCTCCTTGGGGGTCAGTGACCCCGTCTAACACGATGTGTTACTAGACCGCACAAGTCTAAAAGTTTAAGCAAAAAGCATGAATTAAAGTGACTGCGACAGACAAACAGACAGACCACGCTACGGAGAAATGTGTAGCAATAGGCGGAGTCGCTGGCGTTGTAACAGCGATTACGCCTAAAAACTGGCATTGATTGTCATTAGCTGACAGTAGACACGGTAAGCTTAGGCCTATAGGCTATGCCTAAGCACGTAGGCTTACGAACTGAACAGAATGTTACCGTGGCTACTAAAAAAGCCAAGAATAGGGGCCTCCACCACAAACTCATCGCTCATGCCATATGTCACAAAGTATGATTTGCCACGATCTTCATATCAGATCTTCATTTGTAGTGAAAAATTCTGTGCTGAAGAAGAAGACTGCTTGATGTTCCATAAAACACGATGTTTTGCGACATGCGTTACGGCAGTCAGAAGTTGCCTACCAACCATAGCCTACTAGGCCTATAGGATACTTCTCAGTCCGTTAAAGAGACGTACGTAACTCACAGATTCTGACCTTTCCCCTGTTTTTGTCCATGCGCGTTGTTCTTGTTGATTTTGTTCATGCAATACAGTGATCATAATGATGCTGAGTGTCAGCGTGAGACTGATATTAGCGTCAGTTTTGGCTCACTGTCACTGTCTGGTGACAATTCGTGGTATGTCTATTCACCAGATGGCTGCACTAGGCTGCATTGCTTTAGGCTTGACGTTGTCCTCAGTAGGCTAATGTGTGTTTCCGATGTCTGCAACTCTGCATTTAGCTATAAGATCTGTATTACTATGGAAACTAAACACTACGTGAATATACGATCTAAGCGTAGGCCTAAACAGAATCGCTGCTAGATTTAGACTTTAAGTATCTCCAAAGTAAACTCAAAGTCATTTGGCACTATACCGTGTCGTTGCGAATCTAATGTTGGTTTGCAACCAGCATGCAGTCACTTCTCTGATATCTAGCATCTAGGCCTACCTATTGTTACTATAGAGCCACACAATAGTGTCCCTATCAATTGGCATCTGTCGAACGGTATTAGCAAGGTACACGAGTGTGACGGACGAACGGACGGACCGCACACCAAGGTAGGCAACTGAGTAACATCTCCACCGTAGCCGGCACGTGTCGCCTTAAATGAAACGTAAAAGTTGAGTATGCACGTTCGTTCGATGGTCTAGTAAGCCCCTAGACATAAACGGAGTAAAAATTCTATAGGCCGCCTACTAGGCCTAGACGTCTAATTGCGAGACTGGAATTCGCAGTACAAAAGTCCACCAAATTGCAGAGGTAGGCGTAGAAAATTCGGCACTGAAATTAAGCTATGATTATTTAGAACAATTACACTCACACGTTTAATTGTTAAGTTTTGCACAGGCCTAACAGTTTGAAAATTTTGTGTTGCTGTACGACGAGTATGTCTACAAGTAATTTGAGCAAAGCTCACGTGGCGCGCGATAGCAGCGGTCCTGCCACTTTGGCGATCAGTGTACAGCATGCAATAAAATAATGATAATTTTATACGAAATTCACTCTTAAAATGTGTGTCGCGACCAGAAATCGCAAAAAATTACTAAAAACCCCTATTTTGGGGGTTCAAGGTCATTCAAGATCATCGATGTTGACACTCCTAAGAAGCTCGTCACTAGTGCTTGTAACACGTCTGTGCCTATCTGCAACTGTTTCCATGTTAGAGTAGGCAATATCAGTAAAATGTCCACTTTTTAGAGAAGTACCCCTCTTTTACGCTCCCGTGCGCAGGTCTCCTTGAACCAAGGGGTTGGGACTTGGACTGCTAAAATATACGTTCAATGCTGAAAATTACATGCGCAGGTTGTCTTGATCTATCTCCCGCCATTTCGTCACAATTTACTTTTGAAATGTGCGCTGCAGCCAAAAATTGCAAAAAAAATTCAACAAAACCCCTCTTTTGGGGGTTCAAGGTCGTTCAAGGTCATCGATGTCGACAAATCTAAAAAGCCCCTCACCAGTACTTGTTATGATATGCAGCAAGTCTGTACCTATCTGCAACCGTTTTCACACTATATTAGCCAATAGTGGCAAAATAACGTCTTTTAAGGGGGTACCCCTCTTTGACGCCCTCGATTGAGAGGAACCCCCTCACCAAGGAGCACGAAATTTTGTCAATAAAAACTAGTGTTTTTTTGAGGCAGCCCACAGTAAAGATTTCGTGATCCTAGCTTGCACCGTATTGATACAGATCACGAGTGTGACAGACAGACGGACGCCCGCGCGTAATAAATCTAGGCAATTCTTTTGGAGTTGAGTTGAGTCTTATTGTTTCGCTAGTTACATAACTTTTGATCAACAGAGAGTGAAACATTTACTTCTTTTGTTAGGCTACAGATAACTCGAATTCGACCACTCGAAGTTTGCTACAAAATTTTTTTCGTTAAAATTTACACTTGAACTCTTTCTTTCTTATTTCTGTTTACAGAAATACTACACTGTGTCTCAAAAAAACATCCCCGACATTTCCGACTGTCACTTGAAAACCAATTATCAAATTTTGATAATTTTTGGTACGAATATTTCTGACACAACTTTCCATTAAATTACCATTCAGTATCCAACTTCACCCAATGTATGCTTTTGCACTACCTATGGAAAACAAATCAAGCGCAATGTGTTGAAATAAACAAAAAACCTGAAAAAAACATCCCCGACATTATCGATCATAATTTGAATAAAAATTAGCAGATTTTAATAATTTTTGGCGCAAATATTTCTGACAAAACTGGCTATTTAATAAGTGTTTTAGTTTCCAGCTCACCCAACGTCTGCTTTTGCACTACCTGGGGAAAGCAGACCAATCATAATACGTGTTAAAATGAATGACAAAACGTCAATAAATTTCATCTATCCTAATCTGTGGGCCCTAATAGCCGTTCTGTTACAGGATTTGACTGTCACTGGTAGATTGTGTGTTTACCAGATGAAGTTTAGGAGTGTTTGTGAAGTCAAGAAGTGACTGGTGCAGCTTGGATTGGTCTTGAGCAGAACATTATCGATACTGCTGTCAATGAATAGAAAAAGCGTCTCCTTGCTCGTGTTCGCATAGTGGGCCAACACTTTAAGCAATTTTACTGCAGGCAGTTGAAAAATGGATAACTGGGTGAAATGTCGGTTAAGGTGCCAAAAGTGTAAACAAAATGTGTTTTTACGCGTTATGTTAATTAAGCAATCATATCGCATTTGATAAGAAAGTGATATTTTGCTCGTTGTGTTTTCCCAGGTAGTGCAGAAACAAACGTTAGGTCAGGTGGGAAATTAAACAGTCATTTGATGGCAAGTTGTATCAGAAATACTTCTACCAAAAATTATCAAAATTCGTTAAGTGGTTTTCAAGTTACAGTCGAAATGTCGGGGATGTTTTTTGAGACACAGTGTACTTGTGATAGTTAGACAAAAGCAGGCTCGTCGAAAGGGGGCGTAGAGGAAGTAAGTTACTCCGGGCCCCGCTACGTTTGGGGGAGCACGCCGTCGCTCAAAAATATAAAGTACACCAGAATACGTCATTTAAAAAAGAAAAATTAAGAAAAAATTTTCCAGAGGGGCTCGCAAGAATGTTTTCCCGGGCCCCGCTGGCTCTCGACGGGCCTGGACGGAAGAGAAAGCAAAATGTGAATTATCATTCTTGTACACGTGTGATAAGCCACGCACAGGCTAAAGTGCATCAGACGGCATATCCTTAAATGATCTTCAAATAGTATCGTGAGCAATAGAATAAAAGAATAATTACTGAATTAGTGAATATAAATTCTATTAGTAACTTAAACCTATACCTATACCTAGGTATAGGTATAGGTATAGGTTTTTTACCAAGGAGATAGCACAGCCGATTGAATACTACCACGGAGCTATAAATATTTATACTTCCATGGAATACTACATACACCAACATGCAGAGTGCAGACACAACAACTAGGCCTCTATAGGCTTTGTGTTCTCGACCTTCTTACTGCAAATTAGGGCTTAGACACCCAACATAAATTTCTCCGTTTCTCGATTTGTTAGCATTACACCTTGACAGTTGGTGATAACTTAGTTCTCGTCTCTGTGTGCATGCATGCCGACGAATTCGACGAACGAGTAGCCTAGCAGAGGTTTCTTAGAATTCAAGCATTCGTTTAAATCTCAGGCTCAGACGCAGGTCGTGCCGATGCCGACGTCTCAAGTTGAAGAATGAACGATTTCATATCACTGTTCATCGAGACCCCACAAGTAGCACGAGAGGCAGGCTATAAATCAATAGAACTGCCACCGTACAAAGCAGCATATGTCGACGCTTGTCTCGTGTGCATGAGCTACGACATCTCATATCCCATGCAGTGTGTAATTATTTCGTTTCCGAAACGCTGCCGACTTCGTGTTGTGCTGCAGCCTAATAGAATCATTATAACGACTGAAGCCACGCATGAAGAAGACGGCAGGTAGGTATAGATAGATACATAGCCTACGTTACGGTTGACGTTTCACAGAGCTCGCCGCCGCCGCCGCCAGCATTGTGGCGACGTCGTCGCTGTCTAATTGCCGACTTAAGCCTTAACTCCATATTGCACGCAGACGAGAAAAACTCCAGTTTAAAAGCATAGTAAATTGTCGAATTGGTTTTCAAGTTTCCGGAACTCGATGTTCAATGCATCCTCGAGTTGCGATATTCGATTAGGGTTAGAGTAGTGTAAGTGGTTTCGAGTTACCACTGGAAACAGGAAACTCGAAACTGAAAACTGGACAAAGTTTGAAATTCTAGTCCAGCCAGTCTTTCCGTCCCCGTGGACATCAGTTTTACCTTTCCAGTTGTACTTTGCATACGTTTCTTTGTCTGCTTAAATTTTTTAGTCTACAGCTGAATGGTTATTAGTCCGCCGGGAAACGATAGTTTTCGGAAGGACTTGTGTTTTACTGCATATGTTTTTTTTTTATTTATTTCAATTGCTAGATCTCCGAGATGCGTCGACCGATCGGCGCGAAATTTTGCGAGTTGATCACGCCTGGGCCTGATTTTATAATGCTGGTCCAAAATTTGGGGCCCTTCCCCCCAAAAATAGGGGCTAAAACATGCAAAATTTAACCCGATTTCGGACGACTTCAAAGTTTGGCAGCGAATATCTTTAGAGCGGATAAAGATATTCTAAATTGGACAAGTACATTTTGTACCGCGATTCCTCCCGTGTTGGGTGAAAAATAGTTCGGTGAACCTTGGTCCAGTAGTTACGGAGATTAAGCGATGAAATCGTACCCACCCAATTCGACTTTTTCGGAACACCATACTTCGGCCCCTAAGGGGTGCTGCGCCCCCAAATTTTTACAAGCGCTAGAAAATGACCAAATCTTGCTAACGCCCCCCATCGTGGATGAAGGCTCCCTTTCAATTTTTTAAATGGGGTCTAAAATTGGCTTAAAATGTAGTAAAGGAGCGCTTATAACTACAGAGTTGGGGGTATAGCCCAACGAAACTTTGGCACATGACTTGCCGCGGTTTAGGCATGATAAATTGCGTACAAGGTTTAAAAGGGCACCGCCCCCTTAAAAATTCGGAGGGCAGAAAGCGTCCAAAATTTAGCGTTACTTAGAAAAAAATTCGATTTTGAGCGCAAATATCTCAAAAAAGGATAAAAATAGCTACAAGCTGTTAACGGGGTTAACTGGGTTAACGAGAACGATCTCTTTGGCGTTGAACAAAGGAAATTTTGTGAACTTCGGTTGACTACCAACAAAGTTATAAGCGCTTATGTTGACTCGCCCTAAGTCAACAATGCGCGTTCTGCGTATGCTAATGCATTTGACTTCGGGCCACGTGACTTTGCTGCCGGGAGATTTTCACCCCCCCCCTGAATTTTCTCCCCAATCGGACTTAAGGCGCCGGGCGGACTCACGTTGAGCTTTGCCCCAAATCTCTAGTTTTTTTTACATGTTTTGCAGTTTCACATTTGTTTTACATGCATTAAAAGATTTACTTACGTACTTAGTTATTTTCTTCAACTGGCCTTGACTTGATTTGCTGTAGACCTGTTCTACACGCAGTGTAACAAGCTGTACACCAAATCTTTAATAAATTGAAAGTAAACGGCAAAACCACACAAAATTGTACAATAATTTCACTAAAAAGCCTGCAACAAGTTAACATTTTAACTTAACATGTAAAGACACGACTTGTCAGCTTGTTCTTTTTGTCCAACATTTAGGTCGACCTCAACCTAGCCTATAGTCTTTCAACTTCACGAGCTGTCATTTTTTTCGCAAAAGTGTTCCAAGCTAAAACAAAGTGAAATCCGTTAAAAATGTCATCAGTTATTCATTTTAACCCACCAAGCGTTCCGGGTGCAAAGCGTTGTAAAAAGGTTTACGTTGAACACCGCGAATACGTCAAATAAAGTCAAATAAACGAAGTAATCAACAGCAACCAATTTGTGTTCGCATTTTGCTTCTGCACGTTCTGCCGCAGCAACGTTGTAATTATCTTTTTATTTTCTTCGTTTTTTTGTGCCATAAATTATAGTAAAGGGAAACGAAGAGACAACTATGGTCGAATTTTTAAAAAATGGATGATGCGCTTAACGGAGCGGTTCTGTCGCGAATAGGCGGCACGTAGGGCGGTGTCGTGCTACTGTATAGGGT
>Ga0209367_1003240_pt1 | contig 22046 bp, 16 predicted proteins | sample WorMetLIZISLAND2_FD_187412 | JGI IMG/M metagenome (GOLD analysis project Ga0209367, IMG submission 187412) | Marine gutless worms symbiont microbial communities from Max Planck institute for Marine Microbiology, Germany - Olavius geniculatus... ... | reverse complement strand
TTAACGTGATTTTTTGGCGATTTTTGGCTGCAAAAGAGTGAATTACGACGAAATGGATGGAGATAGACTACGATTACCTGCGAACAGGAACTGCTATAGGCTTTCGCGCGTCTCGTGAGCTTTGCTTAAATTACTTGTTTCTAGCAACTGCGGAGACTTCTGGTGGGTGAATCGTTGTCAGTTGGCTCTCAGGCATTATACACACTTTTCTCCTCCACATTTAACAAGTGGGTGATCCAGTCCGACTCGGGAAAGGTAATAACTATGAACTGCAGTATTTTACAGTGAGCTACAGTGACTTAACGCATTACCAATTAAGACAGTGACTTTGCTTGTTAGACAATGTGAAATTAACTTCTGTGTATATGTTTATTACGTAAATGTGCTTGTTTTATAGCATCAACTTTTCTTAATAAGCACTGTACTTATTTTCAATCATGTTGATATTTATATGCTTGTTGAAATATACTCATGGGTTATGTTACAGTTTTTATTATTTTTATTTTGTGGTTGCTTAATACCTGTTATTTTTCTGTTGTATTTTATTTTATTTTTATACATATGTTTAACATTATTTAGTTGACATTTGGCATGTTTTTGTGTAATTAAATGGCATTTTGCCGAATGCCGATATGACGTTAAACAGGAACTCACTCTCTTTTGATAGTATGGTGACTGAAGTGATCAGTTGGACACAATAACTTGCTGTAGTATTTTGATGTGTCATAAATACTTTCGTATGACCTGAACATGTTTTCAAGTTGTAAATGGGACTCATTTCTTGTAGTTTGTGTGTCTGCACGTATCTGCGTCTATGTTTGCATGCTAGATGCTGTATCAGTGCAACTTGGAGAAGATGTTTGTTGAAAACATTGCCAAGGCTGTCTGGGTATGCTAAGTAATGCTTTATTTTGTTGAAATGCGCTGAACAATTTTTTATGTTTACATCTTTTAACCATTGTTTTCAGAAGTCTGTAAACAAGCCTTTGGATAACGCTCTGCATCAGTGTTTCACATTGTGATTGACAGGGTTCCCACGCCTTCTGAAAAGTCCTGGAAAGTACTGGATTTTTTTTTCTTGAAAATTCCAGGACCTGGAAAGTCCTGGAAAAATATCCTTCAAAATCATGCATTTTTTCATAGGCTCAAATGAAAAACATTACTTGTAATCCCCTACTTTTAAGCATGTGATGCCAGTACGTTATATTTATACATTCTTTGGCTACGAAAAGGTCCTGGCAAATTTTTCATGGGGTCTTGGAAAGTCCTGGAAAAGTACCGGATTTTTGTCAGTAAAAGAGTGAGAACCTGGATTTATTTAATAGGTTATGCGCATTTGTATACATTGTAGGTTTGTCATGTTTATCATATTTAGTGTTTTTTTGCTTTGTTTTTGTAATGACAGAATTCGGATCATTCTTCGCTTCCATTGAAAACATGGCTGCTGGACATACAACTTATTCGGTATGTGTGTTATCAGATTACTATGGTTTTTGAGATTATTATTAAATTGTTGTTAAATTTTTGTTACTTACGGCAGATATTTATAGCTGGCTATCTGGTCGTCATTGCAAATCCCTGCGGATGCCAAGTTACAGAAACTTGATGTGAACTTGACCAGTTAAATTTGTTAGATTTGCAAATGCCCTGTGTCTTTCAGAGGAACATTTTGAATAATTTTAAATAAATGTTTGCAGTTAAAACGTACGTACATATTTGAATTGAATGTATTTTCAGGAATAAAGGCTGTTGTGTTGTATGTGAATGTGTAGAGATGGCGTAATGGTGTTGGGAGCTGGTGTTAACTTGGCTGTTAGTGCTGAGCTTCACTACGTTATTGGTAATGTGCTCTGCCATTCTTTCCACTGCTTGTTTTTTTTTGTATTATCGTCCTCATGCGCCATGTTGCAAAAAAAACTGTGTGAAGTTATTTTTGTCAGAACTTCATCAAATTTTTACTAACTTTGATAATTTTTGGCACAAAGATGGCCAAGATGATAACATTATGTGACATGGTTTATATCCATCTTAATTTAAAGTGACTTGCTGGCAAAACAGTTAAGGTGTTAGACTTACGAGCAAAAGGTCGTGGGTTCCATTCTTGGTCAGATTGCTGTTACTACTTGGTGGGTGACTGTCTGTAAATAATCACCAAGGTCAACTCAGTCTTCTATTCCTCTGAGGTATGTAAATCAAATGCTGGCTTGTTTGGCTAGGATTAAGGCAGGATGTGCACCTCTGTCAGGTGGAAGGTAAATCAGATCTGTATGGCAGATGATGTTCTGTAGCTCTGTAATGGTTACTGTTAGGAGCTGTAGACATTTTTTAACTTTCTTGCAACAGTAATAATTGTGTCCGCCAACTCGCTGCTCTAGCTTTGGAGAAAGGCAAAACAGATATCTTCTGTCAGTCAATATTCTGGACTGATTAAAAGTTACTGCCGACTGCCGTGACTTATAAACTGCAGTTTGCTGACAGAGTCTGATATTATTAGTGCTCATATTGCATGTTTTTAATTTATGTATAGTGTTCCTTCAACGTTCTTGCTGTGAGATCATTACTATTGTCTCTGTTTTGGTAATAATAGTAAAGACTCTATAAAAGTCCATATCAATCCTCAAACACTGAAATATACGCTAGGTAAAAATGATAAAAAAAACACTTATATACATGCAATTTTGCCTACATATGTGAATAAATATTTTGCTTATGTTAGCATGTTAGCAGTGGTTTTTATGTGCAACAGCAGCTGCTGCTGTAATGCGTCTTAGCCATCACAATTCTGTCTGTCTGTTTGCCCGTCCATCACATGGGTGGATCAGTCAAAAATGGTGCAAGCTAGGATCACCAAATCTTCACCGTTGAATGCCTGGAAGACTCTAGTTTCAGGAACCATAAAGCTTTTCCATAAATTCGAAAGGGCTCACCCCAAACGAGGGTGCTGAATGAGAGGGGGCAGGGAAAATTTGCGATTTCCAGCCGATACGGCATTGACAGAGCAAGACAGGTCACACCCTCTGATGAGTACAAGTAAAACACTATAGATAATTAGCCGCCAGTCATCTGGCACTTTCTGGCGACTATAAAAGAAACATCATTACCATATTACCATATTTTATTTTATATTTTATGGGTGAACTTAGATTTATTTTTACTGGGCTTTCAATCATGCACCACTGTTGCGCATTCCCCTTTGCTTTAGCTGGGCTTTTCTTGTTAATACTATTCATATAACATATTTTATGAAAGTCTTAAAGCTCTTCTGTTTTGTAACAAAATAGTTGAGATTTTTAAAGACTTTTGTAAAATATGTCATATGGAGAGCATTAAAGACTGCTTTGACTCGCTAACTCGAGTTACACTGTTGCTTGCAGATTGTTTTGGTTTTGCTTCACATATATCAGTGCATGATAAGAAGTTGCCATCGTGATCTGGTGGTAGATCTGTGATTGTGTTTAATGTTATTCTTGCCGTTGACAGCAACGCTGCACACGGAAGGAAATGAACTTCCACAGAGCTTTCTTTCCTTCACTGTCGTCAACTATTGCTCTGTCTATGAGGTATCTAATAGTTATTCATCCATTTTCTCAGACGTTGTGCTGGCTTTCACTTATACAAAGTAATATACTTATTGCTTGTTACAATAACAGAAATACATATTTTCATAATTGTCAATGGTTAGGATTATTATATGTTTAAAACAGATTTGACACTTGTTACATAGCCAGTGTTGCCAAGAAAACTAGTTACGATGCAAAGGCAAAAAGAGATATTTAAGAGCCACTAACGCCCTTGCCATAGTTCAAAGAACTGCTGTTGTAGCCTGGGCAACGTATTTTGTTGTTACTGCTTCTTTGCTATTTACTGCTATTTATTACTGGCTATTTATTATTAGAGCTGTCATATTATCGCATTAGTTAACGCGTTAATGTGTTAATAAATTAACGTGCACGTGATTGAAAAATTAACACACATACATAAATTTATGTCAATTTATTTAAATTTAAATTTCTGTGAAGGAAAAGTTCCAATATTTCGTTATTTAAACTGCAGTTATTTGACAATCGAATGAATTTAAGTAGCTAAACTGTAGTTGCCGTTCATCACTGTAAATAAATAATTATTCCGACGACAATTATTGTTGATTATATGTTTTAAAATGTGTTTCTAACTTTCTATACTCTACAGGCGAGGCCACTCAAATGTGACTGGGCCCAGGGTAACTTAACCCCCTATCTCGACGGGCCTGGGTGCATTAATAACGTGTTAGTTAAGGCGTAAAAAAATTAATGCTTTGACAACTCGAGTTATCATCGGTTATGTCTAGGCCAGCTTTCTTGTTTGATTATATCATTAAAATGTTTGCTCTTCTAAAGAATGGTTTGTCAGTTTAGGAGTCGGCACATTTTATGCCACGGTTGCGAATGATACTCCCAACAATGAATTGTTCGACTGTTTTCTTGCACGACTCAGAAACCATCATCTGCATTCCTGGTAATCTGTACTCTACGTTGTACACTACTGACCAGGTGTTTGTGAATCAATAATATGTAGTGCCAATATGTCAGATGACTTCGGAGGTGAATAACAGATATGAGATGAATGAACCAAAATGTCTGTATTTTGTGTTGCAGCTTATGGCTGGATTAAAAAATGCTAGGCTAAGGCTGCGTTCACATAAACACGAGTAGTCGAGTACGAGCCCGGCACTGTACGGTTTCCCGTATATGAGTTCCGGCAAACACGATTTTGCACGTATTTCAATGGCGGCCGTTCACATACATACGAGTATGGGTTACCTGTAAATTTCACTCGTACAAGTAGTTTCTGTGCAGGTCGTGTTTTTATCCAACTTGTAGAAAGTAAACTATGCCTAAATAGCATTAATATGATTTATAAAAACTGTGGCGCATATTTGACGTCAGAACTGATGTCATCGTAAAATTGTTCATCGTTTTTAGATGTGCGGTTTGTAAACATAGTAAATTTGTAGTGGAATATTGTTGTTTAAATGGCAAAGCATTTTCTCGATTTGATTTCACTGCAAATTTTCAACATGGCCGACATGCGTTGAGTTATGTGCTTGTACAAGTGACCATGAATGCTCCTCTCGTACGAGTGAAGCTTCTACGGGCCATAAAAGGAAAACCGGACTCATACTCCTACTTGTATTCATGTCTATGTGAACACAGCCTTAATGTAATAAGCAGTTAAATACACTCTGTCTCAAAAAGAATTCCCAGCATTTTCGATTGTAACTTGAAGAAAAATTATCCGATTCTAATAATTTTTGGTGTGAGTATTTCTGACACAACTTGTCATCAGATGGCCTTTCAGTTTCCCATCTCACCCAATGTCTGTTTCTGCACTACCTAGGAAAAGCAGACCAAGCGAAACATGCATTAAAATACACAAAAACATGAAAAACATCTTCAACATTATCGAACATAGCTGGAAAAAAGATTAACAGATTTTAATAATTTTTGGCACTAATATTTATACTACAACTAGCTGTTAAATAGTTGTTTAAGTTCTCATTTCATCCAATGTCTGTTTCTGGGGAAATCTGATCAAGCAAAATACATGTTAAAATCAATGAAAAACTGTCGATAAATTCTATCTATCCACATCTGTGACCCCCAACAAAAAGTTGATTACAAGGTTTAACTGTCATGCAGCAGTGTGTCTACCAGATGGTGTTTAGGAATGTTTATGAATTTAAGAAGTGACTGGCAAAGTCTGGATTAGTCTGGAGCAGAACATTATCGACACTGTTGTCAGTGCATGGAGAAGTCTTTTACGTGCCTGTGTTTGCACAATAGGCTGACATTTTGAGCAATTTTACTGCAGGCAGTTGAAAAAAGGAAACAGTTATGTATTTTTTGTACATCATTTAGGTCAAGTAATGGTACCACACTGGGAAAAATGTAATAGTTCATTGGCTTTGGATTTCCCAGGTAGTGCAGAAACAGACGTTTGGTGAGGTGGTCATTCTTGTTCAAGTTACAGTCGAAAATGTTCGGGATGTTTTTTTGAGACACAGTGTATTTGTATGTAAAACTGACTAAGCAATATTGAGGAAAGGATTTTGCATAATGAGCTGTTGTGATGTCTAATAATTCGGAATTTTGGGGGTCACTGTGGCCATAGTAAGGTGCTCTGTTGCAAAGTTCTCCAAAGCTAATGCTCTTTGCCAGTTTACTAGAACTTGCTTTCGTTCACAGTCTTCTGGAAAAAAAACTAAATCGAATGCTTGCAGTAACGTGGATAGTTTTGGATGGAGCTTCTTACTGTGCAGAAAGTCTGTAGGCCTATTTATACATACCAGTGTAAAATCGTGGAAAACCCAGCTAATGGTGGGGAAGCTGGAATTTCCATGTACCAAAATTAAATAGAAAAAAAGCTGTCTGTAGTAGCAAATTTAGCATCTGTGCATGTATGTTTGTATACGTGTATGTTGCTGTGTGTGCTGTTAGTTTAGTGATGCTTCATGTTTTGTGTTGTATCATTGTAGCTTGTCATACAGACCTGACTCCTGAAGTCGTGGACTTCAAAAATATTGGAAGTGGTCAGTGTCTTTTGAATATAACAATAATAGAGTGATGACTGCAGTTGATTACAGCTTGTGCAGCATAGTTAGTTAGCAGTCAGTGTTTCATTTCCTTCTGCAAGACACAAAAATTTAGCGTAAAGACTGAAGATGTGCCCTGCAGTTTTCTTGCATCACATTAGTTTTTTTGCATCACATTAATTTAAAGATAGTGGTGTTGTCTGCTAATGCTATACGAGGTAGAGTGATTTGTGAATGATTACTGTGTAATTCTATAGCGTGATAAGTTCTGGCTAGACAGATATTTAGCAGAAAAAATAGATGAGATTGTTGTCATGAAAATAAGTTACCGTAATTGGATCTCGTGTTAGATGATGTTTACATCTAAGTTTCACTGTCAGTTTGTAATTTAATCTAGTATAGTATTTGTGTGATATTTTTTATTGCTATATGTACTGTGGATAAACATGGATTTGATAATCTCTGTATTACAGGCAGTTGCAATGGATCTCCACTGTTTCTTTCTAACCAAGGCTTGATAGCAGCTGTGCAAGATTCAGAGGAAACTGGATCAAGGTAGTTTTATAATTAGGTCGCCCGGAACAGTAGTTCGGGAAGGCCTTATGTTTTGCAACAGTTTTAATTTTTTTCTCAACACGAGACGTCCGAGGTCCCTCAGTCGATTGCCTCAAAATTTTGCCATATGGTAGGAAGTGTGTTCAATTTTATAATGCTGGTCCAAAAATATAATTTCGGGGCCAAAAATTTGGCACGATTTCAGACCATTTTCCACTTTGAGCGCGAATATCTCCGTAACGGACACAGATATCCAAAATCGGAAAACTAGCTTGAGTTGAGTGAAAAAAGTTTGGTAAACTTTGGTCCACTAATTACGGAGATTTAGCGGTGCAATCATAGCCACCAAATCAACTTTTTTGGAAGACTATATTTTGGCCTCTAGGGGGTGCTGCACCCCAGAATTATTACACACGCTGTAGAATGATCAAGGCTTGCTAGCACACACCCCACTGAAGATGGGGGTTCCCCCAACAATTTTTTTTTCAAATGGGGGTCAAAAATTGGCTTAAAATGTAATGTATGAGCCACTGCAACTTTGGAGCTAAAGGGAGTAGCCCTATGAAACTTTACCACGTAATGTGCTGCTAGGTAGACGTGATAACATGGTACAAATTTTGGGGGACACCAGCCACTTAAAATTTTCGAGGGCAAAAAACGTTCAAAGTTTGGTGCAATTTAGAACAACTTTTGAGTTTGAGCGCCAATATCTTTGGAATGGGCAGAGTTATCAAGGGGTGGCATTCTAAACTACTGTTTTTCCTGTGTTGAACAAAGAAATTTTGATGAACGTTGATCTACTAACCACGAAATTCTGTTTGCTCATTTCGACATATCCAAAGTCCAAAGTGCATGCCTTTTCGGACAACTTTGGACTTTGATCGTGAATACCTTCAGAAGGGATCATGATATCGACAAGCAATAAATGGTGTTATCACTGGCAACCCATCCAAGGTTTAGTGCGAAAGATTTGGTGAACATTGGTCTACTAACAACAAGGTTTTGCTGCCTCGTTTCGACCTAGCCAAGTTCACCGCATTGCACTTGCTATGTAAGGTAATGCAATGTTGTTCGGGCCACGTGACTTTGCTGCGAATGGAATTTCAACCACCTAACTGCACCCCAATCGGACTTACAGCATCGGGCGGCCTCATGTTGGGCTCTGCTCCAAATTTCTAGTTTTTTGTACTCATCATTTTTGTATCGGTTTGTATCAGTTTGTTGTATATTGTTGGAATGGTGTACCAGCTTTATGTGAAGTACACAGTTAATTTGTAAAACTAATAGATGGCGATGTATGACTGTAGCATGACCGACATTGTTTCTCAGGCGAAGCTTGCGTCAGCATCATATCTGGAGGTAGTATACATTGTATATTCAGACTTTGAATTTTTTGCACTACATACAGTGCCAGCAGATGTGTTTGTTGAAATTTGGACATTTCTCATGCTTAAATTTGCGACTTTGTAACTAAATCCATTGAAAATGTACATGGTGGCTGGTAGACATTTGTAGGTAGATGGGCTAGACCGTGCATGACATTGCATGTGCTGTAATTCTGTTATTGTTGTTGCTACCATTTCTCTTTTTATTGAATATTATTATTATTATTATTAATGTTGTTAATGTTATTGCCGTAAGTAGTAGCGTTAGCAGTAGCCACAACAGAGATACTTATCAGTTACCTTGTACTTGGATTGTTCTTATTACAGCAGGGCGTTGTGTTTGCTTTTCCCACTAATCATGTTTATTATTCGTAATCAGTGCTGTCAAGGCGTTAATTATATTAATGGCATTAATGCGTGTTTATTTTTTAATGCATGCATTAATGCGTTAATTAACGCATTGTTACATGGCCGATATGTACTGGACTACATCGAGGGGTGACTGGAATGACGACCGACGAACTTGCGACTGTGTCGCAGAACCGTGGCAGTGGTGATGGAACGACAACAAAACAACTTTTAATTACTTGAATATTATTCAATTGTCAAATAACCACAGTTGAATGAAATATTGAAACTACCGCTTCGCAGAATGTAGTGAATTTATATACCTGCATTAATTTTTTTAATGCATGTTAAAGATGTGCATTAATTCTTTAATGTAGCAAAACTACTTCGATATGAGTAAAGCAGATAAACAGTCTAACAGACAATGGTTCAGATGCTTAGGTCTGTATGGGTATGTGTGATTATGAGAAAGGCAGGTCTTGAGATGTTGTCCGAAGGTTGAAAGTGACTTGTTGTCATTATCTTTACCAAACATGTTTGCCCCGCAGGGATGCCATTATCTGACTGATTTTGAGAACAGATGCAATGTCTGTGTGCTGATCATTGTTGTATTGTTATTGTTCTATAGACGTCATTGATTGCCACTGTAAGTGAAGAGAAGATTGAGGAGCTAAGTCAACACGACTCGGAACTTTCACGACTTAAAGCAGCATTCCTTGCTAGCATACAGGACCCAGTGGTAGTTGTCATCATTTAACAAACAGTTGATATTGTATAAGTCGCAGAATAGATTTACCTTGAAAGTTTTTAAAGGTTTCTACTTAACTTACATGCTGTACGAACACTGCTACATGAACTTCTAGCTCACTAGTTTTTATTGCATTATTAAGTTCTGCCAGTTACTCATGATTGTGTATCATCCAGCAGTTTTTGTTTATTCTTTCATATAAAATGACACTTTTCGAGACATACATATATCACATGTTATGAGCCTTGCATATTTTCAGACATTGTTGGTCTACTTGCTTATTTGGCTTTGTTTTTTTACTGAATTCATACTTGCCTGCCAGAATTTTCATATTTTTTATTGCCAAAGGTTTCTTGAAGCACAAGCTATATAGCAGGTTTTTGAAGTTGCATAAGTTTATGTTGTCAGACACGTTGTTGTGTTTTGACATGCTGCGATTAATAAACATGCTAGACTGTGATTGTGCCGTAGACACAGACACGTGCCAAGACTATGGTGAACGAGCTGTTTCCGCCGAGCCTACCTGCTGCATCAGCTGAGCGTGGCTTGGTGCTTGATGTTCTGGTCGCGCGGCTCAGTCAGGAGATGATCGATGACTACCCGGCGTCTGATCCTCGCTGGGCTGAGTCTTTGCCTCCAGGTCTGTGTCCTTTGTCCTTTTTTATGTTAACATTTTGTAAGGCAACAGAATACGGTGCTGCTAAAGGTAAAGGCTCTTGTATTGATTTGTTTCATGTTGCGTACATTGCTACGGCATGTTAGAAATCCTAGCTACTGTTACTACTATGATTATTATTATTTGATATGACGCTGCTTTGTAAAAGTAGAGAAAGGTCCGGTACACGATGTGGCAATGCTTAGTGAGTAGTGAAGGTAAGAATCTGAGATGCTGCTTTGGCGCTTCTCACACGGAAGTGGCAGCTGATTGGCATGAGTTAGTGATACCATAGTGCAATGTGCAGCCCATGTTCATGCTAGCAAACGAACCTGTAGTATAGCGTGCAGACATATCACTGTCCCGATCAGCCATCTTGAAGGAGATTTTTGTGTCAAAATCATTACTAGAAATATTTTGTAGCTTTGCATGTCTTTGGTGACACTTCTTTGATGCATTTTTTTGGTTTGTTTGATGTTGTCTGCTGTGTATGTTGTCTTTGTGAATTGTGACTTCCAGCTTAGTACCTGTAACACGTCTTTATTTGGCTGATGCTTCCCATTCAGGGTTGTGGTTGACAGGGGAATAGTTTATATTTTTGTTTTGTTTGCTTGACTAAAGATTTTTACGCACGAAAGCAGCTACTGCTTTCAGCACGTCTTAGCCATCACAATTCTGTCTGTCTGTCCGTCCGTCTGTCTGTCTGTCACACGGGTGGATCAGTCAAAAGCGGTGCAAGCTAGGATCACAAAATCTTCACCGTCGGCTGCCTGAAAGACTCTAATTTTAGTAACCATGAAGCTTTTCCATAAATTCGAAGGGGGTCATCTCAAATGATGGCGCTAAATGACAGGGCAAAATTTGCTATTTTTGGCCAATAAATTGCTGTATCTCAGTAATGGTACAAGATATGGCTAGGTTACTGTTAATCACTAATAGGAAGTCATACACTGGCTCTCGATTGGCACCGAATTCAGTGACCTTGAATGACATTAAACGCCAAAATAGGGGGTTGTATGGATGTTTTGGCGATTTTGGGCTGCGACACAAGTCTATATCATTCACAAGGTGGCGCCACGCTACTATCATTATGCGATCCAGATAGAGAATTTGGTGTTTTGGCGTGAACATCCCAATTTTCAGCTAAACTACTGAACCGGAACTGCTATAGGTTTTCGCGCGTCTCGTGAGCATTAGCTCAAGTTTCTTGTTAAGTTCTCCGTGCCGCTTGCTCATCAGTTAGACAGCTTGTTTAATATGTTGGCATTTTACTGTGTTAGCATCCGATCTTAGATTTGTTTAGGAAAGGTTGACATTGGAACGTCATGACAACTGTGAACATCTAAAAATACACAATGTCAGTAAAATGAAAAGAAAATAAATGCAAATACAAATGTGCAACTTTGAGACGGTTGCACATACAATTTTATTTTTTTTTGTCTATTATGTTTTCATGATCAAGTTAATGTATGAGCTGAGCACTGTAGCCATCGTCATTTCTAGGTTTTAACCCAGCTATTGCCGGCAACACATATTGAAAATGTTTCATTCAATGTCGCTGATTGTTGATAGGCACCACTGCTTCGTCAATGTCACTGATTCTTATCCACCAGCTTGAAGACAAACTCAAGGCTCATGACTTGTATTTGTCTTTCCTCAAGAATGTAGATCTCTGGTCACAGGTAGTGGCAATACACTCTTGTTAGTTATATATTTATGTAACTTATTAGTACCATTTCAACCTATATGTACATTCAAAGAAAAGAGTATTAGTTTAGTATTCTCATGTTCATGTTATAGACCACCACTTTGTCACATGGGTTCATTTTCTGTGGAGGCATATGTAAGTCATGGCTTTCAGTAGGAAGAACATTTGAACCAGTTGCTGTGTCATTGCTAACAAGTTTTATTTAACAGCAGGGCATGTCTGAGCTCCATAGATTAGTGATGATGCTCTTCTGCGAATGACAGTTTGTGCATGTACGAGCATTCAAAAAGTTTTGCAAGTCGGCCTGTTAGAGTAAAAATACTTTTCAAAATCTATATGCCAATAAAACACATATTTCTCCCGAACTCGTATGAGCTTTAAGCAAATGTGATGTCTCTGTATTTATGACGTCATAAAGCATTAAACAGATACGACTCGGAGTTCTAATGCAAACGAAACAAAATTATGCTAGAAAATTCTCCATCTGCAGCCAGATTTACGAACATAAGTCCATGGGATATGTGACTGTATAAGCCCTAAAAATATGTTTATGAATTTTCTGATTTCTAATAGTAGCCACAGTAGCCGAAATCTGTGCTGGCCATAAATAAGAGCACTTATGTTAATTACAATGTCACATCAGGATTTGACGTTGTCAGTATTACCTTGTTAAAAAGTTAACAGTTAGTAATATTCCTCGTCCTTGTGAAAGGTTAAACAATTTTAACAATGTACGACCTGAGGAGCCCTGATGTGTGGGGGCCTGAGAGCGAACCTTGCAGATCTCCCAATAAATCTGCCACTGCCATCCAGTCCGAAAGGCTCAATTACCGAGCGAGCTGTTCGCGACTCCGGCTTTGTACAATTAAGACCATCTTACATACAGCAAGTCCATCACGTACAGTAACTATCACCTGTTTCTAAATTTGAAAAATCTTCTTTGTGGTGTCAGCAATCTGAACAATGAATGACATCAAGTCTGTGGTGAAAACCTGGCTGGAAGACAGGCATAAGACACTTTATGATGTCACAAGTTACAGTAACGTCACATTCACTTCAAGCTTATACTACCTCAGAAGAAATAAGTGTTTTATTGGTGTATTTTATTGGTATATAGATTGTGAAAAGTTTTTTAGTCCAACATATCAACTTGCAAGACTCTGAATGCGTGTCGTACAACCGCATGGATATTTATCATTTGTGCCTATCTTTTTTGATGTTATTACCATTTTGCAGTTTAAATGTTTAGTCATGCCACTGTTATTTATGTTCTGTTTACCATCACCTTGTTTGTTTGTTTGTTGGGATTAAAGGTGCTTTCTGGTTATTTTTAGTTTGAAGTAAATCGATCACGTGGGTGCATATGTGGAATGATCTAGCTGTCGACGGTGAGCACTGAGGATGGGAGTATAATGCCGACCCAGATGTTGTTGTGCGAACATGCCGAGAAACTGCAGGCTGCCAAAGTGCTCTATGAACTACACTTGGAGTGAGTAGTGATAAGCCTTATATAAATTCATCGAATTACGATCTTTATTGACTAGATTGTTTTCATTTTGGTATTTGCCAGGATTACTACAGGTCAGGGAAAACTGGAAGAAGTCAGGGAATTTGTGTGGTCAGGGAAAGTCGGGGAAAAAGATCTTGGATCTTGCAGACTGCAGATATCTGCGACTTTTTGCATCTCCAAATATTAAAAAGCAGACAAATTTGTGGCTTCCATTAAACGTCCAAAAGCTAGAAGTGTTCTGCTTCGTGGGGGCTTTTGTCGTTTGCATATTCCTCTATTAATATTGTTTCATTAGTTACTTAATACCATTTTTGACATTTGTGCGATAGGGTTATTGTTTCGATAATGTCAGGGAAATTGTCATTCCATGACTGGAAATGTCAGGGAATTTTGCTACAAAAGACCTGTAGGAACCCTGATTTGCTGCTGCTTTCTTCAGAATGATTATTAGCTCCTAGATTTTGCTGTGATGTCAGTTAGATGTGAGGAAATTGCTAGGTTGTAATTTGATTAATTTATCGGGGTTATAGTTACTGTTTCAACCTTTGAGTTTGTGCATAGATACTGAATGCCAGCTTTTTTTAAACAACTCACTCTTGTTATTTTGCATACCAGTTATTGAAGAGTTTTTTTTTTCATCTGCAGTGAACTGTTGCATATTAATTACTAATAATTATTATCAATTTCAGAGACTTCAACTCTTTATTGACTACCTCTTTACTGTTATTTTTTTCTTGCCTGTATGTTAACTGGCTCAGTTTTGGTCTGTGTGTTTTGTCTTAAAACTTGATCTTATTGTGTCAGCCTTATGCATTGCTACAGCAGTCATCTGTAACAAGAAAAGCCATGCTAACGCAAAGGGGAACGTGAAACAGTGGTGCATGTTTAAACTTTGAAAGCCCAGTAAAACAAAATTCTTTTGCCAGATGGCGTCAGACGACCGGTGGCAAATTATCTATAGTGTTTTACTGCTACTCACCAGAGGGCGTGACCTGTCTTGCTCTGCCAACGGCGTATCGGCTGGAAATCGCAAATTTTGCCTACCCCCTATCATTTAACACCTTCATTCGGTGTGACGCTCCTCGAATTTATGGAAAAGCTTTACGGTTCCTGAAACTAGAGTCTTGCAGGCAGCCGACGGTGAAGATTTGGTGATCCTAGCTTGCACCATTTTTGACTGATCACCCGTGTGACACACAGACAGATGGATGGATGGACGGACAGAATTGCGATGGCTAAGATGCGCTACAGCAGTAGCTGCAGTTGCACAAAAAGTGTTAGTAAACAGTATTTACTTTTGTAAGAATGTCAGCTAGGTATTGTAAATAATTGCAGTTAATGTACAAGTGAGTTATGTGTTTTCTGTGCAGGAACAAGCGTTTTGTTGATGTGGCAATTGACCACGTTCTGAGACAGCGTCGAGCGGATGCCACTGCCAGCACTGGTGGCCTTACGTTGATTGACATTTTCTACCGCGAGGTAATGAATGCGGCGGATTTTATTTACTTTTCCGATTAGATGAATTTAGTGATTTTATAAGCAGTCAGTAATATATTTTTGCTGAGATACAACAGTTGTTTATTTCATTGATATACTTATCGTTGAATTATTATTAATCAGTTGTGGCTCAGTGATGCTGTGGTCTGTTATATCCACCAGTGCCATCAATCACCATTTTTATCGGTATTTTTCAGAGTTTTGAAGCTGTTTATGCATTATTTCATTCCATAACAGTTCCAAGAAGTTACAGGTAGTTACATTTTGGTGGAGCCAGAATGGCTTGAAGTAATTGTAGATGTCAGTTAAAGGTAACAAGAAATTTGAGTTAATGCTCATGAGATGCATGAAGGCTCATAGCAGTTCCTGTTCAGTAGTTTAGCTGAAAATTGTTACTGTTGTATTAAATTTTTTGCGGTTTCAGTCTCTGCTGTTAAAGACGTCTCTGGACTGCTGTTCAGTTTCACTTGATGGTTTGGCTTTAGTTTCTTGCTGAGTTCACACTTGGCTGTGTTTGGTTATTTGTTATTTGAATTTCTTCATATGCTTGTGGTGTAGGTGTCTCGTGTGCATGAAATATTCAGCAGTGTTCTGGCAGTTGAAGAAGAAAGCTTGAGTAAAGAAATCACCGTTCCTGAAATGCCGGAACTTGTATCAAGAGTGAATTCAGTCTTTCAGGTTACATAGTTAATCTGTTACACAGTCTTTATGTCTGTTACACGTCATTGCATCAAGTTAACGTTATGTTAGGCTAGACAGTGTTTTGACACTGTTGATTTGCCGACAGGAAGACAGTGTTCAAGCTGTCTGATGATGCTGCTGTCCAAAAAGATTTTCTCTCTTTTTGGGATACGGCTTATGTTGTGTTAACTCAAAAAAGTGGCCCAGAACTTTCGGTTTTTTTAAACGTTTCCAGCATTTAACGGGTCTTTGGAGTTGCATACTGGTAGAAGTAGACTTGCTGAAAGGTATGGGTTTTCATCAAAACTTTTCTTGTTTACAGTAGCTTTGCTGTCTACAGAGTGTGCTGACATCTGCTGTGAAGTACCGTCAGTCGGTGGCACATTTGTATCAATATTCCACTGAGAATGTGGCTCGCATCGTTCCTGAGTTTGTTCCATGGTCCACATCGTGTGCTCTGCGTGATGTCCTTCGCAAACAGGTTTCCGCTATTTATTAGAGACATGCAGAATTTGATGAGAATTTTGATTTTCTAAGAACTGAACGAAAACAACCCTCAATTTTCGAAAATCGAAAACTTGGTTTTTGTGAAAACTGCAGTTTTTGGTAGAACTGCAAACGTTCAAACTGCATACCTCCACAGTTTACAGTTTTTGAGCAGTGTTGTATTCGTGTCAGATCAAGGTTCATCAGAAAGTTGGTTCCATGCACCGGTGCAGGAAAAAGCGAAAGCATGTTCTAGTCAGTGGTGTTGTTGAATGATACATACATATTGTGATTGTTTAATTGGCTTTGTGAGAGATTCATAATGTTTTGTACCGTCATTACACATTTATGCAATATTCATTAATCGTATCCAAGTATTCTCTGTTCTGAAGGATGATAAAGTTGTATGAAAAATTGTTACAATATGAAAGTCACACATCATTGTTATCTGTGTGCAATTGTGCAGCATGGCTTAACTGTACAGTATGGACTTGCTAACACAACCAGCTCTGAGCAGAAGGTGCAGTTGTGTCAGCAGCTGGTTGAGATGGCCGATATACTGCTTCATGGATACAGAACTCAGCTGGAGTCCATCATGTGGCATCTGAAGCATCAGTCCAAGGCTTATACGACTGCAGCCAGATACGACGAGACGTTGCGGAAGTACGAACAGGATCGCACATTGCTTCTTGCTCCACTGAGTACGTTCTCTTACTGGTCCTTTGTTTGTATACATTTTTCTTGTTATTTAGAATACTGTAAAATCTCATATACAGTACTTGTTCTAAAGTTTGTGGTCCATATTATATACATAGGAGTAATTTTTTAAATATTTTCTCGGCACCCATGTATGAATGTCGTCTATCATCCTATGCGTCCTGATTCTTTCTGAGACTTTCGCGCTTTATAAATTATTTACTTACTTACTTACTTACTTGTGAACTTACTGTAATGACTGTCGGAGGAGTGCCAGACGAAACACGTGTCATGTAACTGGATACTTATACTGCAACAGCTATTCTGTCAGTTTATAGTTTAGCATCCCTGCAGGATCAGTGCATCGTATTTTAGCAACTGAGCCAGCTAATAACTCAGCAAGTCAGTTGATTTATACTAACCTGTAATCAGTCAAGAACAGCAGACATCATGACAGCTGCAAAATACAAGATGCATATTATACATAGGATCACAGCTTTTTCCACAGGGCCATAACTGTGAACTAGGGGTGTGTACTATACTCAGATTTGCATTATATGTGGGATTTTACAATAATAGCTTTTCGTGCAATGGCTGTAATACTGGTCATATGTTTACAAAATTTTATGTCCAATTTTTGACTGGCTGCTCAGGGCAACTCGTCCTGTATTTGCATTGAGTGAGTACGTAGATTCTGCTAGTCTAGCAACTAGTCCCATCGCAGTGTCTACAACTAATCTCATCATTTCAGTGTGTACTGTGAGTAATGGTGAAAGCTAGGAGATCTTAAACTTAAACTGTGCCATATACATACTTTTTCTTTAGTCATGCAGCTAATGTGGCTGGTCGCTAGGAAAAAGTAGATTTTTATCTCTTCCTGCTATTGTGAGAGAATGACTTCACTATTAACCTTTTAATGAGTTTTGGTTAGAAGTTGATTACCATCTGCATTTCGATGTCATATGACTGCCAGTCGGATGCAGTTTCACGGTTGATTTTCCTTGTCTTATAGGTTGTAACTGATTGTTGTTAATTGTCACATTGCAGTGAGGAACGGAGAGTTTGAGCGTGCAGCGGCTCTGGCGGAGAAGTACTTTGATTTTTCGACGCTGATTGAGATCTGTGAGGAGCTGAACGACCATGAACGTCTGTGGCGCTACATGGAGCAGTTCCGGGACAGCGTAAGATGACCAGCTTATCACACTCCCACACGTTCTCTGCATTCTGCCAACACCAATCTGCTGTCGATTCCACATGTCCGCACAACTTTTGCCTCCCCCGGTTTTAGCATTGCAGCCCCTACAGTCTGGAACTCACTACCCTCTAGCATCTGCAGTTCTACCTCTGCAGACACTTTCTGTCGCCTCTTTAAAACTCACTGCTTCCAGCAGGCCTACTGCTCCCTCTAGCGGCTCAGCCAAGTGCCTCAGATTCTGCCACTGGTTGACATTGTGCACGTTAAATATGCACTTACTTACTTATTTACTGTACCATGAATTGTATCTTCTGCACGGTTGCCAAAATATGTTGACTTGTACTCAGATTTTGTGTTTTTTTAATGTAATCAGTGTTACTTCTTGACTGTAATTAGTATTCATAGTTTGAGAATGCCCACACCCTTCTCCAGATTGCTTTGACAAGCATTTTCCTTTTTTTGCTCTTAAATGTTACATTTGTTGTTAATAAATGGTTGCTCTGTTAATTTACACTTTATATGACATACAATTGAACACAAAGGCTGGTAGCTATGGCTGCAAAAATTGATGGTTAGTTTGCGTGTTTGTGTTATGGCAGGGGTTCTCAGAACGTGTGTTCAAGTGGTATGTGGATGCAGGTATTGGTGTTGCATTTTTCACTTAATTTACTTTTGCTCTTTCTACATTTATACATTGCCTCACTAGGCCTTAGTCTCGTCTACTATACCACTGTACAAGTTATTATGCTGCTGCTCTGACAGCCTTGTTGTGACTGTCTGTCCATGTTCATGTTTTACATAGTATGTAAGGTGACTATGATAATTTTAAGGTAATTAATACTACACTGTGTTCGGTAAAAAAACTGACCCCCTAGACATCATGCAATAAAAATGTCAAATCTGAACGAATTTGAATAGTTTCGTACACTTAATCCCCAATAAATTCATGAAACAATTGCCGAATTTTGTTGAAAAATATTATTTTTTACCAGAATTATTAATTGTTGAATATCGATAACAAAATATCTCCATTACCAATATGGTGTTACATATGTAAACCCGTTTGTTCATTTGCGTAACTTAAACAAACAACATCTGATTCTGGCAAAATTTTACATCAACAGTGCATCAAAAAACATCATCTGTTGGCAATCAAAGTGCCATATTTCAATTAAATCTATTTATACAAACAATAGTTACAGCAGCTTTTGTGAGGTTGCTTCAAAGCGTGAAGTGTCCAGTATTAAGCAACTGTTTGTTTAATCCTGACAGTGTCCATGGCTTGCTAGGAAATTCTGTGATAAATATTTTAACACCATACCTTTTCTTTTGCCTCAACAGTTTAATTTAAACACAATCGTTTGCAGAAAACAACATTTTGTTAATGTTTACATTATTTTGATTGCATCAACAAACATCAGTTCCAGTTGAGCGACTGCAGTATGTAATGCCATATTGATAACGAAAATATTTTGTTATCGATATTCAACATTTGATAATTTTGGTAAGAAATAATATTTTTGACAAAATTTGGCATTCACTTCAGGAGTTTATTAGGGATCAAGTGTACAAAACTTTGTTCAAATTCGTTCTGATTTGACATTTTTATTGCACGATGTCTAGGGGTCAGTTTTTTTGCCAGACTCGGTGTATTTTGGGTTGAAAGCATTAGGGCCATGGCAAAAGTATATCGTCATGCCCAATGTTAATAAGGCTGTTACAGTTGTTGACATTTTATAGTGAATGACTGTTTGTAGCTTGTAGGCTCATAAGTTATATTGACTTGTGAAGTATGAGAAGTTATGTTGATTTGTTTGTAGGGAAACGTGCAAAGTTGATGGCAAGCAGTTTGTCCACACATCCGTTGCTTGCAGAGTTTCTTCAGTCAAATGACAATCAGTATCTGAGTTGGCTGCATGCCATCCAGTTGGACAATTACCAACAGGTATCATATACATTGTAGCAATAGTATCCTGTATTTTACAATTATATCTAGCACCTCTTACAACAGTCCTTTATGGCAGCACGTAACAGTAAGAAACTGGCCTGGATGGTATAAAGAACTCATAGTAAAACCTAGCATGCCATATAAAATACAAATTCTCAAATAAAAATGTTTTAAGGGTAGGGCCCATTTTTTAAAAGTCGAACATGTGGCAGTATGGTGAACGTTGGCTGGTAGCTGATTCCAGGCTTGCAGTGTAGGATGGAAATTGGCTCTCGAACCAAACATCATCTGTGATCATATACATTGAATTGTATCAAACGTGTTGTACTCAGCCTGGCCATCCCACCATAGGTAAGCATAGTGAGTGCTGATGACCTGCTGCAGTTTCCCTGTGTTTTTGATCTTGCAGTGTAAACTTGTGTCTGGCTGAGGTCTAAGGAAATGGAGATCAGCGCTGCCGTGTGGGCTTTATGGCTTCAGGACTTAACATTTTATGTTGGTTTATTGAATATTGAATATCTTGCTGTTGGAGTGTTGATTTGTAGACTATGTCAGTGATGAAGACCTGTAATTAATGTGAATATGATTAAGGGTTTACAGCATAGTTTATTGCACGTTTAACAGAATGATGTTGCAGAACAGTTATTGTACTGTATCAGATGATGTCGTTGTTGTCTAGGCTCACATGACTCTGATGTCCCTTGCTGACGCTGAGCGAGAATACGCCACTAAGAAAAAGGTCAGTGCACTGCAGTTAAAACTCAAATATTTCTGCTTAATTGACGATACATTAAAGCATGCGAGAGACTTGCTTTGGTTTTAGTCATTGAGTAGATTTTTTGGTGGAATCTTTTCATCACCGCCAGAATAATTAATTATTAGTTATCTTTTTAAATTTGTTTCCAGTGTTGCTATGTGTTTTAATTGTACTGTTTTTATGCACTCGTCTTTATCGTCAAAATCATTCTGAACTTCTGCTTAACAAAAGCAGCAGAACAAAAGCAACCTTACTGGAAGAAAAGTTGAATCATTCACTGTGTGCCTAGCCCACTTGTTCACATGTTGGTTTGATTGATTCTTCAGCGTGGTTCTTTTGCTGTCTTTAGGCCAACTGGATTTGCATTGCCATTCAAGAGTCTGAGATCTGTCTATTAGCTTGTGGAATAAATCAGCATCATTTGAAACTGATCAAATGGTTCAATTAAAACATGCCTTTCGGTGACTTTGGATCAGTTTGACTGGCTTAATGATTCTTTCTTGCCTAGCCCATGGGTTGCCTTACCCAGCCACACATCCGACTATTGATCTTGTCATTGTCTTCAGAACCTTTGTGGTTTTGCAATGTACGCCTGTTGAGAGAGTTAATGTTGCCTCTGTTCATTATTGCATGTACTCTATTGCATCGATGAGTTGTGTGTGTGGTGTGCAGACATTGTTGAGTCTGAGTAAACTGTCTGCTCTCGCAGTTCTCGAGTTGTCAGACGATCTCATCAGTAACGTTGATGGTATGTGGCATGTACTATATTATCACTTAGCATATATCTAGCATGCATTTCTATTCATATATTCTATACATTACAGGTTTGTTCATAGTTTATTTTTGTTAATTTATGAGTCAAAATTTTTGGAGCTCATTGTTTTCCAGAAGTTTTAACATACTTTTCATTTTACTAATAAATTTTTAGGTCACTGAAATTCTGGCAGTTTTGTGAGTGTTGCTTTAGCACAGTTCAGACATTATTAGCTTTCATTGACTGTCACATAAATAGTGTTGCCAGCTTATAAACTTCATGAATGTGAGATAAAACTCACTGTACAGGGTGCGGCAGAAAAAAGTGGACCCCTAAATTTTTTCGCTGTTTTCTCAGCAACCGTTTGGGATTTCAATACGAAATTTTACAGCTTCATTTACCGAAACCTACATCTAACAGCCAAGTAAAATGTGATTCTGTTGAAAAACGACGAAGTTATAGATTTTTTAACATGACCGCCTACCGATTTTTTGGCATTTAAAAATGATCATGCTAAGAATGCTATTTAATTTTCAAAAAACTGGTTACACG
>Ga0209367_1003239_pt1 | contig 22046 bp, 9 predicted proteins | sample WorMetLIZISLAND2_FD_187412 | JGI IMG/M metagenome (GOLD analysis project Ga0209367, IMG submission 187412) | Marine gutless worms symbiont microbial communities from Max Planck institute for Marine Microbiology, Germany - Olavius geniculatus... ... | reverse complement strand
ATCTAAGGTTACCCAAATGATTTTTGCTGTTTTAGAGGACTGATATCATCACATCGTCCTTACACACAGTTGTAAACTGGTAAGTTTTTTTTACATATATCTCAATAACGGTGCGAGATGGGGCTTAGGTTACTATTAATCACTAATAGAAAGTCGTACACTGGTTTTCGATTGCCACCGAGATCAATGACCTTGGATGACTTTGAACCATCAAAATAGGGTTTTTAGTGGATTTTTTGGCGATTTTGGGCTGCGACACACATTTCAAGAGTGGCAGCATCCTCACGAGACGGTGGCGCCATCTGGCGTATGTAAATACATCGTACCCAATGTTAGTTACTGGGATCGATGAGCTTAGATTTGTTCGCAGTGGGCCTTCAAACATGCACCGCTGTCGCGCGTTTCCCTTTGCGTTAGCTGGGCTTTTCTTGTTATTTCTCGTCATCCGCCGTGTGTAACTTAGCACTGGGCCACTGGCGTCGTTGCAGGAAGGGAGGAGGGGGCAGTTGCTCTACTAACTTTTAGGCTGTCGGATAATTGTGGTGAAATTTTTTTGTCTGAAAATTTTCGTACAAAAACGCAAAATTTCGAGGTTCAAAACCTCCATTTTGGAAACATTATAGGTGAAATTTTAATTTTGAGCACTTACAATTCTTCCGTCGGAAATTTGCAGTGTCTGTGGGGCAATTGCGACTTCGTGCAACTTCTGCTTTTTTAACCGACGACCCTGCTGCTTATCGGTGATGCTAATCACGGACTGACTACATTCGACTACGTGTGGGACGAACTGTCGATATTCATTGCCAGCTAGCCTCGTATCATCACCGGCGGACCCAGAAGCTGGAAAAGGGGGTACTATGTGGGTGGGTGGAGTCTATAACGGTTTTGGAGCCCTCCAGCGGGGCCCGGTCAGGGGTAAGGGTGTGGCTGAACTCAAGCTGAAAGTGTTTTGCGATCGTGCAGAATTTTCACTTTTTTACTTAAGCATTTGATGTTTTTAAAATATTTACGTCATATTCACATTCTTCTTCCAAGGGGATTGTGGCAGTATTTGGCACTTTTGCGATTTTTAGCCAATAAGTCGCTGTATCTCAGAAACGGTTCGAGATAGGGCCCGGGTTACTATTAATCACTATTAGGAAGTCGTACACTGGCTCTCGATTGCCACCGAATTCAATGACCTTGGATGATCTTGAATGCCAAAATAGGAGTTTTTATGGATTTTTTTGGCGATTTTGGGCTGCGACGCAAGTCTGTATCATTCACAAGGTGGCGCCACGCAACTATCGTTATACGATTCAGATAGATAATTTGGTATTTGTATATTAACTTAGCGTGAACACTCCAATTTTCAGTTAAACTACTAAACAGGAACTGCTATAGGCTTTCGCGCGTCTCGTGAATATTAGCTCAGATTTCTTGTTTCTGTGAGTCCCCCAATTACGTAAAGGTGCCCCCTAATCGATCGTCGATGATCGATCTCATATTTCTTCACTAAGTTCCCATAAAAAGTATATATATCACCAAAATCCCTATTTGCCGCATTAACGAATGCGATATTTGGTATTTCTTGCCGTTCGTTCTAATTCACGTACTTTAACAAAATGTGCGATATTCGTCCGACGTCGTGTACGGGGGCCACACCCTTTTTCGACCTACTTAGTCAAAATTCACATTTTCCATTAAGTCTGGATATGCGAATGCAGTACCGTTGGAAAGCGTAGGCCTAATGGATAAGGATTCGAGCGGTCCAAACTCCAAACCGTTTCCAAATCCGTTGAGTAGTTCAACTAAAAATTGGGGTGTTCACGATAAGTTAATATACAAATACCGAAATTTACGTCTCGATCGCATAACGAGTTAGTTGCGTGGCGCCATTTTGCGAACGCAATAGAGTTAGACTTACGCTTACGCCGGATCTACGGCGTTTGCCCTTATTTTGCCCCCTAGTTCGTGGGGACCCCCTTTACCCAGTGACGTGAAATTTTGTCACAAAATACTACAGACTCTAGTATATAATACGGTGAAAACCCGAAGTCTATTTCACCTGGTCTCCAAACGGTATTGTGACGTGACACCAGGACGGACGGAAAGACAGTCAGACAGACAGACAGAATTACCGTAGCTAATACGCGCTAGAAGAACTATGCTAGCTCTCGCGCGTAAAAAAATTATTGTAATACGGTAGATGGAAAATTGGGGAGTACCTAAGCTCCCGAAATTTTTAGATCCGCCTTCTCTATAAAAAAAACTATCAAGAATCACTCTCGGAGTATGACGACGTGAACGCAGCTTCTTCCAGTCTTTCGGATTCTCTCGTCAATCTGCATTTAGATTGTATCCCAATGTCTGGATCGACGTGACTATAGGCTACAGGGTTGTCCGAAATATATTTCATTTTCCTTAGAAGGCGTGTAGCGTACGCACTCACCTTCACACCCTATAAGGCGATGCTGCTTCTGCTATGCTGTTGCATTAGGCCTATTATGTGGCCGTACTAATAGGCTGTATTACTGGTCTTGCCCGTCCATCCGTAGCCTAGGCCTATATGTCTGTTATATACGAGCTTTTAACTCGAAAACAGAGAAGCGTAGAAAAGCAACATAGACGCGAACGTTCCCGGAGCTGGCGTAACCGTTGTGCCAATTTTTATTGCAAAAAATCTGACTAAGGTCACTGGATCGGAAACCTCCGAAAAAAACAATGCACATTTTCGCTGGCAGACGCTAGTAGGCCAGCTGAAGTTATAGTATTATTTTTCCGCAAGAATTTCGGACAATGTTCGAGTGTTAGATTTTGGTGAATCGTTTTTATTTATACGTTTAGGGTAAAGATGGCGTAACCTGCCAGTCAGGGTCACGACTCGACCGGCAATATATATTCAATATATTAACTTTATTCACCATAAAATGGTAGCACATAAAAAGAAAAAAAACACAAACATAATTAACGACACAGCGGACGGTAAGACAGAGTAACAGTAAGATGACACAGATAGATGAAAGCCTTAACTAACGAGCGAAAAGCTCGAAACTCAGTTCAATTTTCAAGTTTTTACCTGACCCGACCGGCGGGTATAGGCCTACCGACTTATGTGACGTGATTTTGTTAGATGATTTGCATCTATAGTTTTATTACAGTTTCTCTCAGTTCATTTCTATTAAAGCATTAAGTTTATTTGCAGTTTATGTGCTAGATTAACCTAACAGCTTGTCTGTTAAACGTCTTCGAGTGCAAATCTCTATCGTCTCGTCTCGTCTCGCCACCAGCTGCAGCAGTTAGTGGCTATGCACTAGCTGGTGCAGCTGGTTATCCACCTGGCGTGACGATGCAGCAACAGGAACTGCCAGGCGTGCACTCGCTGCCAGTTGCTGATGATGACCAGCTAGTGAAATCGTTCTGATGAAAATGCGCTGATGATGCAGCAGCCGCTGCACCGGGTTGCAAGAAAACCCGAGTCTTAAATCGCAAAAAGTCACTGAAACCCCGCTATTTGGCTTTAAAATGGCTGCAGATAGACACAGGCTTGCTTACTGTAACCAGCACCGATGACGAGCTTTCCGGGAGTACCAACATCGATGACCTTGAAGGACCTTGAAATTTAAAAAAGCGGGTTTCTACTGATTTCTTTGCGATTTTAGACTGCGACTCATATTTTAACAGTGAATTGCGCTGAAGTTACTGCAGTATTTCAGTGGAATAGACCAGGACAACCTGCCTACGAAATTTTTAGCATAAAACGTAGATTTTATCTGTCTATGTTTCGACTCCATGTGTTCAAAAAATCCTTTTTACGAGAAGCGTCAAATTTGGATACCTCGTTCGAAATGCATTGTTATTTTATTGCACGTTGTACACTGACTGATCAGGTGGCAGCACCCGTCCTGTCGCGCGTTACATGAGCTTTGTTCAGATTACTTGTTATGTATTGTACGCATTGTGCAGCTGTATGCGAAATAAACTGATGGCTGACGAATAATAGCCTAGCAACAGGTAGCCTAACTGAAAAGGTTGGCGTATTCTGAGGGCCACGCAGTGTCGCTCGATCTGATTCGTAACCTGATTCTGTAACCACACTGCCATAATATACACTGGCGTATTTAGGGGGAGGGCCACGGTGCGATGCCCCCCCTTTTGGCCCGACCATGAAAATTTTTAAGGCGACTTTATATGACAAGGTGTGTTTTTGCCGTTTTCCAGCAAGAATTGCAAAATTAAACAATGTTTGATGGTCTTTTTTCATACCGATACAATATATGCGATTAAAATCGCCATGTGAGATTGCATCTGATATGACGCTGTGATTTTCTGCGTTTCCGAATTTCAGAAAAAAATGGGCGAATTTGCGGCTTCCATTGAACATTCGAAAGCAAAAAATGTTTCAGCTTCAGGGGGTCCCCAAACCCCCGTTATACGCTCGCGCTCTGCGCGCTCGCCATGCCCCCCACTTTGCCAAATCCTAAATACGCCACTGATAATATACTACCCTCAGGCGCCTTTATCGACGTCGGCTCATGCAACGCTCGATAAGAAAACGAGTAGGCCTATACCATAGGCCTATGGCTTAATTTCGAGTGATACGAAAATACGGATTCGCTCATTTAACATTAAGGCCTAGTAACATGTTTGTTTGTAACTCATGAATTCACAGACCTAACAGAATTATATGAAAATTATTCTACACATTGCGAGTACTATTACTACATCAGCAAAACCTGATAGGTTTTTTTTGTTTGCTCATAAAATATTGCATTATCCACATAAGATGCCAATCTTGTTTGAATATTACTTTAATCAAAATGATGACATTCACACGTATAATACCAGACTCAAAAACAGTATCCATCTTTATAGACCAAATTCTGATTACGGGAAATGCAGTTCAAAATATAGAGCAGCTAAACGTTATAATGATTTACCCGAAGAAATTAAGTTTAAACTCGACGAATCCGGGAGATACAATCAATCATTTTTGAAAAACTATTTACTTAACAAAGAACATTGATCTTGTAGCCTTCTTAGCACTTTTCCGCCCTACTGTTAGGCTTATATAAAGTCACATCACATAAATTCATCTTGTTTAGTTATTTTGTGTTTTAATGTTTTTTTTTGTTTTTTTGGTTTGCATTTTTGTGTGTTTACTTTTATATTTCGGGTATTCTGAGTCGGATTGTGTAGCTTATGTTTGTGTTTGCGTAGTGGAGTTTGGTAGAATGTATCCAGTAGTTTAGTAGTTTTTAATGTTTAGTGGGTTTAATAGTTTTGAGAATTAAAAAAATAGAAATTGTATGTGTTAAGGTGGCCAGCATTGTTGTCCAGTATGGTTTTCTGGCAACCTGGCTTAGTATTGGATGTTATTTTATCAATTGTACTTGTGTTTGAGCCGAATAAATTTTTTTCTTCTTTACAGTTACGAGGTAATGGACACGTTAAGCTATAAGCTTTTAACGTCCATATTCTGTTGATTTTTGCCCATTCAAGTTCAAATATACCGGTAGTCTTGTTTTTAAAATAGAATCGGTGGCTGCAGATGTATAGCCTAGGCTTACGGTATACTCGTAGCAACCTGTTCCAGTAATGAATGATCAACTAATCAAGTTTAACTGGAAAAAATATTTTGATGCGTATAGTCGCAATCGGTTTTACATTTTCAAACTGGTGTCAAACGGTGATAAGTTAGAAATAGTAACAGACCAACGGCATCACACGTGCACTCTTGGAGCGGAAATTTAGGCTATATTGCAGCTCGTTCACACCTTAATTACTACTCTAGTTGCTCAACGATAGAAATTCCACAATAAACAGAGAGTGACAGAGCGAAACAAAACGATGTCCACGTCGCTGTAACTGCGTGCGATCAGTGAGCGCACCGTCTCGAAAAAAAACATCCCCGACATTTTCGATTGTAACTTGAAGAAGGATTAGGCCTATTGGATTTTAATAATTTTTGACGTGAGTATACCTGACACAGCTGCAAGCCATCAAAGAAATAACCGTTCAGCTTCCCACCTCACCTATTGTCCGCTTTTGCACTACTTGGGAAAAACTGAAACATCGAATTATTGGGTTATTGTCCAAGGCAGTATTTTATTTAAACAAAATAACACACAAAAACACATTTTTCACATCTCCGTTACTTTGGCGCGACAGTTCATATCATGTCTATTCTAACTGCCTACAGTTGAAAATGAAGCCACAGTTTTTACTGCCTACAGTTAAAAGGTTCAAAGTGTCGGCCCATTTTGCGAATACAGACACAGAGACGCTTTTTCGCTTCATTGACAGCAGTACTGATAATGTTATGCTCCACACCAATCCGGACTTTATCAGTCGCTTCTTGGATTCATCAACATTCCTAAGCGTCATTTTGTTGCATGACAGCAAACCTTGTAATCTACTTTCTGTTGGGGCCACAGATCGGAAGAGATAAAATTTATTGAAGTTTAATTTCAACGCATATTGTGCTTGTTCCGCTAACAAACAAGTTACAATTAGTAATGTCGGGGATGCTTTATTGATGTAGCCTATTTCTAAGTTTATTTCAACGCATATTTCGCTTGTTCTGATCTCCCCAGCTAGTGCAGCAACAAAAGCTGGGTGAAGTGGGAAATCAAACGGTCATTTGATGGCCAGTCTATTGCATCACAAATATTAGAATACCAAAAACTATTGAAATTAGATAACTTTTCTTCAAGTTATAATCGATAATGTCGGGGATGTTTTTGACACACAACATAGAATCAAAAATGTATAAAGGGTATAGTCTCTGCTGACAAGTGCCTATGGTCGATCGTTCCTGCGTATAATGCCCATGTAGCCATCAGCATCGACCTCACGACTGCGTTGTCGTTTACCCAGGCCGGCGTACCTAAAATACCATCATCATCATCAATTATTTGGTTTCATAAAGGCTCGAACAGAGCGACGTAATTAAACTAAAGTGAATTGACATGGTTTAGTTTTCGAAAAACTGACCAATGGGCAACCACTAAGCAGTAATGCATTACAGTAGGCACCGTCTAACGGCGTCAGTGGTCTACGTGAGTACGTTCACATACGCATCAACAAATGATCAACGGGCTGGCCGTGCTTACTTATTGGTCAGTTCGTCAAAAACTAGACCGTGTCAGTTCAGTTCAGTTACGTCACTCTGTGTGCGGCGTGCGCCTTAACAATACAAATAAGCAAATTTTATTGTTTCCGTAGCACAATGTTAAAAAATACAACAGTATAGTTCGGAATTGTACAGTAGCATAGGAAAAAATAACGTATGTGGTCCACAATATGCAATACAGTCCAGAATATGCAAAAGAAGACAGCAAAATACGATAAAATACAAATATCATAATGGCATACCAACAAATTACGAAAACATGCTAGTGAAAAAACAAGGTAATATTCAGCGGCGTCAAGCGTTAAAAAAGGCAAAACAGAAAATTGCAATTTTTTGACAGACATTGAATTTTTTGACAGATTTCCCAGAAACAGCTGCAAATTTCTGACAGAGCAGATTACAAGTGCTCAAAATTTTAATTTTGCCCCTAGAATTCCCATAAAATGACAGATTTTTCGACAACTTTTCGACAACCCAAAATTTAGAAAAGGCAATTGCCTTTTCCGCCCCTCCCCAGCCACAACGTCACTGGTGATATTGTAATAAAAGATTATGAGCTAGAGTGGCGGGAAGCAGGTTATTGCAAATTTCGGAATTCCACCTCATCGCCGTGCTGACTCGTCGTTTCTCCTCCATCTCCTCTGGTCTACCGGTCTCAGCGTAATCGTCAAAGAGCGGGTCGTTCTGCGGGCCTGCGTACAGCCGCGGGTCCTCGGTCTCCCAGTCGTCGCTGACGTCATCAAGCCGTTTGCCCAATCCAGCCGCCTTGTACGCAAGACTCACCGTCCGCTTCCCGAGCCCGGCAAACCTGAAGTTAGTCGGAACGGTTCTCTTCGACAGTCTGTGCTGTTGCTGCTGCTGCTGAGGCTGTTGATCATCGTTGATGACTGGAGCCGAGCGTTTACCGAGCCTCGCGTAGCGTGGAGACGCCGAGCGAAGAACTGGCGAAGCTCTTACCACTTCGTCTTCGTTCTCACCTGCTGCCGAACGACAAACCACGAATACAATGTTAAAACTAGAGATGGGAAAGAACCCTTATGACCAGGGTTCGGTTGGGTTTGGGTGCTTTGCAGTTACAAAAAGTAAGCGTTCGGTCCTAGTTCGGTTCTATGTGGGTTCTAAAAGCGTACATGCCATTTCTAAAAAACCTTGCTGTTTAACCATCGAGTATGTCAAGGTATGATAAGCAATGATCAATCAACACACAATGATATTTAAAAGCCTGTTTTAAATAAATCATTCAAAAATTGAAAGGCCTGTCTAAAATCCATCCAATACCGGTCAGAAATGTGACTGTGATAATTGTGATGTGATGTAACGCATACCGGTACACACGACAGAAATAGTTAAATTTTTAAGAACTTTTTAGAACCCAGGCAACAGGGTTCGGTTCGATTCGAGTTCTACATGGTGCGGCAAAAAGTAGCCTCCTAAAGTTTTTCGCCGTTTTCCCAGCAACCGCTTAAACTTTTAATTTAAAATTTTACAGATTTATTAACGCAAACATTCTACATCTAACTGCCAAGTGAAATATGATTCTGTTAAAAAACAACGAAATTGTAGACTTCTGAACATAACCGCCTACCGATTTTTCAGAATTTAAAATGTTTAAGCTAAAAAGTCTATCTAATTTTCAAAAACCGGTTATTACGTTACTGCCGATAATGTTACAGTGACGCTTTGACAAACAGTCATTTATTTTGTTTATAAATCATCACTAAATTATCGTTCTTTTAAAGCAATTGCCGGCTGCCCACCGGATTCATCTTCCAGCAGGACGGCGCGCCAGCACACACAGCGCGCATCGCAAGGAACTGGCTGCGGACCAACTGTCCAGATTTCATCACAAAAGACTATGGCCTCCAAATTTGCCGAATACAAACCCAGTGGACTATCACGTGTAGTGTACAATGTTGGAAGCTTAACTAGAAATACAGACATTGACACCGGGTGATAAACTTCGTCGCCATTAAACATCAAGTTAGTATACCTGTCAACTACGACTGAAATTAATTAAAGAGTAAGACGCAAACTCTACTAGGGCCTACTTTGTTTTTGTGAACTTTGTTGTACTGCTAGTGCCGACGTATTTGCGACCGTCTGCCGTCAGTCCAGTTACCAAAGGCCTAAGTAAGAATGGTTGATCTAGCCGCAAAATTAGCTTACGTCCACCTTTCGCTGGCCGTGACAGTGGCAACTTTGACCTAAAAATCTTTCCGTCGTTCGTTGTGATCGAAATGAGTTAATGTGCGATGACGACTCCTAAAATACCGAATAAGAAATAGCATCTTGCGATATTTATCACATGTCGTGAAATCTGCTGCATTAGGCCTAAGCCACGACGTATAGCAGAAAACGTGCCAGTCGATAGTGCTTTGTTAATCGTAAAACACGCGAATGTATGTCTCCTAAATCACGGTGCCATCTGCTAACATGATGCCGAGATGGCCATTCGTAGGGCCTACTTAGACAATGGTAAAAGTAACATAGAACATATTAGATTCATTAGATGACCCACGACGCTGCGGACGTTACAGGCGTGTTAATATAGTGATGCTTTGGTATAGCAATGTAAAAGGTTTGGTGCTCAACTGCTAAAAATCTTGACCAATTAATCACTAAATACGTTTGTCACACTGAAGAAGCAGCTTCTTTGTAAGCGCAGTGTAATTTCGTAAAACTCACGTCATGTTATTTAAATAATGCCAAAATACATCACGGAATGTTGAGTTGACATGTCGCGCTAGAGTTTTTCTTAACTTTTTATCATTTTCATCATTATTATTTTTTTCACCAAAAACACAGCTGGCAAGACAAACCACGCTCATAACAGTGCTTACGGTTACACGATAGCCTCAACTACTACCATACATCACCAGAAATAGCAACAGTTCATTTACCAATATCATAGATTTTGTTTAGTTTCTTCTGTTCGTTGCTTGTTTTGAACCGAAAGTTGTAGGGCATTCTAACATGCGCGGTCAAGCTGCAAGTTCCAATGCGTTTCACTATCGGTCAGCCCACTAAGCGCTAATAGACCTACAGTACAGCAGGCTTGTGACAGGCTGACGTCTCCACACACGATGGGGCGACCGACGTAAGGCGACAGGTCGGACGACGTCGCCACAGATGACGTCTGAACGAGACTTTACGCACTCGAATGACGGACGACAAGCTAGCGAGACAAACTGTGATTGCCGGAGAGGATGAACGTTGATAACGTACTGTCTTATACGACGAAATTTATCACAGTCCTATAGTCGCAACGACAAAGTTCTCAGTGGCCATATCTGTCTTTGTGATCAACTTCATCGAGAGCAATCCCCGCTACGTTGGAAAAAAAATTTGATGAATTTCTTTTTATTAACAAAAAAGTTATAGATGCAGATGTTGACCTACCCAAGTTCAAAATTCGGCGCGATTGCGGGCAACTTCAAACTTTGACCGCGAATATATCTGGAGCGGATTGACGTACCGAAAATCGATAACAAACACGATCGACTGCCATCCCTCCCAAGTTGAACCAGAAAATTTGGTAAACTTTGGTCCACTGACAAACAAGTTGCAGGCGCGGATGTTGACACACCCTAAGTCGACAATGCGCGTTCTGCGTATGCTACTGCATTTGACTTCGGGCCACGTGACTTTGCTACCAGGTAAATTTCACCCCCCATGAATTGACCCCCCCATCGGACTCATGGCGCCGGGCGGCCTCACATTGGGCTCTGTCCCATATTTCTAGGTTGTTTATGTTTTGCTACATTTTTTGTTTAACGCGAAATCTCTGAGATGCTTTTTCGATCAACATGAAATTTTGCTCGATACTCGGAAGTGTGTTCAATTTTATAATTTCGGTCCAAAATTTCGGGGGACCCTCCCGAAAAAATTTTTAAGGGCCAAAACATGCAAAATTTGGCCAGATTTTAGACGACTTCGAAGTTTGGCGGCGAATATCTCTGGAACGGATAGAGATATCCAAAATCTGAAAGCATGGTGCAAGACAGCGTTTCCTCCCGCGTTCAACGAAAAAAGTTCAGTGAACATTGGTCCACTAATTACGGAAATTTAGAAGCGCAATTATACCCCCAAAATCAAATTTTTCGGAATACCATATTTTGGCCCTTAGAAAGTGCTGCGCCCCGAATTTTTTTACACGCGCTATAGAATGTCCAAGTCTTGCTAGCCAAAACACAAATGGGAATGGGGGCTCCCCCAACAATTTTTTTCAAAGGGGGTCAAAAATTGGCTTATAATTCAGCCTATTAGCGCCTATAACTTTGGGGATAGGCGAAGAGTAACCCCATGAAACTTTGCCACATGACAGGCCATAAAGAGGAACATTATCACTTTTGTACAACATTTGGGAAGTACCGCCCCTTTAAATTTGGGAAGGCAAAAAACGTCTAAAAATTGGCGCGATTTAGGACAACTTTCGACTTTGACCGCAAATATCTCAAGAACCGGTCACGATATCGACAAAGGGACACAAATTTCATTGAGAGCAATCCCTGTTGCGTTGGAGAAAGAAAATGATGAACATATGTTAACTAAGAAAAAAGTTATAGACGCAGATGTTGACCTACCCAAGTTCAAAATTTGGCGCGATTTCAGGCAACTTCAAAATTTGACGGTGAATATATCTGGAGCGGATCGACATACCGAAAATCGATAACAAAATTGATCGACTGCCATTTCTCTCGCGTTAAAACAAAAAAAATTGTGAACTTTGGTCCACTAACAAACAAGTTGTAGGCGCGGATGTTGACACGTCCTAAGTCGACAATCCGCGTTATGCGTATGCTACTGCATTTGACTTCCGTTTTCTCATTTCGAACCACCCAAGTTTGACATTGCTCTTGCTACACATGTACAGGGTGGGCCAAAAAACTGGCACAGTTTTTTTATATGCTAATAACTTTATCAAATAGAAACCAATTTTCACATTTTTTTCACTGTCGAAATCAGAAGAAAATTTGTAGCAACACTGTCACTAAAGATCTCATCACACCTCATATGTCGCTACACTACCTTGTGAAATATCAGACATCGCACTTAAGTCGGCGACGACACTGACCAATTGCGTGATCAACGTTGATCAAGCCAATTTACTCGGACTTAAATCCGGTCGATTATGCTGTTTGGGGGTCCTTCAACAAATGGTCTATCAACGTCGACAATTCACGACAATCAACCAGCTGAAGCAGGCGATCTTCACTGAGTGGGGCAAACTTGCAGCATTTGGATGATCGCGCCATCGTTCAGTGGCGTCGCCGGCTTGAGTGCATCATCCACATCCACAAGGCGGACACATTGAACAACTTTGATGAGAAAACTGCGAGATGTGACAGTTGCTTTAGACAATAACTGAGACAATAAACAGATCGTTTTCTGTTGTTCATTTTTAGAATGTGTCGTTACAGATATCGCCTTCTTTTTAATTGTTATTTTTAAGACACTGATATTTCACCAGGTAGTGTAGCTACACGCTAAAGGTATGGCAGACCTATAATGATAGTGTTGCCACAAATTTTCTCCTGATTCCAACAGTAAAAGAATTTTGAAAATCGGTTAGTATGTGACAAAGTTATCGACATATAAAAACATTGTGCCAGTTTTTTTGGCCCACCCTGTATATGATAATGCAGTTGCGTTCGGGTCACGTGATTTTGCTGCGAACGAAATTTCAATCTCTTAACTGTCCCCCAATCGGACTTACGGCGCCGGGCGGCCTCACGTTGGGCTCTGCCCCATATTTCTAGTTTAATACAAATCAAAACACGATATAACCTGTGTAATTGTGATTGCCATACTGGCGAAACGAAGCGTATACAAAGCGACAGATATAAAGTAAATGAACTGGAATAAAACCGCACACGCTGCAGCTTCCATTTCAGTTCATTTTATTTCTGTTCGGTTTTGTCGCTTTGTACGCTCCCTAATAGCCCTATTTACTGTCCCCATTTACTGTCTTGCAATACAGAGCCCGCGCGTGATGACTAAGCTTACAGTATTCTTGTCACGTCCGTAGAAGCATCCACTGACTGACCTTGCTGTCCAGGCTGATGCGGCTACAGCAGGTGTTGCGCCGGACGCTGGACACACGATAGTCCACCAGGCATGACGATGCAAAATCTTGGTCAGTTTGATCGTGGACTGTGTATAGATTGAGAGATTTAGCAGCGTAATGCCACTTGGTCGCAAAAAAACATCGATCTTATTAGCTCTAGTATTAAGTCCAGGCGGTGACTTGACGTAACGTAACGGTGAGTTTTGCGTCGTATGTACTATCTGGAACCAATAATACCGGTCCACAACCATGCACATGTATGTAGGCCTAGAGTGGACACGGCCTGAAAGTTGCAACTTTCTGCCCCGCCCATTTTTAACCTACGACTCTGCTGCATGCTTTACACACTATGTCCCAAAAAGAACATCCCCGACATTTTCGACTGTAACATGAAAACCAATCATCAGATTTTGACAATTTTGGCATGAATAATCCTGACACAACTTGCCATCAAATAACTGTTCAGTTTCCCGCCTCACCGCTTCTGCACTACCTAGAAAAATCAGATCAAGCGAATTATGTGTTAAAATAAACAGAAAACCCGAAAAAACCATCTCCGACATTATCGATCGTAACTTGAATAAAGATTATCAGATTTTAATAATATTTGGCAGAAATTTTTTTGACACAACTGCCTATTTAAAAAGTGCTTTAGTTTTCACCTCACTCAACGTCTACTTTTGCACTACCTATGGAAAGCAGACCAAGCATGTGTTAAAATGAATTTTTTTAAAAAACGTCAATAAATCCCATCTATCTTAATCTGTGGGCCCCAACAGCAGGTCTATTACAAGGTTTGACTGTTTTGCCGCAGTTTGCAGCAGTGTGTTCATCAGATAAAGTTTAGAAATGTTTGTAAAGTCAAGAAGCGACTGGTAGAGCTTGGATTGGTCTGGAGCAGAACATTATCGATACTGCTGTCAATGAAGGGAGAAAGCGTCTCCTTGCATGTGTTCGCATAGTGGACTAACACTTCAAGCAGTTTTATTGCAGGCAGTTAAAAAATGGACAACTGGATGAATTGTCAGCCTCAGTGTCGGAAATGTGAACAAAATGTTACGCGGTATGTTAATTAAGCAATCATATCAAATTGGATTAAAAAAATGATATTTCGCTGGTTGTGTTTTCCCAGGTAGTGCAGAAACAAACGTTAATTGAGGTGGAAAACTGAATAACTATTTAATGGCAAGTTGTGTCAGAAATATTCTTACCAAAAATATCAAAATCTGATAATTGGTTTTCAAGTTACATTCGAAAATGTCGGGGATGTTTTTTGGGACACAGTGTACTTTGATACTTCTGGCAACGCCATGACGTAGTTTCACAATGATTAGCGCTCCTTGGCGTATTTAAAATTTCGATAAACGACAGTTTGTTTACTTGTACTGCTATTTCCAAATAGACCTACAATAACCATGGCTACATCTGCAACAGTGCCGGAACCCTCGACATAGCACCAGTGTTATTGTAATTTCAATTTTCTTTTTAATTGTAATTTTAATTGAATTTTTCACAAAATTTTGTAATTTTAATTTAAATGTAATTTTTTTTATATTTTGTAATTTTAATTTTAATTTCTTCGACTTTGTTATTTTAACTTTAATTGTAATTTTAGTTTCATGTTTGGGGCTAAACACAATAAAGAAAAAAATGCCAGTTCTGTCAAGTATTCAAACTGCATACAAAATAATGGTGACACCGTCGTTGCGCACTGTTTTTAGTCTGCATGCACGGATAATCAACAACTAACTATACTGTACCCTTGAATAGTTTGGCCAGCATTGCACAGTTGAGTTACAGAAAAAAAAGATTTTAAGATTTGCTTTGTTTCGCTGCGTTTTCGTGCCGTCAGATCGCCACAAACATAGAACAGTCTTTCAACATAATTATGCCTAAAAAGCTGGTGCTACAACTAGATTTAGAGCCAACCCCCAATGCATTTAATAAATTAATATTAGGATTCTTTAGACACTCAGTACTGTACAACATCAGTGTTCTCAATGAGGGACCCCAAATCAGCTAAATAGTTTCACAATTTATTATGAGGTTTAGCTGATCTATCTTAACGAACTCTAACTTCCGTCACTTGAATGTTTTTTTGCTAAGATTCATAACTAGACTAGTAAAACAAGAAATCTGAGCTAATGTTCATGCGACGCGCGAGAGCTTATAGCAGTTCCTGTTCGCAGATTGTTTTGGTCTATCTCTATAGATTTCGTCGCAATTCACTTTTCTGCAGCCGAAAATCGTAAAAAACATCAAAAACCGCTATTTTTGGAGTTCAAGGTCATTCAAGATCATTGATGTTGATACCACTATAAAGCACGTCACCAGTGCTTGTTATGATAAGCAGCACGTGTGTGCCTATCGGCATGCGTTTTCACGCTGGACAAGACAATAACTGAAAAAATATTCACTTTTTAGGTGGGGTACCCCTCTTTGACACCCGCATGCGCAGGCGTAGTTGAACGTAGTGGGTCGAAACTTAGACTGCTAAAATCTACATTCAATGCTGAAAAGTTTATACACAGGTTGTCTTAGTCTATCTCCAGCTATTTCGGCGCAATTCACTCTTGAAATGTGTGTCGAACCCTAAAATCTCGAAAAGTTTACTACAAACCCCTATCTTGGGGATTCAGGGTCATTTAAGGTCATCGATGTTGAAACCGCTAAGGAGCTCGTCGCCAGTCCTTGTTATAATAAACAGCATGTCTGCGCCTATCTGGAAACATTTTATCACCATCAAAATTTCTCTTGGGAGTTTAACCGGGGAGGGCAAGGGCAAGAGCACATAAGGTCAGCTGCCCCCCATACCTCTGTTGCCATACTGGTTCCTTCTGGCGCCGCCCATGACTGGCGCGACATGAAGTGTCATTAAACTGAGTTTGCTCATAATTCTTAACAAGCTGCCAAATATTAGGCATTATGAACAAGTTACATCATTTTACTGGATCAAAAATAACCAGTAACATGTACGCTTTTAAACATTCCAATCTATAGAACCTACCATCATGGCGGAGCATTGGAGGCAAGAAAAGTGCGAACACTTTATTATCGTCAGGTTTTTAGTACGTGCGAATGATTTCAGCTCTGCTTCGCGGAGTATATATAACAGAGGTGCTGGTAGCACGGTCTTACAACAGCTCTGTCAAGCTCGTCTGTCAAACACTGCCGTCCATCACACGCTGATATTCACGTAAATATACACGTTATTTATATATCATGATTATGTTTCAAACATGCAATTTCTCTTGATTGCGCTCGCATTAAACGAAAGTAAAATCACAGAATTACAAGTCGAGGACTTTCAGCCCTTAGGAGGTCGTCTCAGCAGACTGTCAGACACCGTTACTTTTCATTAATAACTAAAGCATTAACGGGACTCATTTCGCGGATTTCTAAACTGTGCATCATTTTTTGCCAGTTTATTTTTTATTAATTCTTTGTTTTGGCCAGGAAACTGCTACTGTCAGTTGTTTAGCGCTAGATGCGTTATACTTGTCGCTTTTTGCGGAAAGTTTTGATTGTCATCGCGACTCTAAAGACTTTAAGTCAAAAGTTTTTGGAATTCTAAAGTGAAGCCACTTTTATTTTTTGAATAGCTCTGTAAAACACTGAGCGATTTTAACAATTTTTGGCTCGCAACATCTAAAAATACTTGACGTAAGCAACTTTAGTTTTCCCCACCATACCGCCATACTCTCGATACACTATCGTGTGAAATGTAAAAGCCGTATAGTTTGGCCGTTTTCAACAATGAGTTTATGCTGGGCAGCGCATGCGTCAACTCAGAAATGATTAGCGACAAACATGAGCAGCAGTTAGTATGTATAAAAAAAAATCACACGTGTCACATCACATCACATTTATTACAGCATGTGTTCAAAATGTCCGCCTCCAGCACTAACGTCGACGCAACTCGCCAGCAGCAAGTTCCAACAGCAGTACGTTCAATAATCGCCTGACTCAGAGCGACCCACTCGCTGTTGATGCGTCGTTTCAGTTCGTCCACGTACGATCTTGAAATGCATACGATTAATGTTAAATAAATAACAGATTTTCTATTATTTGTAGTTTCGATGTTTTTCTGAGCCGACGCATGCGCTACTATTCACTGAATTCGTTGTTGTATACGAACAAACTACGACCTCTGCATTATACAAGGTAGTGTAGCGACAGTATTGCGGTGAGGTGAACAAAACTATAGTTATTTAATTTAAGTTTTTTTCACGATGTTGCCCGCTAAAAATTGTTAAAATCGACCCAATGTTTTACGAAACTATTCAAAAAAATAACACTGGCTTCACTTTAGCTGACCAACCCCGTAGTAACCGAGCTTGGCCATGCAGCTCACGCGAAGACAAAGAATGATTCGTTACTTTTCTTCTTACGAAAAACTCTTGCAGGCCTACTGTTTGGTAGTTCGAGCGCTACAAGTGGCGACGTTACAAGTAAACATCACCCAATTGCGCGTTGGACTTCAAAAATGTCTTTGTGTAGGGCGACGAAGTCGACGCGCCATGGCAGTGGGCAGCCAAAGATGTCATCATAAACCATGCACCATTTCTAGCAGGACAGTCTCTCGCTTCTATTTCCAGTAAAGACGTGAGCATTTTTACTAGCTTTTTAGGTCAATTCCATTTTCCTCAGTCTTTCTTTTCTAACCATACAAGCCACTCGATCTGGCCGTCTGGAGTTTTTCGTCTGCGACACTGTCTACACAGCAATGCTTTGGTTACTCCAACTATCGGCGTTCCTAGCTCTGTCTCGGACTGCATGGCCAGGGCGAACGCAGCAGTCATTATGCTCATTCTATGTTTTGTGCTACAGAACTTGTTCTAAGGTTTGCACAAGAGCTTAGCTCGTCTTGCTAACTGCATTTTTATTAATAACGTTATTCTTTTTGCTGAGTAAATAAACACCCACGCCGTTTGAAAAACATAACCTACTTAATTTTATCAAATTTTCTCTTATTCGAAGAAGGGGCATGCGCCCAGGCCAGGCCCACAGTGGCGTGTGATAACAAGCAGCAGTAAGTCCATAAATTCGGCGATCTTTCAGAGCACCATTTAGTGCAGTTTCAGTGCTTCATTAAGGTCGAAACGTCACATTTGTCGTTAGTGGCTAAATTACAGACCGGTGCGTACACTGCATATGCTCACTCACACTGCGTGTAAACTTTAGTTGCACAGACTGCCAGGAGACACATGCGACGAATGCCTTTAACAGTAGTCGTTAACTAGACGCGCAGGTGCTGACTAGCCTTGCATTAGCCGCGGCTTATCAATTTGTCGGCAGCACACAGGCCCCTAGCACACTTTCTCTCGATTCCCAACTTGTTCTTATGCAAGTCTGAATTGCCGGCATCAAAGCAAATTTAGTGGCGCGTTTACGTCATGAAGAGAAGGCGCAGATGGTAGTGTGCAGACTCTTGCTTACATTTAGGCCGTGTTATTACTTCTAATCTGAGCGAAATAGTGTTTAGACGTGACTGTTTTATTAATGAAGTCAGTAACATGTTGTTCGCTAAACGTTTCCTTTGTCAACGACCAACAGGAGTTTATGTCAACTTGCAGATACTAATTAATGCTTTAATTATGATTTAACTCAATGCTTTATGTTATAACCTGTAACATTAATTAGCTGACGCAAAAACAGAACATTGCTGATCAAAAAATCATTAAGATCAATGGTAATAAATATCCATTTTATTCATCAGTTAAAATCAAGTTAATAATGCAGTTAAGAAGATCCACTGGTAAATAAAGCAGATAGGCTTACTGGTTTATTCATAAGTTTATAAGCAAATGTACATGTATAAGCATCGATGCGGCTCGCTTCTTGTAAAATGCGCGAACAGAAGTGCGAAATAATCAAAACGAGATGAGGCAATACGCAGAATATGTCATATTTTACTTCTGACTTCCGCGCATCGGTGCAAATAGTCTATATAAGTGCAGTTTACGGTTTGCGTATTTTCGTAAATAACAAAATCGCATATTATATTCTCCACACAAACAGTTCGTTTTCGTGAATTTTACGAGAGTCGTGCAGTACTTTTATATGCTTGCAGCGACATCACCAGCGACCTTCTCAATCACTTTCACCCCACGAAATTTCATTACTTGTCACTTGCTAATAACCGCTCTTTGTTATTACTTTTTGCTAGTACATAACGATAGATAGCCGTGAAAACGTCACAGAAAATTTTTTAATAATTCTGTCAATACAAATGTAAAAATACGATAAATCGTCAGTTTTGGCCAGTCAGTTCAAATGACCATCTGTTTGAGTGGTGCGAATTCCGATTAGTTCGACGAAAAAAACTTTGCAGAGCATCAATTACTATTGGCAGTGTCTTTTTTGCACATAATGAATTACATCGTGCCATCGTAGCTAAACGGTGCCATAAAACGTTGTTATGTGCAAAATTAAACATTTGATTGCAAAAATTCATAGCGTTTAACATTTTTTCAAATGGTCTAGACGTGTTAAATGTGAAAGAAAAGTCGCATAACATTTTTTGAAAACAACCACCGCTTATTAGCCGACCATACTTAAGTAACGGTCGAGCTGTTGTCATACTTGTCGTCCGTCCGTCCGTCGTCCGTCGGTCACGGATGTAATGTGGCTAAACGGTGCAAGATAGGGCCTAACAGGAAGTAGCATACTGGCTTTTAAATGACATATAAATCAGTGACTTTGGATGACCTTGAAGGCCGTTACGCGATATTGTGCCTAAACGGTGTGAGAGGGCCTAGGTTGCTATAGGAAGTCGCATATTAACTTTCAAATGACATGAACATCATCGACCTTAGATGACTTTAAAGGTCACTAACAACCAGTACGGCCGGTTATCCTAGCGACAGCTAGGCTTTTTGTATTTTTTTGTTTGAAATCTGCGCGGTTAGTCGTCGAACAGGCATGAATAATTACAGGACTATACGTTACTCGTGTACTAATAATGTTGGATAAGGTATCACAGTTACGAGCAACCAGCCAGAAAGCGTTGATTTACGACAGCGATTATATACTGAAACAGCGAACATTAATAATGAGTTAATGACATAGCAGTGCCTGAAGTAAGCTTAATAGATTAACAGATCAATCTAGTACTTACAAACAAAATGCTGTAGTGTTTGAAATCCTATTTTGTGTAATTTTGGGTATATTTTACCTTTAGTTAGACACATAATCACACTAGAAGCCTAGAAGGCGCTCGTGATAGTGCATATCTCCGCCGGCGACAAGTGAAGTTACATGTATTTAAACATTACTACTACTACTACTACTACAACTACACCCTACAATAAGGAAAGGGGAGAAAGAAGAAAGAGCCGCTTCGCGGCAGTTGGCGAGCCTCCACTATACTCCACACTACCAGGTAAATTCTATGTGTTCCAGCCACTGTAAAGGCGCGTACAGAGCGACGCAACTAAACTGAACTGACCAACGGGCAAGCAGTAATGCATTACAGTAGACACCGTCTAACGGCGTCGGTGGTCCACGTGATTACGCTGACGGCCGCGTCAATCAATGACCAATGAACTGTATGTAGCTTTGTTTGTCATTGGTCATTTTGTCAAAAACGAAACCGTGTCAGTTCAGTTCAGTTCAGTTAAGTCGCTATGTACGCGCCTTAACGTGACGCACTGACGACAGTAAATCGCGGCCTCTGCAGCATGCAATTAATGCGTCAGTCAGCAGGTCGAATGTTTTCGTCATCAGCAAGCGAGCACAAACGCCAAAACGCAGCAACGATTGCATTTGCTGACAGTGAAAGCTCGTTTCTGTTTGGTTTAGAGATTGTCGCCACACGAACGAACGCACGAAATGTTAGCGCTGACCAATTCTCGGTTGGTGCTTGGTACACTCGCCCGTTTCAACCAGACCACGCCACTACTAGGTTACATTGCACTACAGTTACACTTGCAGTCAATGTGTATCCACCATGCCACTCAATAGCCTACACATTGAACGGTCATGCGTGAATGCAGTTAGCTCTTTTTATCGTGTAGCACGAGTGAAAAAAAACAAAAATACTGGTTAGAAACGGATTCAGTTTTCAATCGGCGCTGGGGCTGTCGGACGCGCCTAAACCGGCCGGCCGCAAAACGCGTACAAAGCAACATAACTGAACTGAACTGGACAGACCAATGGACGAGCAGTAATGCAGGTCAATACCTGCATTGTATTGTCGACTAAAATCACACAATCTTTAATTTCACGATCGACTGTAAAACAATTCTGCTCTTTGAACTGATATGTTTTATTCAAAACTTCGAAAAAATCGCCCGAGCCAAAACGATTATGGTAGCCGAGTAGTGAAAATTGGAGATTTCCGGCCAATTATTCGTCGTATTTCAAAAACTGTAGGCCTACAAGTTGAAACCGAGGTTGCTATTAATCACTAGGTTTCTCTGCAGAATTGTCGAACTGGGTTGGTGTTTTCGTCAAAATGTCTTCGGAATCTCTAGAGATAAGCCCAATCCAGCATTATGATTAGCTGTAGGGAATCTGCAGGCGCGCTTCGCCACGGGGTCCTGCAGTCTGACGCAATTTCGTCATCATCGTTTATGTAATTATGACAGAGATGTCCGCCTGGCGGACAACGGCTAGCGTAGCGCCATACAGACAAGCCACAAGCCTTGCAGTATAGCCGGGCCGGCATTGGTCTTGGATATCTACGTTGAATTTTGTAATACGCTGTGTTCATAACCATAGCCTACGGTACGATACAAAATTGAATTTGCATTTGAAACAAACAGGCGAGCTGTCAGTTTAATCTAGCAACACTGTACATAAACTTTAAAAAACTGAAATGTTTAAAATACAAATGAAATGAGAGACACTAAAATATACAGT
>Ga0209367_1003238_pt1 | contig 22046 bp, 12 predicted proteins | sample WorMetLIZISLAND2_FD_187412 | JGI IMG/M metagenome (GOLD analysis project Ga0209367, IMG submission 187412) | Marine gutless worms symbiont microbial communities from Max Planck institute for Marine Microbiology, Germany - Olavius geniculatus... ... | reverse complement strand
ACACACGCTGTCACCACTATGTACTCTGCTGTCGACCCCCCGCTGACTGACACGGACAGTAGGCCCTACTGATAGATTCTGTCTGCCGGCGTCGGCAATGAACTCAGCTCCATTCTTATCCTTCACGATGCTGCTGCATGGGACAGATTATAAAAATATTATGTCTTTACTCACCGAAAATAGCAAGCATCGCGAGCGTCTGCCAGTCTGTATTTGCTTCGAGGGTCGCAATTTTTACGCGATTTAAGAAAAAATTTGCGCAGTGGTTCGGGGTCCCCAAAAACAGTTTGAACTCACTGCTATTAGTTTCCTATAAACAAAGTTTTATACACATGAAAGTTTCCCAATAAATAACTGTGTTTTGTGATAATTGCTTATCAGTCGACGAACCAATCACAAAAATTTTGTATTGCGTTTCCTATATACACAGTCCTAAAAACAGCGCTTAACAAAACCTAGAAAGCTGTATGCTGAAATCTAAAGACGGTAGGTGACAATTAGTAAAATGTTGTAAGTTTAACAGGTCAGTTAAAAGTCTTATATGTGTCATTGTTGTGAATGTCAACAGTTGATTCCAGGCTTGTGGTGCAGCGATGGTGAAAGCTGTCGGCCAAACACCGTCCGTCATCATGGTACGTCGAAAAGGTGAACGCAGGTAACATCTTTATGCAATTATTGCATTTCAACGTCATACCGTCGCTACAGGCTGCTTGAGTAAAAATGTTTTACGGCGCAAACACGACTATCTCTTCCGGTGCACAATAATTGTCCGGTAATTTAAACGGCAGAAGTGTGACCGATTGGGCAAGGCGTGAAAACTAACGGATGGGCTAATAGGCCATACGTCAAGCACTTACGCAATTTGCCATCTTTTTCGTCGGCAATGCAGTCACACCTGAAGCGCCATCGAGATATCGCCTGCAGGCGATAACTCGTAAAACGAATTAGCGAGGAAAGTTGATGTGGAGCCAGTCGCTTTAACTCTCTTTCTCTCACTCTCTATACACCCGCGCAATCTCCGCAGCCGGCGCATGCGATGCGGCTGCTGTCACCAGTTGCTGCGCCGTCGATGACTTTAGACCAATATGTACAATCTTTATGCGTCGTATATACGCGAGGAATGTAAATCCGAAAAAGAATTGGGTGACGTCTGGGCAAAATCTTGTTTAAATTTTTGCATGTCTTGCCTTTATTGTTTTATGCTTTGTTTTATTCACCCGTGGTTCGTTTGCGACTTAAGATAAAATGTGATTTTATTGATTGATTGACTGACTGACTGACTGACTAAATTATCGGCTAATTGACTAAAAACTTTAAAATGCAAAAATGCAATAAAATGATTATAGCACATTACAAGATATTCTAAGTTTTAATTATCTCGACAGGGAGAGTAAAATTACACACACTTTCGGGCAGAAAAAAGTCACAGATCTTCACCGAAAAAAATTTATTGTAAACACCGTCATAACTGGCCAATAAGTAAAAAGCTAAAGCTGCGGTTTTTACATGGGTTTCAGTAAAGTGTGAAAAACGTGTTTTCTCCCTGGAAAAATGTACCCTTCCCGCCGACAGCTTGATGACGAGAGGAGCTGGTCTGTTCACCCCAGTGTCACTGTGTCACGTCGGGTCGTAAAACAGCCGATAATCGCCAGCAAGCCTAGAAATGATATCAGTAAGCGGCTCGCTATTTAGCGCTCACGTGTCTCAGCTTAGTCATAAATCTGTCTATTAATAACGGCAATGTAGTGGCGAAGTTTCAGTCTGCAAGGTGCAGAAACTGCAGGTATAAGCCTAAATCAGGCGCTGTGAAATTTCTATGAAGTCTCTCTAGTGCAAATCAAAAAACGTAGGCCTACACTTACATAGAGGTAATATCAATATCACGACATGAAATGTCATGGGCAACTTAATATAGATTTAATTAGGCCTAAATTACTTCGTCGATATGTTGTGAAATTATTGGACATTCTTAGACAACAAGTCGGTACAACAAGTTATCGGTGGCAGATGTGTTAGCAGAAGTAAATTTCTAATTACAGAAACGAAACTCATAACTACGTTTTAGAAATTTGGTGGCAGATGTGTTAGCAGAAGTAAATTTCTAATTACAGAAACGAAACTCATAACTACGTTTTAGAAATTCACTAATCCTGCCAACATGTGAGATACAAATAGCTGCCTCAGGCAGGCAATGCATACAGTAGGCCTATTCATGGAACCACAAAGCATTAAAGACAATATTAATTAATTTGTGCAGGACATAAAACTTATCAAGCAAACCCACTGGCAATAGTTTGCAGTTTATCGTACGTTATCGACTACCAGTGAACAATTTGTTAAACAGACAATAAACAGACTATGTAATACCACTGCAATGGATGTCATTTTGTAGCCTTACTCGCCACACATCTCTGATGAGTTTCATTGTATGTGCTAAGCTTATGTCATTGTTGGAGTTACGTTATGTTGAAGCATTAAGCTTGTAGCTATTCTCTACAATCAATGCCTCGATACTGGCGACATAAATAATATCTGCCATCTCTTCTTGCTAACTGCTTGATCGTACGTTCTTAGCCATTTTCATTTTTTTCTTGTGCTTTATTTTTGTTTTTTTTTTGACTGTTGTACTGAGTGTACAAATTTATAATAATAGGCCTAACTATATGTTAATTATGATAAAAATGACGACGACGACAATATAAGCTTATTTTTGTCAATGGCGAGTTGTCGGTTTTTGTCACCTTCCTTTCGATATGCGGCCACTATGCACTCAGCCGACACGCGTATCTCACAGTTTATCACAGTCATAAAATTGTGTAAACCTAAAAACGTCGAGAAATGAATGCGGTTGTACCGAGAAGCTGCCTGTAGGCCTGTAGGTCCGGCCATGCATCGTAATTTATGTAAATAATTGATAAAGCTTGACTGTAATAAACTGCTCACTCGACCAAGCGATTTATGCTCACCCGTTTCGTTCACGATAAATCGTAATCGCCGGCTAACACTTCCAGCTTACATTCCTCTTATCATGCTCGTCAGTTTTTTTTCACGGACTAACAAAGAACGCCCCAAGATAGTAATCTATATTAATCTATGCGTTTTTTCTAATCAACTTAGATTGCCCGCTGTCATGCCTGTCTCTGAAGTTATTAGACGATCATTTTGTTTTCTTTAAATTTCGTCGCATGACGCAGATTCGTCGGCGATAAATAATAGGCTTAGAGTTAGAACTGTCCGAATTACATTTAAACAAAATTTTACTTGACCTTAAACAGTAATTTATTTTAAACGCCGCTATAAGACTTATGCGTAGGCCTGTATCTTAATTTCATTTCTGTCTGGTTGCACAGTTGATAAATACGCAGTCTGTTTCGAGATTTGTTTTCATTGTGTTTAATGGCACCTAAAGACAAAAGACTGGGCCTACTTTTTAACTGTTGCAAAAAGATTATGGCAATGCTGGTTGTCTACTGGAATATATTCGTGCATACGAGGGAGATTCTTTGCTTACTGTTCCGTTGCGCTCTGATAAATGTTACGGTCTCTTTTGCTACGATTTTTTCGCGCGACCATCACGTTCGTCGACATTCGCGACCATATAGTAAGTAACCTGACATTTTCAGAGTGTGAAAGTTTGACTTTAGTGTGAAAGTCAGACAGCGCCAACGTATATACACTGTGTCTCAAAAAAACATCCCCGACATTTTCGACTGTAACTTTAAAACCAATTACCGGATTTTAATAATTTTTGGTAAGAATATTCCTGACACAACTCGCTATCAAATGATTGTTCAGTTTTTCACATCACCCAATGTATGCTTCTGCACTACCTAGGGAAAGCAGATCAAGCGAAATATGCGTTAAAATAAACGGAAAACCTGGAAACAAACCATTTCCCCAACATTATCGATCGCACCTTGAATAAAAATTAGCAGATTTTAATAATATTTAGCAAAAATATTTCTGACACAACTGGCGATTAAATAAGTGTTTTAGTTTTTACCTTACTTAACGTCTGCTTTTTCACTACCTGGGGAAAGCAAACCAGGCATAAAAACGTCAATAAATTCCATCTATCCTAATGTGTGGGCCCCAACAGCAGGTCTGATACAAAGTTTGACTGTCATGCAGCAGTGTGTCTACCAGAAAAAGTTTAGGCATGTTTGTGAAGTCAAGAAGTGACTGGTAGAGCCTGTCTGGAGCAGAACATTATCGATACTGCTGTCAAGTGAATGGAGAAAGCGTCTCCGTGCCTGTGTTCGCATAGTGGGCTAACACTTCAAGCAATTTTACTGTAGGCAATTGAAAAATGGACAACTAAATGAATTGTCAGCCACAGTGTCAGAAATGTGAACAAAATATGTTTTTACGCGTTATGTTAATTAAGCAATCATATCGCATTGGATAAAAAGTGATATTTCGTTGGTTGTGTTTTCCCCAGGTAGTGCAGAAGGAAACGTTGGGTGAGGTGGGAAACTAAATAATCATTTGATGGCAAGTTATGTCAGGATTATTTGTACCAAAAACTATCAAAATCTTTTAATTGGTTTTCAAGTTACAGTCAAAAATGCCGGGGATGTTTTTTGAGACACAGTGCACTTTAAATAAATTTTTCGCCAGCTTACGCTTCTGCGTGTTATTACTCACTGACGTTCACCGAATTAGTAGGGGCCTATTATACAACATTTATTTTCTTATTTTAGCGTTAATAACGATGATCTCACCCCATTTATGATATGAAAACAGCCATGGATTCGTTTAATTAGACAAGTTCTGTTTTTTTCAAAACAGTACAAAACAATTAACAACGATACAAAACAGCGCAACAAAACAGTTTTCATTTTAATGTTTGTCCGTCGCCGTCCATCAATTCAATGCTGGCAGACACTCGTTCCTAATTTCCGAGTCCGCATCATGATCATTTCAGACATGTTTTCTTTTCGTTCACTATTTCGACTATAGGGAACTGACTACTTTAAGCTCAAAATAAATAAGTAAGTAAGTAACTAACTAACTAACTAAATAAACAAATGACAGAAGTGTTACCCGAGCGTGGTCATGGTGACGATGGTGTACCAAAACGAGACCGGGATACTGGTAAAGTCCGTGTCTGGAACGTTCTTCTCGGCGTAGAACATGATCGTCGAAAAGATGATGATGGCCATGGCAAGCGAGAAGACGAGAAAGCCAAGTTCGCTGGCACATGACTTGAGTGTGTTTCCAAGGATGCGCAGACCTGCCGAGTGTCGAGAGAACTTGAATATCCTTCACCAGAAATAACATGCAAGACGCTACCATGCAGTCTACATTCCTACACAGTTAGCGGTCTAGTGGTTAGCATATGCAACATACCGGGTCACATCATATGACTGAGTAAAAAGCCCTTGCGCCTTGCCATGGCCTTCAATGTCCATTATGCTATAAACGTGTTCTTTTTACATTACGGTCATACAGACTCGACTTAAACCATTAGAAAAAATAAAAATTGATTACTGTTTTATACTTTTGTATTTTATTACCCGCAATTCCTGTCAACTATTACACACTAAGCAATACTGTACATGTAAGTAATATGGTGTTTACACGATCGAGCAAACATCGAGCAAACATCCAGCTGGCTCAAGCAGGCTTATTGGAACCCCACCCCCTGGCTCAAACGTAGGCCTAGGCTTAGGCTCTTAGCCCACAGCTGATCAGCTGTGGGCTAAGAGCCTAAGCCTGTTATATAGGCCTTCCAATTACAACCCGCCCGCCCTTTTAATTAGCATGCTAATTACCATAGAACGTCGAGCTAGCTGCTCGATGTTTGCTCGATCGTGTAAACACCCTATAAAGTAACGGTAAAAGCGTGCCGTACCCCATCAGGAGCATATAGGCGGGGTGCTCATCTCCCATACGTTGGTCGTTGAGCCCGTAGGTAGATAAACCACTGAGACCGTGACGCATGGCCAGTGCGACGCGAGACCTATGGTTATTTTCCCAGCCGCGGAGCATTACCGCCCTTTGGCCGGTACCAAATTATACTGCTTGGTGAACAGAGGCACATGTGTGAACAACTTACCCAAGGTTGTTACATGGCAGTGCTTCGGACCCGAGTCGATCAGGGGATCTCTCTGTCATCAGTCCGGCCCGTTACCGTTACATTACCAAGCCACACAAATACTGTAGGGACGAACCGAAAGACACGGAAGACACGAAGTGTAACGAATGCCCCACTGAGGTCCTTGTTGTCGGTGATTCCTAGTCCGACGTAGTACGGGAAGATAGCGACGGCGTCAATAACGCTCATGACGGAGCGAGCGTGGCGACACCTGGCGGGCGCGGCGTATAACCTCAGCAGATACTCTGCCGTGAAGATGAGCACACAGCACGTGTCGAGACAGACGTGTGACAGACGGAGAGACAGACGGACCACGCTGTGTCGCAATAGCTGTGTCGAGACAGAAGAACGCGTCTGAGTAGCGCTCGCCGCACGGCCAGACGTCATTCGAGCCAGGAACAATACCGCACGACACGGTCTCGGCAATATTTGCCAACACAGACGTAGCAATAAAGAACCTGTCAGCAGACATCTCGTAAAGATCGTAAAACTTGGCGATTTGCTGCATAATACATTGTATGACGTTTCCAGAAAAGATATCGAAATAATGTTGCCCACCAAATCTAACTGAATGTGCCAAAGATCGATTTTAGCGAGAAAGTCCGACTGAAATAATATTGTGGATCATAAACCCTGACTGTTTTCAATATTTTGAAAGTCGGTAAATACATTACACAAACAGTGATTTTAAGCATTTCTTCTATATTTTCTGAAAAAAACACACTCAAGTTGTTTGAATTACAGGTCACTAAAACATATTGGTAAAAAAATTTTTTTGGGTAACGATTCAGTTGACAGATTAGCGAAATACATATCAGTATTGTAGGCTTATATATTTTGTATACTTGTGTACTTACTATTCGGATTTAAAACTTTGTGTGCTGTTTAAATAGTCGTACCCGGTGACGTAGTAGAAGACGAGTGCGGGTGAGCTGGCGTGTGGGTTCTCAAAGGCCCTCCACATGCGCTGCCGCACCGTCTCATTGTCAACTGGAATGAAGTGTTTCTCCTCGTCAGGCGCTTTGTCGTCTGTCTGCCGCTCCGCGTGTTCTCTGGCCCTGACACGTAAGTAACCAAGTAAGTGAAACAACTACAACAAAGCCCAGCTGTCGCTAGGGAAAGCCGACCGTACCGCTTACGTCCGAATCCAGGCGTCCGACTTCCAATCACGAAGAGAAAACGATTTCTCAGAAATGACGCAGTTCTACGCACGCTATGTTAACGGAACGCTACTCTCGAAAGCTACAATGAACACTAGTATCGAACGTGGTCATTTCGCCAGGTAATATAAATAGCTATAGGCTACAGTCGTAAATAACCAACGCAAATATCGGACGCAGGTTTCGCAAATTTTTCTCAAAATATAAACGCCTTGCTAGCGAAGACGCGCTACAGCCTATACAGTTCCTGTTACAGTGCTGACCTCCAAGGTCATCCAAGGTCAATAATTTTCTTCACATAAACTATGCAGTGTATCTGAGCAAGGAGCTAATGAAGCTTGAAGAACTTTTACGAAGAGACAGAGAATAGCCAGAGAAACAATCGATAGAGTCATAGATTTTAATGGTCATACGAATCTGGATCAGAATTCCAGTTTCTGCTGTCCAAGTACTTTTACTATTTATTAGTATGCAATAAAATGGTGCAGCTAATACACATGCTATACAGATATTAAAAACGCTTTCAAAGAGCTGTTTTGAAAGTAATGCTCGCATCTTTTTATACAACGAAACATTAAACATATCTGGCTTAGATTGTTTAGACTACCGTTACAACATTATTACAAGAAAACATATTCAGAAAATTAGGCCTAATAATTCAAAACGCTCCTGCAATTACTTATTATCACGGGTTAAAGCGTCTTATCGGCAACCGGACGCACGGCCGCATACATGTCGGCACAAGGCGTCGACAACATCTTTGCTTGTGGTTAATAAAACCATGACAAAAGCAATTGGCGTCCACAACGCATACCGCGCGTTTTTCATTAGCGATGATTCTGCCAAGCGGAATTGAGCAAATGTCCTCGTTATGTAAACAATTACGTCCGACAGATGCACTGCTTGCTGAACATTATAGGCGTATGAATTTTGCCCAGTCGGACAATTTTTCGAGCGACGCGATATAATCAACGTTTTATTATAAACGCACGAGACACTAATATTTCGCAAAGCTGTATAACTACGTGAAAAATTAATTATTATATAATTAATCATATAACTTTATTATTTATAAAAATTAAATATTCACTATAATATTTGAAATTGTTAAGATAATGACTTGAAAACGTGTATAATTAATGGTTATTGTATTATTTGCTTCTGTGTAAATACATGCCAAATAACTTTCAAAAATTAAAATGCTTTCTGACTTTTCCAATCGATCAAAACCCTTACATTGAGTATGGGACTCACTTATTCACGCCAGTGTAGAGTGACAACTTCAAACAGTCTCGCAGAAGTAAACAAAAACGATGCAGTGTGATTGACGTTTAATGTTTTCATCACAAAATACTCTACATAAATTCACGCTTTACTTATTTACTTACTTACTTACTTACTTACTAAAGTGCAGTGTATATTAGCGGCATCGTGGGTAAATAAGTGGAGGGGCTGCAACTTGCAATTATTTGACAGACAGCTTTTATTTTGCCTTTAAATTTTCCCAAATAGCGATTTATGAAGAAGCTTCAACCATAAATTTAGTATTTTTGAAAAAACAACATTTTTTCTGACAGGAAAAAAATCAGAGGAAAGAGCAGTACACCCTTGTTCCCGAACCACGACGCAGCTAGTGTGTATGTAGCATACTTGTCCTGGAATTCCTCGTGGCAGCAGTCGCTGATGGCGTCACCAGTTATTCCGAAGAACTCCAATTCTTCGTGGAAAGCCGAGAAGCAGACGTGCTTCGGCAGATGGATACGTCCTGACCGATAGTAGCTTAACACGTGTCGGAACAGTTCCGGGTCACGGTCAAAAAAGTATTCGTCAGCATCGGAGTCGTAGAAAAACTCTTTCTCGACGGAGCCGAGGAGGGTGTCGGGGTATTTTTCGACGGTCTGCTGCCAGGTCTCGAAACGCCGGCCGCTGACGTTAAGTTTAAGACGTCGATCAACGAAACATTTGGGACGAGTGTCGTGCACCGACGGCGGCATGGGGCACCGTGCTACTGGTACCCAACCGACCGCCGAGGCCCTGGCCAAAGGCAGCCATCCTGCTACCGACGACATAGTTGCTCGGTCAAATATACAGTAACTGATATCAAAAGTCTTGACTGCGCCCAGGTTGATGATCGCTAGAACTCAGGCGTTTGATCTTCATCCAGCAGCAGGAGCGCGACTGTCCGACATTCTTCTATCTGTAGCAGCAACGACGCCGCACAGGCGTTTGGAACCGCGTGTTACCACACAGATCCCTACAAAAGTGGTCGTCTTGAATTCAAACGGGCAGAAAAGACAGATGATGCACAGTGCTATCAAAACTGACGACGAAAAATAGCAAATATTCATGTACATCGTGTTCCAAAAACCAAGCTGATTGTAATGAATTTTAACATACAACATCGCGAAGACACGACGTAAATGATTGTAATTTTGCTTATCTCACCTTTATACCGTCGCTACATTACCTTGTGAAGTTCAGAAGTCGTAGTTTGACCGTTTACAACAATGAATGGCTGTTTTTGAAACACGGTATATATTGTAACCTCATATATTTCTTTAAATTTAGCGGTGCGTTTTCGCCTTGACTGAAAACCAGCTTAAAAAGCACGAAAACAGTAGGTCTAAATGGATAATTTGTTTTATAGGCGCAGGCTATAATTTCACACAGTTTGGTCTTTCTTCGGGCTCTCTGGGACGTCGCAGCCGGATAACAACTTGTTGCGGGCCGAATTTGTTGATTAAAAGCAAAATTACGACTTAGTTAAAACATCGATACCTACACAATTCTACCTGTCACACTGTTTGGTATAAATTACAGTTGAAATCAGAAATTACAATTAAAATATGAAACAAAATAAGATATGTAATGTAAATTGCAGAAAAAAATTAAAAGCCTGAAAACACGCAAAATTTGGACTTCTGAGATTTTCGCACAATACTATAAGCTAATTTTTGCAAAACAAACTATAATTTTATACATTATATAAAATTATAACCTGTTGTTTGCAATATTTTTTGTGTCTGTGTTTGCTGGTTCCCAGTCTGTATATTTACGGCTGATAATATTTAGTTTTTACATTTGGTATTTTGCTGTACGGCAGTTGCAAATGCCACCGGCTTTTCCGTTCGCTAAAAAGGGATTGTTTCTGTGAAGACTATACTAAAGATGCAGTACCGCCAAATGCAGAGCCTGAAAAATGACGGACCAAATCGCTAGGCTAAAAATCACAAGATCTGGAAAATAAGAAATAACGACAAAATAAGTTAGTCTTAGCTCTGCGATTTGGTCCTTCATGTTTCAGGTTTTTCATTCTCCAGCTGTTAGTTCATAACGTATTTTGTGGTCCGTTGTTTTCGGGTCCCGCAATTTTAAGGCACCTTTTGTATTCTTCTTGTATGCCCCTAACTGTTCGGTCTTCTAGAAATGTATGAATGAATGAATGAACAGACTTAACGTACCGTGCATTATACGTACAGAACGACTATGACAGTGAGCATCCGGTATTTCGGTACAGTGCGACGCTGGCGACTAGTCCTAGTCGTAGACGGGTCGTAGCACTGCTAGTCATTTGCCTGTGGTCTGGTCCGGTCCGGTCCGGTCATTAGGCGTATCCGGTCCCATTACTCTGCAGTACGCTGCAGTGCATATAATACCGTGTGTCTCTCGCAGCGCCCGCTGACAGCGGCGGTCGCAGACTCATCTTTTGTCTATATCGTATTGAATAGCCGTATAACGGCAGTGTGTGCTGCAGCAACAGGCTGCAGCGTCTGTCACAGATGAGCAATAGCGTCCGACTGTCGCAGCGAGCACGTTCGCGCGATGTCTTTATCACCTCCGTCATGCAGGTTCTGTGATACCCAGTCTTGATTTATTATTGGTTGGTTAGCAAGACTGCACACAAGGAAGCCCAGCTGTCGCTAAGGAAGACGCGCTACTGACTATACAGTTAGGCCTACTGTTGCAGTACTGACCTTCAAGGTCATCCAAGGTCAATGATTTTCATGTCACCTAAAAGATAATATAGAACTTTCTATTAACGATTAATAGTAACTTTGATTTTATCGCTCACCGTTTTCGAAACACGGCCACTTATAGCTTGAAACTTTTCATTAAAAATTGCGGCCAAATCGCTGCAAATGGAGACATGGTTACTATTGACAGCCTATAAAAAGTCGCCAGCGCCCTATCTGATTTTACCATCGCCAACCCCCCTGCGACTTACCGTTTAGCCACAATACATCCGTGACAGAGAACGACGGGCGACGACAGACGGACGTAGCCTACAGTGCTGTACGACAACCGTGCCAAAAAGACACCCACAGCACAGCTGTAGCGCGTCAAAAATGTTACGGGTGGATTACCGCTGAAATTTTCGGCGAGGATTCTGAAAGACCACCTAACTTGGAGTTGATCAGATTGTGGTGGTAATCCGAAACAGCATCTCAATCCATATAGGATTGAAAATCTGTTACCATTGCCAGATACGAAACCTCCACCCAATATAACGCTGCCACCTGGCGAATACAACGGAGAAATTGACATAGCGTTAAGGAGGATTGTGCTCTCCAAATGCTCTTCTAGTTTTTGTTTCGTTCGTTTGAGTAACGTAGCATGTCGAGCAGCGTACAGAACGACAGAACTGAACTGAACGCAGCTTAGGAGACTTTGCGACGTTGATTACCATAGATGTTAAAAACATTGATTTGCAAATAAAAAAAACATAAAAAACAAGTTTTTTCACTTTTATAAAAAAACTCGATAAAAACATACGTAAAAAAACTTAAACTGCAGATGTTTCCAATCGCTACTTTTTAAACTCTCCCGCGGGGCCCGGGGCAGAGCCTAGGCCAAAAACAAGCTCTGGTGCATTTTAGCTGGAAAAAACGTATCTGTCGCGTATCAAATGGGCATTTTTTTGCGACATTTGGGTCTCGCTAATACACATCGTATACCGACATTAATATTACTAGCAAAGTTAGGGCGGGTCCACTCCGTAACCCGGAACTCCCGTCCCCTTTCACGCTGCCCGTGGAGAGAGTGGGGGCAAAGTAGGGGCACACGTACCTAAGGCCCAAAGACTCAAAAGCCGCGGTCGGGGTCTGCGACCGTGCAACACAGAAGGCGTCAGCGGAGTATGACGGACAAACAGACAAACTTTCCGCGCACTATATATAGGTCTAATAAGATTATTTTTTGTCATATAATTATATCACATTTTGCCGTAAATGTACTGAATTTTTTTTTGTTTTACAGATATTACTTAGATTGTATAGCTTTCTCGCTGCCGTCAGACACTGTAGGAGACGCTATACGAAACACTGTTGAAACTTGTTCATAGTCCTCTGTCCATAAAATCTTTTTGTTTGTGCGCAAAATAACTTAAAAGGTTACGGACATCAATGATGATTTTGTAGGCGTCTAGCATATCTGAAGCAGTACATGTCATTATGTACATGTTTAGAATTTAGTGGCGATCCGAATTCGTTTACTGATTCCGAGACTCCGCTGCGTTCGCCAGCTGGCACCACCATTTTCGACAAAGGTTTGAAAGCTCTGATGGTTAATTGTAACTGTATTATTGGGCAGAATCGCGTCTTGCAGCACAAGCGATTCTGCCTATTCTTACCCATTTCTCTGTAGCGTGGTCTGTCTGTCGTCTGTCTGTCACATTCGTGCACGAAACAAATCAAAGTAGTAAAGTTTTAAACTAAGAAAAAAACGGAAGTGTACTAGACAACACAAACGCACAAACAAGACATTAAAATATCACGCTTTATTAACTGACACACAGAAACAGCCACAATTAGCAGTTAGTTAAAGTTAAAAAAACAAAGCCGCGACGAAATGGCGCATGTACAGTCATCAGCTAACTATACTCGATGCAGCAAATGAGCCAATCATTTGGAAAAATGTGTAAACTGAACAGGTATAAAAAGAATAAAACTGTAAATGTATACATTGCTACGAACGAGAAAACCTAGCGAATGCTTCCAGCCAAAAAAAAAGAAATAATGTAACTAATAGCACTGGAATGATGCATATTGCAAAGAGTCATTAAATTGTCGATAATAATTAAAACTATATACTAATAACGCCAGCATAGCAAAAACCAGCGATAAGGCGTACAGAAAGAATATCACGGAAGCATTCGTTTACATCAAACAATAATATCAACAACAAAAACAACAACAACAACAACAGCATCGTCGTGATGTTATGTTACGTTCATTCAGGAAAGAAATCGGCACTGTATCCGAATCCGAATTCGATCCAATTTGTATAAAACACGACGATGGAACGACGGCTGTCGTCGTGGCGCGATATTAGAAACCAAGAGAAAGCGGCGACATGTAGACATAGCAAAGCTAAGCGCGTTATTGTCGTAGTTAACAACGACGGTAATCTATATAGCACGGCGGTATCACCAGTGAACGAAACAGATCGGGTCGGAAAAAAAAGGTCAGGTCAGGTCAAAGGTCAGAGGTCAGGTCGAGGTCGAGGCGCTGGTGTGTACGAATCGCGGGATGTCGCGGCTGTTCAATTCATCCTCGCTGACTACCGCCCTAGCACCCATCACCACCTGGCCCTGCTTGTTCTCCGTCGAATACATCGAGGACAGGCGGGATATGTCGACGGGCAGATCGTCGGGCTCCATATCCGACTCCAGCACCGTGGAGGAGGGCTGGGTCGCGGAACTGGTGGCTGGAAGCCCGGCCTCGGCGTCGCAGGTCCAGCTGGCTATGTCCACGCCGGACGTCGAGCCGGCGCCGGGCGATGGTATTACCACTCCGTCTACTACGTCGAAGAGCCGACTTCGCCGCAGCCGAGTGAAGGCAACTACGAGCAGTACGACCACTGCCACGGTGATGATGACCGCCCAGCCGACGAGCACCGTCGAGACAATGCTCAGACGAGACTTGGCGCTCGAGATGTCGCGCTGCTGACTGTCGTAGGCATCCTGTAGCACGCCGGCCTCGTCTTGCAACGCTGTAAGTCACAACACCAACAACACACATCGTCACCATCAGCATCAGCGGCTTCGTGGGTTAAAAAAAGTACGGGGGCAGTTTTTCCGAGACAACTCCAAATTTCCGACAGAGGAGATTATGAGTGCTCAAAAATTCAACTCTGTCCCTAAAATTTAGATTTATACGCTTAAAACTGCCGCAAAATGATGGATTTTCAGTGCCAAAGTTTGTGTTTTTGTACTAATATTTCCGGACAATAGGACAATCAATGTTCCGAGAAGCTACAAATTTAGGGGAAAAGGGCCGAAACGCGTAAAACTAAAAGCACAACAAAGCAAAAACCAGAAGTTATTTGTGGGGCTACTGTCGGCCAAAACTAAGCTGCGGAGCGTTACAACGCTCCCCCAAATACCCTAGTCGGCTGAAGAGGGAACACCCCTTCACCATTTCCCACACCACTCGTCGCCTGAGGCGTCTCGTCGACCTCCGGGCCTTAATATTGACGACTTAATGATGCCACTGCTTCTCCGTTGTTTCTTCATCTTTTTCTTTAGCCATTGTGACCGAAATAGATAAATCCCACTCAGTGAAACAAACAGATACAGTAAGCAGACGATGAATGAATGAATGAACGATGAAACGAAGAACTGAAGGACAGATGAATGAGCGAATGAAGAAAAAAAAACTCTAACGAACGAATGAACAAATAAATAACAGGATAAACAAATGAAGAAAAGGAAGAAAGGAAAAAAATGAAGGAAAATGCGTGAATTACCTAGCGCTACTCCGGAACGCCGACCAGGACCTGGAGGTCCCGTTGGACCGGTGTAGCCAGTGTATCCAGTGCTGCCTGCGGGACCTGTGTAGCCCGTAAATCCAGGGCGACCAATCTGGCCTTTGGGACCTTGCCGACCTGCCGATCACATAACATAACGTCACACCGCTGTAAGTAGGCTACCGTAGTTAAAACATTAACATCATTGTGGGAGACACTAATGTCATTCATAATGACTCACTGGCGTTGCCATAAAGGGGGCATGTACCCCCCCCCCTAGCCGAGACTACTCAGTTACTCAAAATAGTGCCAAAATGCACCAAAAAAAACGACATTTTTACACAAAAAAATCCTAATTTGGGGGCAAGGGGCACAGCCCCCAGAGCCATTCCCCATGGAAAGTAGACACCCCTCACATACCCCACCCCTCAAGTGCCGCCACCACAACCAGATCCCAGCTACGCCATTATAATGACTTCAGTTACAAATTCCACTAGCTCTGTCTCGTAAAAAAACCTGTCGGAGTCAAAGTATATTTGACAAGTTGCAGCACTCAAAAAGTCTTAAAGTTGTCGATAGCCAGAAAGTTTCTGTGACGAGTTTAATACGCTTTCTCGGCAAATTGTCTACAACATATTTTATTAATCTATATATTTATTACGTTGAGTCATTCGATGTAACAGTAAAAAATTGCAAATGTGAAGACTTGTTGCAAACCTGCTTCTAAAAAACTTTTATCAAGATATGAGTAAACGAACTGAAATTATATAAAACAGACACCAACCGAAAACGCGGCAACAAAATGTAGTAATCAAGAGCAACGAAAATCTAACAAAACTTAAGCTTTTGAACAAGACGCTGACCCTGCAGTAATTTGCTCGGGCGTAAAACAGGCACAGCGCGCAATGCACTGGCCCTGTATCCGTAGTCATATATACAGTGTTAAACTGATGTTTGGCTGAGGGCCAAGGAAACACTGCGGTTCGGGTGAAGTCGGAATTCCGCTCCTTCCTCTAACGCTGCTTAACAGAGAGATTAGTGACCAGAGACGCTTTACAATCTCGGTCGTGGCAGCTGATTGGCACGAGTTAATGATACCGCGGCGCACTATGCGGCCATCTACTGCCCGCAGCAGCAAACAACTGGACCCGCAGAGCATCCAGCAGACAGATTACCGCCCCCGTCAACCACGCTAGGCCTTCAACCCGTACTCCGTAAACCATTATCGAGTGTTTACACGATCCAGCAAGCGTCCAGCATTAGCACGTGTATTTTGAATACATTTGCTGGAAGTTTGCTGGATCGTGTGAACACCCCATTACTCATTTTCCGTCCCACTGAAAATAGGAGGCTAAGTTGACTTCTGAAAGGGATGGTTTTACGTTTAGTGTTGAGTGTACAAACCGATAGGTCCAGTATATCCGGTAGCACCACGTTCTCCAGGACGTCCCGCTGCCCCTGGGAATCCACGGAACCCTTGTTGACCCGTAGCACCCTGTGCTCCAGTTGCACCACGCGGCCCTGTGTATCCGGTGTAGCCCGTCCAACCCGTGTACCCGGTCGATCCCTCGGGGCCGGTAAACCCAGTTGAACCGGCCGGACCAGTGAATCCTGAAAAACAGTGAAAACTACGTCACTGGGTGGGTGATAACTTACAATAATTCATCAAATTACAACCTTTAGTAATTAGTTCGTTTGTTGGCTACCGCTGCTGCCTCTGTCGGAACGACTGTCCGTTAGATGTACATGTCAAACAGATGGCAGGACAAAAAGATGCAATTTTTTGAAAGACGGCTAAAAAAATTCTGGCAAGAGAGATACGTACAGTATAGTCAACAGTTCTAGATGCGGCTTATATATTTACCGCAAAATTAAGATTTGCAGCACCAAATTGTGCATTTTTTGAAAAAAACATTACAACAGCACGAAAAATTTCCGACAGACCAAAATTTAGCTGGGAAAGAAGGAAATTGCGTCCCTGCTCAAGCCACGTCGCCACTGCTCCGAAGTGTGATACGTAAGTGCTAAACAAACTTATACACCACGTCCGGAAAAAAACATCCTGAACATTATCGATTGTCACTTAAAGAAGGATATCCAATTATAATAATTTTTTTGTACAAATATTTCTGACACAGCTGGCCATCAAACGACAGTTCAATATTCCACCTCACACAATGTCTGTTTCTGCACTACCTGGGAAAAGCAGAACCGACGAAATATGAGTTGAAATGAACAGAAATACGTCAAAAAACCTAGTAACTTTGTAGTGGAATATTGTTGTTTTAATGGTGAAGCATTTCGTCGATTCGATTTCACTGCGAATTTTCAATACGGCCGACATGCGTTAAGTTATGTGTTTGTACAAGTGACCGTGAACGCTCCACTCGTACGAGTGAAGCCTCTACGGGCCATAAACGGAAACCCGGACCCGTAATCGTACTCGTACTCGTGTCTGTGTGAACGCAGCCTAAATGCTGTCCTGACCTGCAAAGCCGAGTTGTCCGCGAGTGCCGCTGTAGCCGGTCTGTCCGGTAGCACCAGTTTCCCCGGTTGCACCTGGAACACCCTGTTGGCCAATGCCTCCTCGTCGACCTGACGGACCTATAGGACCGATGTCTCCGGACGCACCGACCGCGCCCGTGTAACCGGTAAAGCCCTGCTCACCCGGCGTTCCCAGCGGCCCCGGCGGACCCGTGCCACCTGTAAACCGCACACGCACACGGCGGTTTGGTGGTGTCAGACTCACGATCGGCAGGTCGTGGGTTCGGATCCCTGTTGGGTCGCTCTCACGTGGTTGCTACTTGGATGGGTGATTGTTTGGGGACAGGTAAACCATGTCGGTATATAACCAACATCAAAGTCAACTCAGCCTTCCATCCCTCCGGGGTAAGTGAATCGAATACCGGCCTATCTGGCTGGGGTTAAGTCGAGACGCGCTCACCTAGGGTCAGGTGGCAAGTAATACTGTGTGGTCCCAAGTGGCAGGCGAGGCTCTGTATCTTTGCAGCGAGTTTTAAGTAAAGACCTATGCACGGCCTTTAATCTTTTACCTTTTCTAACACACGCACCTTCCAGCTTATTTGAGACGAACTGACATTAACTTTGTACAGTTTAGGTGGCTGTTAAAGACATTTTTATTCGGGCGTTGAAATTGTGGTGTATTGTGGTTAATTTTTCAATTACACATCATAACTTTTCTTACTTACTTGCATACTTGCAAAATGAGTAAGTGGATAAGTAAATAATAGATTCTCAAGAACGCATTTAGTGAGACATAGACCTACATGGTTAAAAGCATAAGTTATGTGTTAATAAGGCATAATAAAACATGGCAAGATCAAGACTAATTTATTAATGCTTAAACAACGTTTTATGCGATGGCAAAAGTTCACATCTTTAATGGTAGGCCTATCCTGATAAAGATCCCAAGGCTTAAAAACAAGTCAAAAGCAAAGACTGGGGGTATGGTGCTTCAACGGGATCAACACATGTTTCGCTGATCAAGACGGCGTTATAGGCCGAAGTTACAACGCTGCAGTAAAACAAAGATACGCTGCAAAAGAAACGACTTGTCTCGTGGGTCTCCAGTGACAGTGGTTGTCCGATCACCCAGAACATTCAAGAAGTCTATTGCTGATGACTGGGTTGAACCGTGAGTTTCAACTTTAAAACGACAGCGGCTGTTATAATTATCAAAACAGCAGCCCACCTGGCGGGCCCGGTGGCCCAAACTGGCCCTGCTGTCCAATAGGTCCTGCAGGCCCTTGTGGTCCGGCTGGGCCAAGTGCTCCGGAAGGACCTTGAAGTCCACGGTCACCTGCGTATCCGGTGTTTCCAACAGGCCCGACCGGGCCCGGCGGGCCGGCCGGCCCAAGCGAACCCGCGAAACCGGTATTGCCCTGTGGGCCTTGCAGGCCGGTGAAACCCTGAGGGCCGGGGGGCCCGAAGTTGCCCTGAGATCCACGCTGACCCTGTGGCCCGGGAGGTCCTAACATCAAACACACCACAGCACACTGCAGTTAGAAGCGATCGGAGCTCCCAGCTCCCAGACCTCCGCCACTAACTAGCAAATACAAAGAACTTATTCTACACATTCAATGTTAAATCGTACTGAAAAAAAAACTATAAAATAACCAGTGACAAGAACAAGAAGACGAAAATGTTAAGACCAAGATTAAAACTAGTCCAAAGCCGGCCTTTGTGTATGACGACAAACAAAGTAACAAACGAAAAAGTAACCTGAGCACTACAAATAAAATATGCACGCATTCATGGCCATTATATTTGCTCTCTTTTAGTAAGCCATATTGGAAAATGCTTCGACTAATACAAAAAATCCAGACTGTCAGCAGAATCTAACCACTTGTTTATCGGACCATATGCCTAGCCACTCCACAGAATTTCAGTAACATCCGTTCACAATATTTTGTCCAATCCATTCGGCTGAAAAGTTGACCGACCCAAAACAGAACCTCCTTTGTTGCTTCGTTTCGGCGAATGCAATAAACTAAATCTGAGATGAGTACTTAAGAGTGTGCAACTACGTACCAGGCAGCCCGGAAGCACCCTGAACACCTGGCAATCCGATGTCTCCACGAGAGCCTTGAGGTCCAGTAAATCCAGGTCCACCCTTGTCACCCGGGGGACCAAGCGGGCCTCCCTGGCCAAGTGGTCCGTCTGCGCCTCTGAATCCCGCCGGTCCCCTGTCTCCAGTATCACCACGACCTCCCGGCGGGCCCTGTTGCCCCGCGGGACCTTGAGATCCAGTATTGCCAGTGGCACCGGTATCGCCCAGCGGGCCGAGCGGGCCCGGCGAGCCTGAAGGTCCCTGTGGGCCTATTGGACCCACTGGCCCAGTATCTCCGCGAGGTCCCTGAGGCCCTTTGGGACCCTGAGCACCCTGAGGGCCTTGTGGCCCAGCTGCACCTACTGGACCTACAGGGCCCCTCTCGCCAGGCGGGCCTCTTGGGCCTGCTTGTCCTAGCGGTCCAGCGGGACCAGTGTTGCCTGTGTCACCTTTCGGTCCTGGTGCACCGAGGGGGCCTTGTTGGCCGACGGGTCCGAGAGGCCCGGCGGGGCCAGTGGGTCCAGTGTCACCCGGATCACCGACATTGCCTCTCTGACCTACGGGACCTATGGGCCCTGCGGGTCCCGTGGGGCCGGTGAAACCCTGTAGACCTTGCGGCCCGGGAGGGCCAATATCACCTCGGGGGCCTGGTGGCCCTGTGAACCCTCTCGGGCCCGTGGAACCAGTGCCACCCGTGAAGCCCGGCACACCAATAGGGCCAGTGTCTCCGCTGCCGCCAACTGGTCCAGTTTCGCCAACAGCGCCCGGTGGGCCACGGGAACCCTGTCCGCCGTCGTCTCCGATCCTTCCCTTAGGTCCAGCAAGACCGGTAAATCCAACGGGACCAGGGGGTCCGGGCGGGCCCAGTGGACCGATTGACCCAGTCTCTCCAGGCAGTCCTTTAGGTCCGATGGATCCCTGAATGCCTTGAGGCCCGGTGTCGCCGGTAAAGCCGCGGAGACCTTGGATCCCCGTCGAACCTGGCGGCCCGGGGGGTCCTACTGGCCCAATGGGTCCGGACGGTCCCTGCGGACCCGTGTCACCCTTGGGTCCTTGCGGGCCTGGAGCTCCGACTGGACCTACAACACACAACACCACACCACTGGAGTTTTCCTTAACACAGCATCAGTTAGAGGCTATAATAAAAGTCACTGGAATCAACCTCCCGCCACTTTTGCAAGCGTATACATTTACAGTAAGAGAGTGCACCAAAACAGTATTCAGTATTTTTGTGTAATAGCTGGCTGTATCAGATTCCCACTACAGAGTATGAATCTAACAGAGTAAAACAGATCCTCATATCACCTTCCCATAGTGATAACACTAAAGTATTTTAAAAGTATTCAATTCAGCAACCACAAATTATTTGGTGGAACACACTGCACTTGTAATTTCAATTACAAACTGTAAACATGCACGATTGCTATGTATCCACACTGTCTACAAAGCAGGTGCGTTTTGTGCCGCCAAAGCTGTATCTACTGTACGTGCACTGTACCTACTGTCAACTGCACCCATGGGCACCATTCTTCTACCATATTAAATCTATATGCAAAGTCCCATCTTCAGCTTAATGTTGCTGCTGAAATATCGCTTGACCATACATCGGGTTTTTTTTATAATTCGTTATTCATTCGATTAGTTCAACAAATTTGGCCAAACGGAGTCTCGGTTGGATTGAAAATTTATTACAAATTTTCTTTGCTAAATTTTCTCAAACGTTTAACACAGTTTGCGATCGGTTGTGGCTGTTCATCTTCTTCTACTGTATTAATGTGCTGCTGTTGCAAAGCACAGTCCGCGATCTTCATGTGTAACGAAGAAAAGAACGAAAGTGAAAATCTGCATACAATGTGATGTGACACAATGATATGATAAATTCCACTAAATCAATAATCACTGGCGACGACACCTGTCCGTTCATGAAGCAGCAAATTTTGTGAATGTGTGTTGCAACAAGCGTTAAACGAGTGAAGTCCAAGAAAATGTCGTAACTCAAAACTTCCCCATCGACAGCCAGATCTGAAGTGCAAGGCCCAGTCGGCCAAATAAGGCAATTTTACGCAATTTCGTGCTTATGAGGAAACACAGCATGGGCGGTGCCAGAAAGGGGCATGGGGGATTTCGTGCACTTGCCCTCGCCTCCCCCAGCTGCCCCTCCCCAGGAAAAATTTTGACGGTGATAAAGTGCCCTCTGGGCACTTTGGCATGTGACTAATTGAACGTCATTTTTGCGAGATAATACTGACATCTGTGAGTTTTCGTGTTTCCAAATATTTAAAACAAGCAAATTTGCGGCTTCCATTGCACGTCCAAAAGCTAAAAGTGTTTCAGCTTCAGGGAAACATCGCCCCTGACCACCTGACCAGGGGCACTACACTACATCTTTTCAATGCACACAACAACTGAATAAGGTCGACATTTGGCGTGCGCGCAATAAAAAATTATTCCCACCCCCTGTGCCCTGGCC
>Ga0209367_1003237_pt1 | contig 22049 bp, 18 predicted proteins | sample WorMetLIZISLAND2_FD_187412 | JGI IMG/M metagenome (GOLD analysis project Ga0209367, IMG submission 187412) | Marine gutless worms symbiont microbial communities from Max Planck institute for Marine Microbiology, Germany - Olavius geniculatus... ... | reverse complement strand
GGAGGGTGGGGGTAGATTCTTAACAACATATCAGCACACAAAAAGCCATTCAGTGCCATATAGCTCTTCACGGGAACCCATTTCAGAGCTACAAAGCGTCACTTGCCATGGGAGATCAGATCACACAGTGTTACCTTCGGAATGCAGGTGAAAGTGCCCCACACAAACCCCAGCGAGGAAGGCTGGAAATCGACTTAGCCTACCACCCAAGATGGAGTTACTGAGTCAACTTAGGTGGTTTTGTACAGAAATAGAGTTCTCGACTGATAGTGTACATGTCTTCAGACAGTCAGCTATCCAAGCAGTAACCCAGCTGATGTACAACAACTTTGTTGATCAAAATCAATGCATCAACCACTAAAGGAAAAGCTCACTTGTAAAGCTATTTACGACCAATTATTTCAACAACTTGTCTTAATATGCGAGTTACACCTGCAATAGCTGTTAGGTGAATAACTGCAGAGATGCTATCAGAGATGATTACTACTGTTCAGCTGTTAATGCATAATAAAATGCTAACTTCCCAACTGTTACTAGCCCTAAGAAATTGCATATTCAATATTTTCATAAAATCATGTGAAAACCAGCCTGACTGACCTGCTTTGTCATCTTGAGATAACTCTCCCTTCGGAAAGTTTACGTCAAAGGTGATGAAAAGTGTGCCCCGGACGTTGTTGTTCTCATAGTTGGGCATACCCTCGTTCTTCTTGGCAATGCGAGCGCCTGGCCATGTCACCTTGCTGCGTTCTACTACTACCTTGTGACCGTCGAGGTGGTCTATCTGCATCGTGAAGCCGGTCAGAGCATCGACGAGAGCGATGGTCAAGTTGGTGTAGAGGTCGTCACCCCGTCGCTCAAACAATGGATGTCTGCCAATGACCAGTAAGACATCCAACTCACGTGGGTTGTGGTTAAGTGAGTAGTTTAATATCACACTCAGCAATCAGCATACTGCAATGGCGTAGCATAGGGGGCACATGCCCTTCAGCAGCCTACTGAGTTACTCAAAACAGTGCCAAAAATGCACCAAAACATGCCGTTTTCACTCAAAAAAATCTGAGAATTTTCTGGGTAGCGGCTGCCCCTCCATAAACCCTTTCCCCATGGGAAGGGGACACCCCTCCCCATATTGCACCCCTCAAGTGCCTCCACTACAACTAGATCCTAGCTATGACACTGGCATGGATATTGTAGGTCATTTCAGCGAATGGACTGTGACAAACTTTATGAAGGCTTTTTACGCACGAAAGCAGCTACTGCTTTTAGTGTGTCTTAGCCATCGCAATTCTGTCTGTTCTATCCGTCCTTCCGTCACACAGGAGGATCAGTCAAAAACGGTGCAAGCTATGATTACTAAATCTTCATCGTCGACTGCCTGGAGGTCTCTAGTTTCAGGAACCGTAAAGCTTTTCCATAAATTCGAAGGGGTCACCCTGAACGAAAGTGCTAAATGAGAGGGTGTGAGAAAAATTTGTGATTTATAGCCAATAAGTCGCTGTATCTCAATAACAATGCGAGACAGGGCCTAGGTTACTATTAATCACTAATAGGAAGTCGTACACCGGCTATCAATTTCCACCAAATTCTATGACCTTGGATGACGTTGAATGCTAAACTAGGGGGTTTTATGGATTTTTTGGCGATTTTGAGCTGCAGGACACATTTTTCAATGGCAAACTGCACCGAAACCAATTCAGATAAACATGGACAAGTTGTGTATGAAATTTTCAGCATTAAACGTAGATTTCAGTAGTCCAAGTCTCAATTTTCTAGGTTCAAAGAAACCTGCGCACGAGGGCATCAAAGAGTGGTAACCCATAAAAGTTGCGATGACATGGCTGGAGATAAACCGACAGTTTGTCAAACAGAAACTGCTATAGGCTTTCGCGCGTCTCGTGAGCATTAGCTCAAATTTCTTGTTAAGTCTTTGCAGGCAATCACTTGCACTGGTACTGAGTACAGCAAAAAATGAACAACTAAAAATATGGGGCAGAACCCAACGTGAGGCCGCCCGGCGCCGTAAGTCCAATGGGGGGTTAATACAGGGGATGAAATTTACCTGGTAGCAAAGTCACGTGGCCCGAAGTCAAAACAGAGCCTGAAAAAATCACGACTCAAGTGGTGTCAAAAAGTTAGAAATGAAATCACCTTATAAGAGAAAACTCACTTCAATTGTCGTATCCGAAAGACAAGGTTGCCTGGCTCACCGTCGATGTGTGGCTCACCTACAGCATCGGAACTAATCATATCAATACTGCAGAATTAACAGCAACACTAACCAGCATTATCCCACTGCATCCACCAACAGCATCAGCAACAGACATTCAAACAACACTACTGCAATGGACATCCCATGAACAAATGTCACACACGAAACAAGTGAGTAAGTGAGTAGGGTTTAACGTCCCACCTGACACAGTATAGGTCATTTCGGGGATGGCCTTTGCAGGCAAAATTGCACATACACATAATAACAAAACAAAAAGTTTAACCTTTACAGAAAGTTTAACCTTTACAAAACACAAAAAAACGGAGGGGCCTAAACCTAAAATTGTAAGAAATGGTGATAGTGCATATGTATCAATAACGGCAGCTCTAATAATCTTCCCTGTTATCCTCCAGACAGTCATCAATCTCATAATGCTGTCTATTGGAAGACAGGGGCTAAAACGATCTCTCAAAATGTTTGATAAAAAAACCTCATTAAGAAGGTCCACATGACAACCAGGTAATGTTGTGACAGTATGCTAATGTAGTAACTAAGTGAAAGATAATGACATTGAGCAGTGAGCACCTTCAGCAACAAATGGATATTCCTGTCCATCACGCATTCCAGGCTCTATCTCAATCTCTAACAACTTCTCTTCAGGCACCATTCTGCATAACACATTATTCACCATTCTATTACCCACATTAAATCAACCAACATACTGACCCATTAACTATGGCAATTTTAATCTAACTGTCACACTGGAGCAATTTCTAACAAAAATAAAGCATGAAACTGCAAGAGAACAGCTACAAGGGAAGCAATGATGATATGCAACGTATAACTTATCGAATGTTTAGACAGAACACAGTTGTTAAAGACTGCACAGTGCTAGACATGAACAAGTATCATCATAAATTGTTAACTATGTGAAAAACACATATGGCAGTAAATATTTTTATGTGGTGTCTGCTCCCGAAAGACTCAACATAGTTCATGGTTACATGCGCAAATCCTTCAGAAAAATGTTAGCAGAATGTGCCACGGCTGAACTAAAATGCAACACTTTTGCTTCACATGTGACAGTGACCACATAATTTCATAACATGTATATGCTAATTTTTGCCAGATTTGTACAACACTTATTTACATGTAACTACATCCTTTATTTCAGTTTGGTCCACAAACTACATGGATGCACACGATAATGGGACATGCACATATTATGACAAAGACATTGACATATATCATTTCATGTATTTCCAGGACTGACAAATTTTAACAGAACATGTAGGTGATGAAAATTAAATAGTTTCACATAATGCAGAACACTTGTGCAACACTCCAATTTTACAAGTGACAAGAGTCAATGCAGAAATTGCACATGACATACTTGACATTCGGGCAGTCATCACAGACTTGTTGCTGCATCATCTGAAAACGCCCGGGACCTAACTGCATTGTCTTCATTTCTTGCCGACAATTACACTTGCGCGTTCCCGATGTCGGCTTGGCAACCGGCTTGTATCGTGCTACCTGCCGACATACAGAGCTAGTCTACAGTGGCCAGACAATGACACCATAATCATTGACATCATCTATTTACACTTGGACTAAAAAGACCTTTGCTGACATTTTCAAGCATTTTTGACGACCCAGCAAAGCATAAAAAGTGAATGCCACATGCACATTGTTACACTTTATTTTTTTTACTGAACCTTGACTTTAAACTACCATTGAGTAAAACTATCCTAACATGTGTAACAATATGATAAATGCAGTAAAATCTATTTCAAATGGCCAGGAAGCATCCTATCTACATACCTCTATAAAATTTCCAACATACAGCTCTTCCAACGTGACATCCAAATCCAGTGCAACGTCGCCACCCCTTGGTATTTCCCTCTCATGCTGCTGCTGTGAGCCTCCAAAGCCAAAACCAAAGTCACCAAAGAAGCTGGAAACACACACAGCAAAATGCAGCATCTACAGTAAAAGCTCACTCCGCTAAAATCAACTCAGTCAATGCCATAGACAATAATATGGTATCATGCTAAATTTAGCAAAAATGTCATCATTGGCTTAATTGATGTATGTGCAGAATATTTTACCCATATACTGACAAAAAAATCCGTAATAAAAAGTATAAACAAATACCATGCTAAGTAAACAATTTCTTCCACAAGACGAACCTGGAAAATGAATCAAATGGATCTGAGAAGCCGCCGCTTTGCTTGAGACCTTCCTCACCGCTGCGGTCATATATCTGCCGTTTCTCTTTGTCTGACAAAACCTGTTGACATAGTACATACATGAGAAAAGTAGACTAAATCAACTGTGAGTGACTTCTATACAGTGTGATTTAAGTTTCACTTTTTATTTTCGTTTCCGTTTCCATTTCATTTTTACGGTGTAATTCAAGTTTCAGTTTTGTTACCGTTTCGAAGGATGTTTTCGTTTCCATTTCACACTGTCTTTTTCGTTTCAGTTTTACACATTTCCATTTCAGTTTTCGTTTTCACCCGATCAGACACAGTTAGAATCAGAAACAAACACGCAGTACAGGACATGAGAAAAAAGCATACAAACCAGTAAGACTTCACTTTGTGGCTAGAAGCAATCTGTGCATGATGACTGTTTGTTTGAAGCAACTTTGAATGACTGTTATACTTTGTGCTTTCAACAAATTCTGTCCATTGCTCCGAATGCAACTTATGTAGATGAATGAAACAGCTCAGTTTGTTTTCCGCTAGTTGTCCAACTTGTCGACGACAGAATTTGTTGCTCATGCATAGCACTACATTTTAGCATCAAATGAAAAATATTCCAATATAGGCACTCGTGTTTCCGTCCACAGATCGCTGTGTGTTCGTTGTTACAGCTTAGTGACACAACAGTGAAAACTTCAAACGGTGTCGTGTTGGCAGTAATCCGCTATTGTAGGCTACTGCTAGTGGTCAAATAACGAGCTTCAGTGTCGGCGTCTGTTGGTCCCAATTAATTGTACATCTGTCTTTCCTGGATGATGCCTCCAGCAACTGAACGATAGTATTTCTAAATGATTGATAGACAGAGCAAAGAATTGGACTACACAATTTTGCCAGCTTTTGATACATTCATCAAGATACTGTGCTGCCAGGTTGCAGTTGTTATCACTGACCAGTCAGATACGCCAGAGTCATTACTGTTTGACGTCTTCCAGTGACGTGCTGGCGGCGGCGGCCACTGTGTGTGCCTAGAACCCTTCTCCAGACTGACAGGTGCTTACTCACAGACTCACTCACTTACTGCAGTCATTAACATTATAAGCCTGCTGACAACAGGAATCGTGGGACGTCATGCGGTGATAACGGCTGGTGTTAATTACACTGGCAGATGATTGACTAATGCAGTCGCCTGTCAAGTAAGCATCGTCTCTTGCTAACTTTAAATGCATTGGCAGCTCATTTCAGTTTCCATTTCTAACTTTTCAGTTTCCATTCTATTATCGTTTTGGACATTTTTGTTACCGTTTTGTTTCTGTTTTTACTGACATTTTTATTTTTGTTTTCATTAACAGAATCTGTTTAAACCCGTTTTTGCGCATTTTCGTTTCCGTTTCCGTAAATTACACTGCTTCTATAGTATAAACACATCGAACATCATAAATGGCTTACTGGACATTGTGTTAAGGGTGTTGTCAGCCTGACTATAAACAATACAGAGTATAAACCTTTTTGGCCTTCATCTCATGTGATTGCTTTAAAAGAGTGAAATATTTGTTAAATGAGCATACAAAAACAGACTATACTACATTTTCCAGATAGCCACATTACTTGATGCAAGCTATATCTGCTTGAGATATGCTCTCCAAATGATCTATACCATAAAACTGCTAACAGAAGCCCCCAGCTTGATTTAGACCCTCGGCCTGTATTGGAGACCCAGCTTTTATTTGAGACCCAGCTTCTATTAAAACATTGTCAACCTGGCATACCAGGATAATACACTTTTTCTATGGTTAGTGTGCGCAATACTATTATTACAAAAGCAGACACATCACTATGTTCCCTGTCTGCTTAATCTTTGCCATAATATCGGCCTGCAACCTCCATTTTCAGCTCTTCGGCCCTCAACTCGGCCTGTGGCCTTGATTTCGGCCTGCAGCCTCAATTTTCGGCCCTTCAGGCCTCATCTCGGCCTGCGGCCTCAATACACAGAGCTGCAGCACAGCAAAGCGTTGCACTACACTGCAGCATCTATAATGATGCTGATGATGCATCACCATGGTGATGATGTCCATACGATGTCACAGCCAATCACAGTCCAAACTGATACATCCCTATTTTAAAGATATAGATACAATTTAGAGCAAATGTATAAGACTACTGCTCTTAAAACTAATCACTACTACTAACTACAACTGCTAGCTACATTTACAACAACGACTTGGATGTCCAGCTTACATGTATATTAAAGACGCGGTTTATATTAGGGACAGGGCTTTTATTTGAGACCCGGCTTCTATTAAAACATCAGTCTCAGAAACCTGGCTTGCATTAGAGACCCGGCTACTACATGAGACCCGGCTTGTATTAGCCGGCTTGTATTACGGATGAGTCACTACTCCACTATCAGCTTAATTAGTAATTAGCATATTACTCAATAAATATGCAAAATATGCTACATAAATGCAATGACAATATTGGTATGGTTGAAACATAGTTTCCACACAATTTGCTAGTCAGAAATACACTACAAGGCTCAGCTATTGTTCAACTACCGGTACCAGTAAAGCACTACCCGGTACTGCGAAAAAAATATATACACACAAAATATGACCATAATCATGCTGACAACATTGAATACAAACTCAGAGCTGACAGGTATTACTCACCTCATAAGCTTCTCCGAGGTCTCGGAATCTGTCTTCCGCCTCGGGATCATCCTTGTTCTTATCAGGATGCAGCTCCTTCGCTAGATTCCGATAAGCCTTCTTGATCTGATTTGTGTTGGCATTTCGAGACACGCCGAGAATTTTATAGAAATCCCGCCTTTAGACATATGCATCACAACACAATTCATGCCACATGCAACCAACAGGAATAGAGACGGGCTGCTGCAGCAACAGATACAAAGTGACCTTAAGTCAACTGACATTACGTCAGTAGCTCCAGGCTGTCAACACCTCCTTCACTGCTTAATATGGAAAAAATTCATTAACACATTTATCACAAAATTACTAGAAACCATTCAAGAATCTAAGAAACGTGCATTATTCTGATTGGTCAACAGAAGCAAAACGTAAACATTGGACATTTAACACCAAACACGACTGAACAAAATGACCACGATTTTCATTACCGACAGTATAGAGACGGATATTGTTGCACGTCACTTACCCGCCCAATACCTGCACCAGCAATAGCAGAAGATTTAGAAAAACAGCTGATAACAACAACTCCCTAGCCATGTCACCGGCGAATTTGCAAAGAATAACTACTAGATATTAGTGAAGGGCGTGTTTCCGGTTTTTTGTTTATGTTTTGTAGTGAATGCTGGCAGGCTGTGATTGGATAATTATTTTATGTGTTTGTTGATATTAAATGCGATTTTTTGCCTTGTAAATTGCAAGTGGCGTTGTTACTGTAGGATATCAAATGAGCATTTAGCTTGCTTGGTTGAAGAGGCCGTAGATGGAGTGATGGACACGTGTCATCTACTGCGTGTACTCACCCGATATGATGACTGGTCCCAAGTCCAAAGGGGGGGGGAGGGATGAAGTCCGAACTGATCAGTTGTCATACCCAGTGGCTGCCGTACCCAAAGATGCAATTGATCCCTATTCCCGACCCTGTCCCTAAACCTACCCTTAATGACGTAGGTGTTTGGACTAGTGCCTCTTCGAACTAGCGAACAGTCCACCTAGTCCCATTGGGGAACAAGCAAGCAGGGGCAAACTGACAAAGTGGCAAAAGAGCCAAAAAACCCAGGTTGAGGGGTCAGTACTTGGAGTGCCAGTTAATTAATGCTGCATAGGTTTTCATTCTATAGACCTGATGCTGACATCATTGTTGATAGTTTACTTTATTTGTTTGTTATTCAGGCACGACTGAGCATAAACAACGGGGAGAAAGATGTTGAGAGTTTTGGCCATTGCAATTGCCATTGTGTGCCTTGTCATATTGGAGGCCACAGATGAGGTTAAAGGACCAAAAGTCACAGAGAAGGTAACTATACTAGATACGGCTGTGACATGCTGGATTATATCATAGCACATTACTAGGCCAGTGTTTTTCAACCGGGGTTCCACGGAACCCCAGGCTTCCGCGAGCATCTGCCAAGGGTTCCGCAGCTGGCCAGTAAAAAATAAGCTAGCATGCGAAATCTCGTCAAACAATGTCGTAGAAATACTCATCATGAAATACTTTGTTTGAAATTGCGTTTCTATGCGTTAATTTTTGCATAGACCAACTCTGTGAAATCATTTTTGCTGTTAGTAGTCTTGGCATATTTGCATTTTAGGAGCGTAGGCTTTCTATGCACATTAGGCTACTCAACTCCGAGGATAAGTGCATTATCGCAAATAAAGATACGTTGATTAGGGTTAGGCCTATGGTTACGAAATCGTTTGGCCATTTACTTAATGAATTCAATTTTTTAAACACTATGCTAAGCAAAATTAAAAAGACATGTATCTTTAACGAGGACGTCCACATGATAAATTTTTTGCAGTTGGTATGGCGGGGGCTAAGCGGCCGTCGACGACCGCCTCGCCCGTCATGTTACGTTAAATACAATAACGTACTGCTACCTGTTAACGTGGTCAAATTTAATATTGGTCATCTTTGCTTGCTTTGTCGTCCTCACAGGGGCTCTGTTCTGCTAGGAAAATAAGTCCGTATAGATACACTGTAGCTTCGTCCTCGCATACGTCACTGGACTCACGAATCAATGCATGGGGTTCCGCGAGTGACCTTCACGCTTGTGTGGGGTTCCGCTGCAGCAAAAAGGTTGAAAAACACTGGTATAATGCCTTTGATTAACTTGCTGGTGCACACCGTTTGGTCACCATATTCGGCCAATGATGGGTTGTTATCCAGCCCACAATGCCCAACAGAAAAACTTCAAAAAAATGAAAGTATACCTTGCAAATTATTTATTTTTTCTCGTGCTTTCTGGACTTGTGGCACACAGCCCTAGTTTCACACTGTATCAGTCTGGTCAATGGTGATTTTAAAATGACGGCTCAAAAAGGTTGTGTACTGAACTGTAAATAGACCAAGAACAGTAATACAGTTTATTAGGATGGCCGTATAAAAAGCCATTAAATGCAGTAGAATGACCGCAGTGTGATTTGCTGCAACATGTATAAAAAACTGTAAGAATTCACTAAATTGCAACCTACATTCACTGACTTCTTGATGACTTAGCAACTGCTGTTTCCTTTGTTGGAAGGATTTCTGTTCACGGCTAGATGCCATGATAAACAACTGATAATGACAAATTCTTATTGTTTAGCTTAGCTAGCTACTGTTACAACCTATGTGTTTATTCAAAGACGACCCGGGTTTACCAGAATGCGAGTGATGAAGATAGCCTTTTTATCATGGAGATGTAAGAAGCCGGGTGCCTGCAGCGATGTTACAGCTTCGCCAATGCTCAGTGCGCCGATGCAACGACCGATGTGTATTGCAATACGATTTGTCGACTTCTTGTCAGGCCACTACAAGTACACCATGATTGCAATCACAAAAACTACTGTAAACCTTACCTTGCCTTAGACCTAACTTCAACCTGCATGGATGCATTGGGCAGCATATTAATTAATCGTTAAAAAAAATTTTAATGATTAATGAACGAAGCACCTTTAGATTTTTGACTTAAGCCACATTACTAACAATGCATTATTTAAAGCAGATACCATAACAAACATTTCATAAGCATTACCGATAATAATCTTCTATGGAGAACATGATTGGATTAAACAAGGCCTACTAATGATCAATGAGTAGATCAACTGTTGTTACAGCATATTTGTGATGGCTATTAGTTGAACAGCTTATAAAGTTGACAAAGCACTATTAATTTTAATCAAAATTAGTCACTAATATATACAAAGTTAACTGTTACAATTTTTTTAATCATTACTAGCTCTAGTTATTTCATCTAGTACATGTATTGTGCTACAGAGAAAAAAAACAAAAGGCATTTTTGAAACATTTTTATCAGTTTTGGAAACAATGTACAAAAATGTATAGAAGTGCTACCAGCAGTGCAGATATCTGTGCCGGGAAAGCGAGCCAGCCGACGCCAATCATCAGCTCAAGCCAAGCATCAATGCGAAGGTTGCTGTTAATGCGGATGTTGTGGCGAGGGTAAGTGTTGAAGTCGTCGCTGCGTATCAGATACAGCACGTTGCCGAGCAGCCACAACAATGTCGGCAGCACGAATGCCGGTATGAACTGGTAAAACACAACAATGCCAGATTTGAGAGTGATGTCCACTTAGTCAAGTCTGAGTAATGGCTTCGAGTCCGCAAGACATATAGTACTAAGTCCAAAACTGAAAATATGGATACCAGTGTATAAAACATGGTTTTAAAATGCCTATGACTGAAAAGAAATGACTAATACAGATAATTATGCAATTTGCAGAACAGTTCATAACTAGTTAGTCATGCAACACAATGGCAAGCAATAAAAAATAACACTAGATAAACATTAATTGTAATAAAATGTAACAATCAGTTAACTACTTATAGCAGTCATAGATCACAGAGACAAGTCAAGCGAATGACGACTGACAAAGTGTTTAGTGTTTACTTAAGATTAATTCTGGATTTCTAAGGTTCTTTGTGTTCCGTTGCATGGTGCTATCCATCCTGCATGGCAGCTTGTTTATTCTTCATGGTGGTCTGTATACAACTCTATTAAGAGTATGGATTTGACTGGTAGTCAAACAAGGACAAAGCTCAGTAAAAACTGCTCTGTTCTAATCAATACATCATAGATAAAAACAGTATCGACCTGGCAATACCAATGTGCAAACCAAAGTACTACATCTGTGGAACTTCACAGATTTTAAACTTTTATCTTACATCAAATAAAAAAGTATGTGAGAAAGAATAAAGCACCTGATCAGAAAACTGAAGGCCATCCGTCTTCTTAGCAGTAGATGCATAGACGGACAGTTGGACCATGAGTAACACACTGCTCATCTACAGCATAGTAATCAGCATGGATGTGAACTTGGTTTCGGTCTTGAGACTGTCTCAAAAAAGTACTAACGTCTTGATCTCGTCTCGGACAAAATGCTCAAGGTCTCAGTCTTGTCTGACTTATTACTTGCAAAGTGCAATATGCCCAGTAGCCTACGCCTGCAAGGCAAGAAGTGGGAGCCAATGTACAAGCAATTAGCATTTCAGTTCCCAACATGCAATGGAAAAATTACAAAAACTGGCTAACATGGCTGTCCCAAGTCCAAAACACTATTTGTGCCAATGATCCATATTTGCGGTGCTTAATGGTTTTCACCATAAGTGTCAGTCAAGGTCTTGGCAGTTGCAACATCTTGGTCTCGTCTCAGATCCAAAACGTCTCGTCTGACTCATCTCAGACAAAATGACCAATGTCTCGGTCTCAGAGCTATGCGTCTCAGCTTAAGGTCTTGTGCATGGATATCTGTAGCAACAACTGTAATCTGACAAGTTTGCAGTTAAACAAACAAAACACAACATTTGGACTGCAGAAAGTATCTTACTCCAGCATCTTAGTTTTTACCTGCATCCAGATGTATATACTGAGAGAAGAAACTAGGCATGTAAAAATAAATGTTGATAAATGACAAACAGATCAATGTCATTGGTCACGGATAGTTCTTGCTCTAAATCTAGTACTCGCTTACCTTGCTGTCACGGAATAAAGACCAAAAAAACAGATTTGTAAATTGACATACATGCTTCACTCAGAAACAAATAACAGTTACTTCTATCATTCACCACATATCAGGTAATAGTCACATCAATGCTTTTTTGTGTTTCCCATCAGCACACCAAGTTGATACAGAATTTTTTTCATTATTACATTGTGTCTCAAAAAAAGTATCCCCGACATTTTTGACTGTAACTAGAAAACTAATTATCAGATTTTAATAATTTTTGGTATAAATATTCCTGACACAACTTGCCATCAAATAACCATTCAGTTTGCCACCTCACCTAATGTATGCTTCTGCACTACTTAGGGAAAGCAGATAAAGCAAAATATGTGTTAAAATGAAAGAAAACCTGCAAAAACATCCCCAACATTATCAATCGTGCCTTGAATAAAAAGTTAGCAGATTTTAATAATATTTGGCAGAAACATTTCCGAAACAACTGGCTACTGAATAAATGTTTTAGCTTCCACCTCACGCAACGACTGCTTTTGCACTACCACTACCTTGGGAAAGCAGAGCAAGCATAATATGTGTAAAAATAAATGAAAAAACGTCAATAAATTCCATCTATCCTAATTTGTCGGCCCCAACAGCAGGTCTTACAGCAGTGTGTCTACCAGATGAAGTTTAGGAATGGTCGCAAAGTCAAAAAGTGACCGGTAGAGCCTGGATTGGTTTGGAGCAGAAAATTATCGATACTGCTGTCAATGAATGGAGAAAGCATCTCCTTGCCTCTGTTTGCACAGTGGGCCAATACTTCAAGCAATTTTACTGCAGGCAGTTGAAAAATGGACAACTGAATGAAATGTCAGCCACAGTGTCAGAAATGTGAACAAAATGTGTTTTTATGCATTATGTTGATTAAGCAATCACATCGCATTGGATAAAAAAAGTGACATTTTGTTGGTTAGGCAGTGCAGAAACAAATGGGAGAGGAGGGAAACTGAACGGGCATTTGACGGCAAGTTGTGTCAGAAACATTTGTACCAAAATCTGTATTTGTATTTGTATTTATTTGTATCAAAATCTGATAATTGGTTTTCAAGTTATAGTCGAAAATGTTGAGGATACTTTTTAAGACACAGCGTACAATGTCAAACATACTTACAAATAAACGTGATAACATGACAGTCAAAGGGACAGTAGCATCGAGTGAACCCTTTGTCTTGTACCAAGTCAAGCAACTGGTTAGCAATGTTATCCCGTAAAAACGACCCATAAACACTTCTGTTGCACCGACACTTCCTTTTATCTGCAACAAAAACATAAATTCAAGTACAGAAATAACTAGAAATTTGGGGCAGAGCGAGTTCACCCAGAGCCGTAACTGCAATTGCGAGAAAATTTAGGGGGTTGAAATTCCCCTCCTTGCAAAGCCATGTGGCCCAAACTCAAATGCATTAACATATGCAGAATGTACAGTGCCGACTTAGAGTAGGCTGAAATGAGACACTAAAACTTTTTGTTAGTGGACCAAAGTTCACCAATTTTTTCACCCAACAAGGGAGGGCTTGTGGCTGATCACCTGTTAATCCGATTGTTATGCACAACAGCAGCTACTTCTGTAGCATGTCTTAGTCATTGCAATTCTGTCTGTTCGTCCGTCCGTCTGTCCATCTGTCCATCACACGGGTGGATCAGTCAAAGATGGTGCAAGCTAGGATCACCAAATCTTCACCATCAGCTGCCTGGAAGACTCTAGTTTCAGGAACCATAAAGCTTTTCCGCAAATTCAAAATGGGTCACCAGGAGCAAAGGCACTAAAGCCTTGAATGACCTTGAATGCCAAAATAGGGTTTTTATTAAATTTTTTGGCGATTTCTGGCTGTGACACACATTTAAAGAGCAAATTGTGCCAAAATCACTACAGATAGACCAGAATAACCTGCATATGAAATTTTTGACACTGAACGTAGTTTTCACTAGTTTAAATTTTGGCCCCCTGCATTCAAAGAATCCTCTGTATGGCGGCATCAAATTTAGGTACCCTTTTCAAAATGCAGGCTCTCGGCTACTCGAACAACAGCAAGACCGTTGACACCATCTAGTGTATGTGAATGAATGAATGAAAATCATCATGTTCAAATTGCTAGGATTGGTGAACTTAGATTTTGTTTGCAGTGGGCCTTCAAACATGTACCACTGTCACACGTTCCCCTTTGCATTAGCTGGACTTTTTTTAATATCTCAATCCATTGCATAGATATGGGTGGTCAAAGTCTAAAATTGTCCAAAATCGCATGCAATGTTGACTATAGGTGGGCCAGAATGAGACAAGAGAACTTTTTGTTAGTGGGTGAAATTTCTCCTAATTTTTTCTTCCGACAGGGGAAGAGGGGCTGTAGTTGATCACTTGCATTTCCGATTTTTGACATCTCACTAAGTTTCAAAGATATTTGAGGTCAAATTTGAAAGTTGTCCTAAATCACGCCAATTTTAGACGTTTTACCCCTCCAAATTTTAAGGGGCAGTGCCCCACGAAAGTTATATCTGCATTATCACCCCAGCTGGCAGCACATCACGTGGTAAAGTTTCATGAAGGTACTTCCTTTAGCTCCAAAGTTATACAGAGTCTAATCTCATATGCTACATTTTAAGTCAATTTTGGACCCCTTTGAAAAAAAATCGTTGGGGAGACCCCAGTCCCTGTGGTGTATGTGCTAGTTAGACTTGGTCATTCTCTAGCACATGTAAAAAGCTGGGGGTGCAGCACCCCGTAAAGGAAGAAATATGGCATTCCAAAAAAGTCAGTCTAGGTGGGTACGATTTGGCTCCTCTAGACCTCCATAGTTAGTGAACCAAGGTTCCCCGGACTTTTTTCGCCGAACGTGGGAGGAATTGTGGTAGATCAAATACTCGTCCGATTTTGAATATCTTTATCTGTTCTCGAGATATTCGGCGTCGAAGTTTGAAGTTGTCCAAAACTGGACCAAATTTTGCATGTTTTTAGCCCCTAAATTTTTTTGAAGTGGATCCCAAATTTTTGGACCTGCATTACGAAATCCAGCCAACTTCCGACTACTGTGCAAAATTTCGCCACAATCAACCAGCCGAGCTCGAAGATAGCTGGGCAATAAAAAACATATGCAGTAAAACATAAGTCTGCTCCAAAAACTATCGTTTCTGGGCGAACTAATAAATCGAAAAAATATGTGACCAGTGTCATAAGCTGGTCCCAGAGATCACTACGACACTATATGAAGTTATACAGAGTGGGCCATAAAAAACCATCCCCTATATTATTAGTCCGCCCGGAAGCGATAGCTTGCGAAGCGGACTTTAGTTTTAGCCCAGATGTTTTTAATTTTTTTTCAACGTGAGATCTCCGAGATGCGTGGGCCGACCAGCGTGAAATTTTGCACGATGGTGAGTACTAGGCCCAATTTTATAATGCCAGTCCAAAATTTTGGGGGCCTTCCCCAAAAGAATTTCAGGGGCCAAAAACACGCAAGATTTAGCCCGATTTCGGACGACTTTGAAGTTCGGCGGCGAATATCTCCAAAACGGATGAAGATATTCAAAATCAGATAGTCATTCCATCTCCCGCGATTCCTCCTGCGTTAGGTGAAACAAGTCCGGTGAAGTTCGGTCCAGTAAACTTGGAAATCTCGATGTGAAATCGTACCCACCTACAGCGCATTTTTTGGAAGAACATATTTCGGCCCCTAGGGGGTGCTTCGCCCCAAAATTTTTACACGCGCTAGAGAATGACCAAGTCTTACTAGTGCACCCCCACCAGGGATGGGGGCCTCCTTTACAATTTTTTTCAAAGGGGGGTCAAAAATTGCCTTAAAATGTAATAAAGGAGCGCTTAGAACTTCGGAGTTAGGGGGTGTAGCCTGACGAAACTTTGGCACTTGATGTGTCTCTAGGTTGGGGTGTTGGGTTGGGGTGTTAACGCAAGTACAACTTTTGGGGGCACCACCCCCCTTAAAATTTGGGAGGGCAAAAAACGTTAAAAAATTGGTGCGATTTCTAGTTCTGCTTAAAATGCAACTGCATTTGTTTATATGGACAAAATGACACACCATATAAATTGCTAGTTTGTTCTGCAGATATTGATATCAAAACCTAATGAGTACGTCAAAATGTTATTAAAAATAATATGATAGAATCAAAGCACGCCAACTGTATTATATCACAATAGCGAAACACAAATGGAAATACGTGCTTGCATGTATGTCTAAGTAAAACAGCGAAAACTTCATACAACAACAAGACAGTCAAGTAAACAACCGTTCAACGTGCCCTTCTGAATCTCTCTCGGAATTTTGCTGGACCCAGGATGGCCTTCCTGGCTGCATATCAGCTCTGCTACACACTCAATATTCTGTGTTGTTCGGACAGTCCGCTTACGTCCACTGCCAACCTTTCGAGAAATCGAATTCGTCTTGTCAATTTTGAGCAGAAAATCTTTAATAGAACTGACCGGCCAATTCTTGTTAGAAAACTCTTTACAAATTGTGTTTAGTGCCCCATCCTTTTTGTTGGCGAACGAGTTTGATCGATGCTTTATCCTCGTACATTAAATGACGTTACACTTTTCCTCATTGTGTTTCCTGTAGAGGTGGGTTGCTTTCATTTATTTTATCTCATTACAAAATTATTAAAAATATTTGCACAAAATTTGCACATGTTACTCAGAAATGATTACATTTCAACGTGCGTTATTCACTTTAAATGTACATTACTCTTGGAAGATGTAATTAGCTGACATGCAGGGGAACTGTTTTTATGGCGCACTCTATATCACATCATAAATTATAAATTGTAGCTCAACATGACTAAGTACCACAACAGACCTCAGCAAATCATAATTATTTCAAAAGGATGGCAAAAACGACAGTGAAAATGACAGAAAAGACGATATAGAAGATGCACCAACGGCAAAGAAAAAGAGATGCCTTTTCCCATTTTTGCTGTCGTCTTTGCTGTCCATTGATTTTCCTGTTGTCTTTCCATCTTGTTCGACTTCACCGTCGTCGACATCGCCACCAGTTTGCCTTACTGCATCCGTCGTCTTCGTTTTTGGTTCGTCTTCTTCTACATCATCTTCTCCATCGTTATGGTCCGTTCTGGTCAGCTTGTGGCTCCGTTCTGGTCAATTTGTGGCCCATTGTGGTCCACTGTGTCAGTGTTTCCTCGTTGTGGTCAGTTGTGGCTTGTGGCCCCGCTGTGGTGATTAGTCATATCCGTTGTAGATCCAGGGCAGAGCTGTATGCTAAGCAAAGGGAGCTAGCTAGCGTACGGTATTGTTAGCATAAAGTTATATCCAAATCGCTACTTAGTAAATGCAGCGCAAAATGTAAGCTAAATAGTGCATAAGATAATATACTACCTGAAAGTTTAGCAAATATCTAGGAAAGCTTCCAAACCCAATGCCTACGGCTGCAGCCATTATGACCTCAGTTGACAGCCATGTTTTTCGCTGCCCAAACACAGCCAGAATAAAAAATACAATCAACAGCGATGCAATTTGCAGGACTTGTGGTAATTTTTCTACGAGGTACACTTCCATTTTCTCCTAATTGCGAAATAAGCTACAAACCCTGCCACTTTTGTTTGCAACGGAGCCACGCCCACCCATTTCCGTTTCTAATTTTTCGCGTCGATTGCTTTTAAATACAATCAGCAAGTAAGTAAGAAAAAGCCGATATGTTGACTGATGTTGACTCTGATAAAAATTATAAATTGCAAAGAACGAACGAAAATGCAATAAATGCAGCGAATGCTTATGTGGCATCTGAGAATTTGTATCATCGAAAAACTTTGCTGATTTTTACATTTTTTGGCTGACCTTTAAGATCTGGCCTTTGGTGACGTACGATGTGTGAGTGTGAGTGTGACTGGGTGAGGTCAAGTTTCGCTAAGACTTTAGTCCAAGACTATATGACTATATTTATATAGCGCATTATCATAATAGAACCAGGGATGTGGTCTCGGTCGAGAGTCTCGGGAGCTTCAAGGTCTCGTCTCGGAAGAAATTTTGAACGTCTTGGTCTCGTCTCGGTCTTGGCTCAGAAGGTCTCGGGCACATCCCTGATAGAACCTCAATACAATACAAAACAGAATTTGTACTTTAGCCTAGAGTTATATTTGAAACTTAACAGATCCATAAAAAACTGAAATACGTGTAAAAAAACTAAAATAATAAAACTACAAAAATAATAAAAATTAAAACTGAGAGAAAAACTGAAATAAACCGTGAGCATGTAATCAGTAACGTACGTATTGTGGCTAAACGGTAAATCCTACAAGAAAACTAATTACACGATTAATTAACGTTATGTGATCACTCTCGGCAGTAGGCCCGCAAAATTTCATCTAGCAGGTGCAAAGGAAACCTTTCCAAATTTGGGGTTGAACGAAGGTCGGGTAGGAAAAATGTGCGTTTTTCAACCGATGGGCTAAACCTATGTCTCTCTATCTCATGTTAAGACATGGCTAATAGAAAGTCGCATAAGCCAGATGACACGAAAATAGTCGACTTTGGATGACGTTGAAGGGTCATTACGCACTCTGCTATGCCAATCGTGCGGTATTGTGGCTAAATGGTACGTCGTAAGGTGTTGGCAATAGTACCGTTGGATATGCGATGGCAAGTTTCTATATAGGCTGTCAATAGTAACCACATATTTCTCTGCAGCGGTTTGGTCGCAATTTTGAATGCAATGTCGTTGCCTGCTTGCAGCCATCACCCATGCGAGTCCAATTAGGCCTATCGTATCGTATCCTGGTATTATTGATTGTAGCGTTCGACAAACTGTCAACATAGGACTGCAGTCGATGACTCTGGGAAATCGCTTTCTTTCCGCTACCGGAAGTCGGACGCTGGCCTTCGGAAATAATAATTGGTATGGTCGGCCCACCGTAGCAACAGCTGTAGCTTCTTGTCTACTTCTGGGATCAGTAGAAAATGGAATGTGCCTGGCCAGTACGTGTAGGCTCTAAGACATTCTGGCCTATAAACCTAAGCTACGATTATAGGTCTATATGGAGCGCTCACTGTGATATAGCGCTTAGGTCTTTGCTCTTCTTGCACGTTGGGTAATTTACTGAATATTTTATGCTGTCCTGAAATGACAGCTTTTTCACATTTCATACGCAGGCTGCAATAGTTATGATGATAAGAATGAATTATTGTGTGATTGCTTATTGCTTTGTTCAGTTAAGCATCGACATCAGGCCTAGGCCTATTTCATTATAGGCGCTACAAAAAGTCAGAGATCGCAGTTACTTTTTACAGCACTTGGACGCCTTACAATGCTGTATGACGTTGTCTATTAAAATGTACAAAACATAAGGTTATACACTTGTCAACGGCAACATTTGCACATCGAAAACAGCAAAAATTACAAATGGTGATTATTATATGCTTATAAGTATTTTTGTCACGTAGGCCTAACTCTATAACGTTAACTGAAATAATTACTAATCAGATGAGTGACAATACTGTAGGCTACACTAGTAGTTGATGACTTTCTGAAACTGTAAACAGAAAGCATTAGTCTACATTAGACCAATATTTTTCAAGGGAGAAGAATCGTCCAAGATGATGGGACGAATCAGCCATGGGCGAAAGAGCCAGCGGGCGAAACAGCAAAAAAACAAAAACAGTGTTACGGAAAACGAAGGAAAAAACGAAGAGGGGAGAGAAAAGAAGTGAAAAACAGGAGGGATTTGGGGATCAAGCTTGCTTCAATGACTCAGTGATAGCCTAAATAACTCAGAAATTTGATCAAAGAGGAAGTTCATTATATTGTAAAGCCAAGATTACATTTACGAGCAAAGTGAGTGAACGTAAGCTTATTGACTATTGAGCGAGACATTGTGTACGGCAGTTTACTTTTACAGGGCGTTGTACGACGGCGAATTTAATATGAACTGCAATGTTTCGTCGTTCTGTAGGTCACTGGGCCTGCTAGGCTGTTGTTAACTGGACAACCTCTTCCTAAATTGGTTTCATAGACTTAACCAATACATTTTGCACCTGGTCTACCTAGGCAACGTCGTACCACGTACCTGCGTAAATACTGCATGTAAAAAGAACTGCAGCCACGTACATAAAAATGCAATATCGTGCAGAGACATGTCTTGGTCAGATTAGTGACGTAGGCCTACATGACATGTCTCGTGGCCAGACAACAATGCCGATATCAACTTTCATCTCACATTGCGCATAGCATGCATCACTGCCTGTCAGCGGTGATAGCATCATGCACGACTTCGGGCAGTCTCAGTGGCGTAGATAAGGAGCAGGCTAGACCCTAATTCAATTTCGGCTGGGGCTGCGTCCCAGACCCCGCTGGGGAAGCTTACAGGAGGAAAGGGGAAATAAAGAAAGGGGTAGAAAGGGGAAGAAAAAAGATTTTTACAAACAAAAGAGGGAAGGAAACTGGAGGGAAGGAGAGGCGACCCCCATTCACATTTCTGGCGACGCCACTGTGCAATTTGAAAATTAACGACCTGCCATTATCCGAGTACAGTACTGTCATGAAACGTCAGAATATTCGTCCGCGGACATGGTGTGTACGTGCACGAAAGGCCAAGTGAAATGGGCAGCCTGCGTAAAAATTCACATTTTGATATTATTTGTACGCAAAGTGAAAATGGCAAAGCTCACGGAGTCAGCGGTAGGGATTGCAATTAAGAAATCCCGAATCCTAAGATCTCGCTTTTATCAATTTCGAATCTTGGAATTAGGCCCACAGCCCGAGCCTGCCATTCATATTAATTCTCGATTGCCAAAATGTTTGTTAAGCAATATTTTGTTATTTTTTTACAGCATAATACACTGCGTCTCAAAAAACATCCCCGACATTTTTAATTGTAACTTGGAGAAAAATTATTCGATTCTAATAATTTTTAGTGTAAATATTCATGACACGGCTTGCCATTAAAATGACTATTCAGTTTCCGACCTCATCCAATGTCTGCTTTTGCATTACTTAGGGAAAGCAGACCAAGCGAAATATGCGTTAAATAGGCCCTACAAGAACGTGAAAAAAACATCTCCAATATTATCGATCGTAGCTTAAAAAAGATGAACGGATTTTAATAATTTTTGGCACACATATTTGACACAATTGGCTATTAAATAGTTGTTTAAGTTTCCACTCTATCCAATATCTGTTTCTGCACTACCTGCAGAAATCTGACCAAGCAAAATATGCATTAAAATGAATGAAAAACGTCGATAAATTCTATCTATCCACATCTGTGGCCCCAACAACCAGTTGATTACAAGGTTTGACTGTCATGCAGCAGTGTGTCTACCAGATGGCGTTCAGGAATGTTTATGAATTCAAAAAGCGACTGGAGATTGAATTCTGGATTAGTCTGGAGCAGAACATTATCGACACTGCTGTCAATGCATGGAGAAATCATCTCCGTGCCTGCGTTTGCATAATGGGCACACATTTCGAACAATTGTCAAGCAGGCAGTTAAAAAAGAAACAATTGGATAAAATGTCAGGCAATAATGTCAGAAATGTAATCAAAATGTGTTTTTGTGTGTTATTTAGATAATAATGCCACACTACGTAAAAATGTAATATTTTGTTGGTTCTGCATTTCCCAAATAGTGCAGGAACAGACTTTGGGTAAGGTGAGAAACTGAATGGTTATTTGATGGCCAGTTGTTTCCGGAATATTCATACCAAAATTTATTAAAATCTGATAATTCTTGTTCAAGTTACAGTCGAAAATGTTCGGGATGTTTTTTTGAGACACAGTGTAGAATTGCAATTCTAGGCCAATATTTCGTGCACGCGAAAAACCTGATGAGCGGTATCTTGACAGATAATACAAGTAATTTGAGCAAAGCTCACGAGACGCGCGAAAGCCTATAGCAGTTCCGGTTCAGTAGTCACCCATCGCAGTACTAACCGGGCCCGGCGTAGAGTAACTTCGTTTCAGTCGA
>Ga0209367_1003235_pt1 | contig 22055 bp, 15 predicted proteins | sample WorMetLIZISLAND2_FD_187412 | JGI IMG/M metagenome (GOLD analysis project Ga0209367, IMG submission 187412) | Marine gutless worms symbiont microbial communities from Max Planck institute for Marine Microbiology, Germany - Olavius geniculatus... ... | reverse complement strand
AAGTCGACCCCAGGAGTCGAATGATCACGTGACCGATGACGTTACGTGACCCCAAAAGGTCAAACTCGTGACCCCATCATCTTTGAGGCGCTATATATTCATAACGGTGCAAGACAGACGCATGGTGACAATGGACCTTTTATAGCAAAGCGCTGGTGACGAATCGAATGGTCTCGTATCTGACAATGTTTATTGTTTAGTTAAAATAATACAGAAGCTCACTAAACAGCTCACTGGTCATATTTATACAGACATATACTGTTAGGCCTAACTGTCAAAATGCATTGGACAGACTCCGTGTTCATATGAGCATTATCTTGTTATTTTTGTATTACGTAATAATTTTAGGTGATCCTTGGACTTCGAAAATTTTCCTCGGCCTGGCCTCACGGTTTTGGCCTCGTCCTCGAAGGTTTGTCCTCAGCCTCGATCTCGAGGAACTGTCCCCAGTTAACATCACTGTTTGTTCTAACAAGTGACAAAAAGGAAAAGCGATCGTTTATTATGAACGTTTCATAACTAAAGGTTGGGAAAATTAATAAGAATTCAAATTATCCTAACAAGATGGAAACGCACGTAGACGATGACGTCATATTGAAACAGTCCTTCAAAAATAAAATAACAGAATACTACATTCAGTCAATTTCGTGTAAATCTTTCGCATCATTGTCTCACGAAAATTTCATATCTAGAAATAATAGCACACGGATAAAAAGTTTAAAGGACCCTCCCCCAATAAAGCAGCTATTGGGCGACGGGCAGCGTAGAGATCAACAACAGAGAACGAGATTGAACAACGCACTTTAAAAACTTTATACACGCAACAAAAACAAATGACATATTTATCATAATATCACACATAGACTGTACACATAACAAACACGATTGCATACAGTTTGAAATTCATCCATGCATAGCTACGGTCCTTGATATTCTAACTTAACACTTCACGGCACGATAGAATGCAAGCGCACATGTACATTGTATGCATTTGATAACAATTCAATCTAACAGACTAAGCACATATCTTCAACGAAAAAATCTGTGGTTGTCATCCAACAGCAGTTTGTAAAGGTTCGAGCATACGTCTGTCATTCCACAGGTTGCTGGAATCAGTCATTGCTCTGTGTAGCAAACGACATGATGAAAAATGCATTAGCTGTCAGTGTAAGGAACATCATTACAGTCGACATGGCCACAACAAAAAAACTGCTTACGGATAAAAAACAAGAAGCCCCGCTGTCGCTAAAAAGGCCGACCATAGGCCAACTCCATAATGTCCGACTTGTTACCACAGGGTAGCCAACCGTCAAGCAACCCTATTGATCAGACAGTTTTCCAGTAAAACGTACCGTTTAGTCAAAATACATATGTTACAGACCACGGACAACAGACAGACACAACCTTGTGCCATAGGCGCGAACACGGTCGGCCATAAACATAACTCAGTCGACGTTTTCTTATCACTTACCAGGTTATGCCACTTGTCTACAGGTAACGGATGTGGAGGAGTTTTCAATGGCAATGATGCTTCAACCATGCTAGATAAGCGTGTGAAGCAGACACTTGGTAAATAAAACTATCGTTCACTTTCTCTCCTCAACTGGCCCACGTTTCTCAACAACTGGTATCATATGTTACACCAACAGGAAGCAGTATTACCAGTATTTACATCTCAATTCGTTTACAACTCAAGACAGTCTCATATCCACAGAAAATGCCCTCTTCTAGCATTTACAATATGGCACAAATGTGGCGACAAACATTATTTAATAGCATCCTGGTTCTGTAGTGGTTCCATGAAAACTACGTTAAATAACTGTCTGGAGTGTTAAATGAACTCATACACTTCAGACAGGGTCAAACTGATATTGTTTATAGTCTTATTCCATGCTGGCCGACAGTCGGTCGCTGGCCTACGCTCTCGTTCATTTGGTTTTGGTGATGCATGATTGCATCTGAGAAATAAAGATACGTTATCCCACTGCAGACAGCGTGGTAGACATGGGTGCAGTGGCGTAGTAGCAGGAGACAGTTGCCCCATCCCCTAAATGTCAAAAACTGTCCGAAAATCTTCTCGTCAGCAAAATTTTCATCAAAAAATGCAAAAATTGGGGCACAAAACCCACTTTAGAAAAATTTAAAAACCAAAATTAAAATCTTTAGCACCCATAATCTCCTCTGCCATTAATTTTCAGCTGTCTGTCAAAATTCTCTCGGAAATTTGCAGTGTCTGTCAAAAAATTGTCACTTTTAAACCCTGGATGCTGCTGCATGGGCAGAAGACCCTATAAGTGCCAGCACGAAATAACTGGATGCAATTTGTTAGATGATCAATGTTCAGGGAACTGCGTTGAATGACCAGTGGCTGTACTGTCGTTCGTCTGCTGTTGGAAGACAATTCCGTCAAACTGTCGAAGGAACTCGTCATCGGAACCACGCATCTCGGACAGCATCACAGATCCACCCTGCAAGATCTGTGTCAGTTCTTCACTCGTCATATTGCCGCTAACCATGCCGCCTGCTCCAAGGTTCAGTGAGTCCGTACCACCGACGAATGCCTCCGTCAACTGACCACCCACAGCACCAGGCTGTGACTGGCTACCCAGACCAGCAGCCAGCATTCCACTGTCCAGGTATACGGAACCGTTGGTGGCAGCAAGCGCTGACAGCGGCACGGAATTTCCATCCGGCAGCATGACGGAGGTCATTGAAAGATCGTCCTGGATGTATCGACCACTATCCGCTGCCCCTGATGATGAGGCCATGCTGCCGAGTGACAGTGTGGACAGCGGGGCACCAAGGTTGTCAAATGAGTATGTCGGCAAAGCCGTCGACACTGCACCGCCACTCGTTTCACGCTCTGCATGCAGTCAGTAATCAACCAATCATCAAACATTCAGCCAGCTAGCCTAAACTAAGTCCACAGGCCAATAACCAGTAAGAAAAACAAAAAGCATGCCTACTGTCCAAGTTCACCGAACAAGGTTTTCCAACAAAAATGATAAATACGTGTCAAATTCTGACTAGCCTAATTCTAACACAGTAAACAAATTTCGACAGATTCAACAAGTTCCAACTCAGCAGTTGGCTCAAGGGAAGATGAATGTGACAAATGACAATGACAGACAGACGACACTGTGAAGAAATGTGTAGCAATAGGCACAATTGTTTGCACTGCAAAAGCAATTCTGCACAAAATGATGCCACCAAGAATCCATACATGCAATTAGTATAATGGTCCAGTGTCCGTTAATATGACAAGTATGAAATTTAATGGAATGAGCAAAGACAAAACAGGCAACTGACATATATCAAACATAAAACCACCGGACATCTGTTTGCATCATCTTCTAATTATACGCTCAAAGGATGTATTTCTTTTAGTTAAAATACAAGCAAAACTACACTACGAAGTTGTGGAACAAAGTTGTAAAAATGTGCAACATTTCCAGTACAAATGTACCAGTCGGTAACCTACCTTTTTTGAATGTTGGTTTGAGCTTGGGTCTTGCTGCTGATGCTCCAGCAAACACAGGCTCCTCTTCTGCATTAAATGCACACAAGGACTCTAAACAACTGTGAATTATGCTGCAACAAAATTCTAATGAAACTAGAAATACATTCTGTGAAACGAGGTATCTGCCCCATTGCCACGCTATACTAGCAGCTGCGTTTCAGCGTTTGACGCTCTTGTGGTCCTACAGTTACCATAGTGCACGAGACCTCGTATAAGGCCAGCGTACGACTAGTTTAGCATAGATGTTGACAATTGTGGCGTCAGCGAACTGCAAGTGTGAAGACACGTTTATTAACTACATAAAAGTTTAACAACACAAAGAAATGCTATCGAATTTCTGTTAACAACTTAAAATGTAGGCATACAAATGTAAAATAACTGTACTCACAGTAGCTTAACAAATATGATATAATAATAATGATGCATACACAGGTAGTGACAACTAGCGAACACACATATAATTTGTTAGAAGAGGCATGACTAAAATAGTTTAGTTTCTCAAATTTCTGGCGTTTTGTTACCTTTTTTATACACATGTGTAAATTAAATACTGTAGTGAATACTAATTCAGCCGTTTTGTTGAAATAATCTGCACAGAAGTGACTTTATGCCTCAAAAAATTAATTGCTTGTGCTACAGCTGTAACTGACGAGCTTATTTCTATTTAAAAATGCAGTGATCACAATTTTGGGAGCTGAGAGCTCAAATAGGGGGATTAAATTATTATCTTTTATGTGCCTATAGCGGCCACCAAGACACGCTTTTTGAGCTATTAAACGCCACTATAAGCCCACAGGATTTTCTACTGTGGTACAAGAACCTTCCCACTGAAAATACATTTTAGTGGTTAAAAAATGGGGCCAAATAGGGTAAACAGTCATCAGATTTTCACCCCAAGCAAACTAAATCTTACTTTTTGGGCCCTGAATCACTGTGCAAAATTTCATCAAAATTAAATCAAAATTGCAGCTGTAAGAGTGTTTACAGACAGAATGACAGTGTGACAGAAGTGATTTTATAATCTGTCCCATGCTATGCTATAGCAATGGGACAGATAGCCAAACGGGATCAAAATTCTAAAAGTGCAGAGAAGCAAAGGTAGTGGGCATGGCAGCTTACCATTAAATGGAAAAAGCGTCTTGGGCAAACGAGAGAAGTCGTTGTCGGTCATAAACCTGGTGTAACTCTGCTCTGCAGTTTTACGCCGCTTCTGGTTAAATCCCTCTGGATCTGAACAAATCAATTCAATCATAAGACTGTAAGTAACTATTTCTAAAGTTTACTAGTCACAAACACAGTACACTGCTATGCTGCTAGTAAGTTTCTCCTTTACATCAACATTAAAAACATCAAACAGTGGTTACTTAAGTTATGAAACTTGTGGCATAGCAAAATGAAATAAGTGGTTAAAAGTTATCTCTTGGTGGTTCCAGTTATTTGGCAATAACTACCACAAATTATCCCACATGCATATTCCAACATTTCTGTAAAAATCAGAACGCACATTTTCACCAAAAATAAAAAAAGGTTATGGGAGAAATAACTGGCAACAATATCTGACAAATTTTTATAAAAACAACCGGCTTCATGTATCAAATACACAATTTTCATTTAGAGAATACTAAACAAGACCCAATAGTAAACAATGTAAAGCAACAGGTAGGATTTAAAAAACCAATTCTGTAATTTGCTGCTCTTGGCTGCTTGACAATACAGGCATCTGATGTGAAAAAATCCTACTCCGACGGACCGACAATTTCTAAAAGCCAATTTTTGGCGACTCACTCAGCCTAACTCCAGAGTAACTGAGGAAAAAGTTGGATCATTAAGTAAACATCAAAAGCAGCAGCAGCAGCAGTGCAGTAGTGGTATACTGTAGAAGTGTAGATACAACTGTAGACCTTGATCAGTCGGACGATATATAAACGGCTTTGGATCGCCGTACTCATTGGTTGAAGGACGATGCAGCTGCAGAAATGTAGTGACGGGTTCTGTGATTGAAAGATCACGGTACTGAGGCGTTTTGAACACTATTGCATACTGGATCAAATACAATGACATATACCATACCTTTAACGCAGGCTAGGTATTCACTGGGTGAGAGAAAGGGTGATCTGTCATGTAAAAGTCTATTTTATCCGCTGGGGTGCTTTAGAAATCATAGTTGCCCGTGTCTGGTTGTCTGTCAATATGTGTGATTACTCAAAAGTCATGAGAAGATTTTTAAAAAAATTTTGTGGAGTAAAAGACCAAGAGAGTAAATTATGGTAACAATCCAAATCACAATTTTGTTAATTAGTACTTTTTTAAGTGGAAAGGCAATATAAGGCATATTATGTCAATTCTGCCCAAATCAAATCCCTCGATTAGTCAGTAAAAATATTTACAGAAGTTGACAGAATTCAGTACAGACCAAAAAACTACTAGGTTTTTGAAACAGTGCCATTTTAAGTTGGTCATCTATGTCATCACTATCATTATCAAATTAAAGTTTTTAAAAAATAATTTATCAAAAAATCGCCTTATGACAACATGTTGCACAGCTCACATGAGCTAACTAGCAAAGTGAAGTCATTTTTTCCACATAACTCTGCCCAGATTTCCAATGCCCATAGCAGAAATGAAACCAAACAACAAATTGTATTCCATCCTTAGATTGCTGACCTTTGCATCATCAAATCGATAAAGGGCACCACGTAATTATATCATCTTGTAGTATTCGATATTTAATGCCGAGAATAGTAGACAGCAAAATCGCTGACTGATGAGCTTTAATCAAGGTGTGGCTGCAGTTTGATCAGTCAATCATTCACGCCACTATCAACCAATAGCGTCGCATCAAAGCCTTTGTTTCCCTGTGGGGGGCACACTTTGGGCATAAATTCTGATAATTTCAAAGAGAGTTGTTATGCAAACATATAATTCTGCTACAAAACATATTTTACCTTATTGTGCGCTTAATTAAGTCATCAGAATGTTTACTGGAGACAATAATTCAGTGTTATGCAACAATATGGAGCATCCACATTCAACACGGAAATGCGCTGACATAAATTAGGTGAGGTAGACAATGAATATATTTCACATAATTCTATCATCTTAGCCATCTTTGTGCCAAAAATCATCAAATTTGGTGGAGGTTTGACGAAGTTCTGACAAAAACAATTTTTGCTGCTTTTTATTCGGATACGACGTACAGACAGTAAACGTTATATGTAGTAAAATACAGTATCACTCACAAGCAATAACGATAAAGCATTATCACTTATACCAATTCCATGTTAATTACCTGATGGTGGACATCAAGGTTGTTTACATCAGGATATGCTTCCCAGACGCATTCTCCCTCTGGCGACTGCTCATAAAACCGAATCTGTATGTCATCTGTATCCAAACACCAACGTATAATAAAGCCCATCAGCTGATAGACAATGTAAACGAACAACACAGAAAATTCACTCTCTCTTAATCATCCTAACATATTAACTTTCCACAGATGTTAAAACCAGACACTGATATACAACAAAAACCAGAGTGCACTACTGTTGTAGCAAACATCAGTGGGCGATGTGTTTGGTTATGTCTATAAGCCTGTGTGTAAGTAACATCACATGTTATTCTGATGCTAAATAAATAAGTAACTAAACCATGTCAGGGGTAATATATTCCACCCAAACTTATGCAACGCTCCCCTAGTATTAGGCCACCGATATCAGGATTCTGAAAACTTGAGCAAAGACCCTAAATGGTGATTTGCAGCATTACTTTTTGAAGAACCGGATACCCAGCTGCAAGTGACCTCACTGATATAGCAACAATGCATCAACATTCAAGACAGACAGACAAAAGGATGAACAGACAGACAACATAAGAAACTGAAATTTTCTTGCCTTTCTTAACTTTCTCACACAGTATGATCATATCGTCGCCTCCGTTGACACAACCCGAGCCAAGGCTGAGTCTTACAATCACTAACTCACGGACTGCCTCTGTAACATCACAATCATCACACTATCATCATCTATAGCCTATTTATTGCTCATATGTGCTAGTTAACTGCTAACAAATAGCATCGTGACTTGCTACCGCACTAAAATCAAAAGTTAAACCCAAAACTTGATGTTTTAGACATACAAACTGTATCACTTTCAGAACAAAGTAAGACTTACACACACTGACATAAGACCGAACACTAACTCAGAAGTCCATAATTATCAATCACTAAAATTTGTAGATCACCACAGGCGAACTCACTCTTGTCAATGATTGGCTGAGAAATGATGGGTGAAATCACTCGTGTAAAACGTCGACTTGCATCTGGCAGAAACGCTTGGAAGCACAACCTGACGACTTTCAGATCTATCTGATCTGGCGTCTGTGCTCCAGCTATACACAACACATTTGCGTTCATTTAAACTGGGCTTCGGATGTAGGCGGTACGGTCGGCTTTTCTAGCAACAGCTGGGTTTCTTTTTTTTATTAAAGAATTCACATTAAATGATCAGATTTGAATAAGCATGATAAAGAGTTAAAAACTCTTATACTTCTTATGGAAATCCCACTGTAGAGCTACAGAGCATAACCTGCAATATAGGATGACACAGTGTCACCTGCAACCTGACACAAATAAATGTGCTCTGCCTTAACCTCAGCCAGGCAGACCAATGCTCGAGTTACCGACCCCAATAGGGCGGAATGCTGAGTTGGCTGTCTGCGAACCTATTCAAGTAATAACCACTCAGAAGCAGCATGACCGAGAGTCAAACCGACGATTTTTTGATTGCATGTCCAGCATCCTGAATGCTCACACTAAGCCACCAATGCAATGAGCACGCTGACAGTGATTATAAACAGCTAATACGCTTGAAGTCTGTAACTTACTGGCAAATGGATCAACGCGAATGTTTTGTCGCAGTTCTAAACTGCTGCTCACTTCATTTCTTTTGCAGCACTGAATGCCGACACCCATCAGACTAAAATACATAAATACGCACCACAGATACATAGCAAACACAATACAGTAGATTTCAATGTCTATTTGACAGTACGTACACCACGAGTCAAAAAACATGCCACCAAACTACTGTCCATCCTCGCTACACACTGATCAATTTTCGAAATTCTTTCACTGGCACGCTCATCAGAAAATTTGCCATAAAATGCTGTTAAAGAACCCACCATGCCTTAGGTGCATCGCTAAACCACCTTGTAAAATAAAAATTTTCAAAAAGTGCTCTGACAGAAAAACAGCAGAAAGAAATTACGATCACAACCATAAGCTGGTATTAAGCCAGCAAGACCAGCTAAAGTTCTCACCAATGCATATAGCAATTGATGCAATGCCTACCATAAGCTATCAACGCCACAATTTGACAAGTTTGACAAAGCTGCACATACTTTACTGTGTTCTGCTGCGACTTCAAGCGAATAGTGCAAACACCGTCCTTGCAGTTTGTGCCAACCAGATTGTGAGGGTGCGGATAATATGGCTGATCTTTTGACACACATGACACCACGATTATGGCTGACAAGCCGTTCAAGTGTTTTATCTACAAGCAAACACAAACATTACCGAAATAACAATTCCACATTCATCCAGCATGAAACAGTCACTATGTACACACTTCCACATGGAATTAACAAAACATTCAGCTTCTACACAAACAAGAAATTTGAGCTAATGCTCACGAGATGCACGAAAGACTGGCCAACAACGGTAAAATATTGACTTTTACAGGGGTACCGCTCTTTGATGCCCTCGTGCGCAAGTTATCTTGAAGCTAGAAAATCGAGACTTGGACCGTCGAAATCTATGTTCAACGCTGAAAATTTCATATGCAGCTTCTCCATGTCTATCTCAATTGGCGCAATTCACTCTTAAAATCGCCAAAAAATCCATAAAAACCCCTATTTTTGCATTCAAGGTCATCCAAGGCCATTGAATTCGGTGACAATCGAGAGCCAGTGGGTGACTTCACTTTTTGACTTAAACTTTTGCTGAGCCTTTTCGCTAAGCCAAAGCTAAAGCTGAACGCTTAAGTCTCTACTTAGACCAAAGTTCAACTGAACTTTGGTCTACGTCTACTGACTGTAGACTTAGACCAAAGCAATTAAAAATGGCGGAAAACCGGTAAACGCAACAGGAAATAAATCAACCAGGTACGCTTGGACTTGCTCACTTAATTGCGCCGTGCACACAAACGATGTAATTACGTAACGTCTTACGTCACTGTGTAGCTATTACGGCATTTATTTTTGGTACCAGACTGCTATAATTTACTAAACTATCTCTATGTATAGAACTGTTATAGGCTCAGCGAAAGTCTCAGCAAAATCACTTCACCTTTTGACTTGAGTAGGTACTTAGACCGAAGTTTAGGCTCAGCAAAAGTCTCAGTGAAAAAGTCAAAAAGTGAAGTCGCCCAGTGTATGACTTCCTATTAGTGATTAATAGTAACCTAGGCCCTATTTCGCACCATTACTGAGATACAGCGACTTATTGGCTAAAAATCACAAATTTTTCCCACCCCCTCTCATTCATTTAGCACCCTCGTTCACAGTAAACACTTACGGTTCCTGAAACTAGAGTCTTCCAGGCAGCCAATGGTGAAGATTTGGTGATCCTAGCTTGCACCATTTTTGACTGATCAACCCATTTGACGAATGGACAGGTAGCTGCTTTCACGCGTAAAAATCGAACCAGACTTTCAAAAAAGCAGGCTCAGCCACACCCTCTCTGTTGCTTCATGCTTCTCTCTTAATTTAGTTGAAAGATCTGGGAAAGCGCTGTAATTTGTATGTTTCCCCAATGGCATTCATGGCAAGGACGTGGCCACGAATGCGTTTTTGTAAATTCTTTTCTGAGTTTGAAAATTGCATCGGGTGGTTTCATTTTTGGTTACTTTTTAAACAGGAAAGTGGGCAAAAGTGTGCAGAATAAAAATTAAAGATGTGAGCATTCAAAATGAGTACCAGGTACATCAAATCACCTCGACTGTAGGATAGACTTTCTGCTCGTTGGTGCTGCCTTCACCGATCAGACTTCCCGCTGACTTGCTCTCACATTTGTAGCGGAACCGCTGGCCATGTTGCTTCGGCTGAATTACTATACTCAGCTGAGGCTCTGCAAAGCACATCAATGACATATAATCACAATATTATCACATCTCATAATAAATGTAACCTACAACACAAAGTTTCATATCTAGAGATGGGAAAATTTTTGAAATCTGAGAATTCAGTCGCAGTCTTGTCCTCACACTTTTGGCCTTGAATGTCTCTCAGTCTCCAACTGTGTGGAATACATGTATCGTTTGGGCATCAAACCTGAACTTTATCACTGCAAGTATTTTCACATAACCATATCACACAATACTCAAAATATACCAACTGAATTGCAGAGATTCCACTGCTTACCTCATTCACCTATCGAGTTCGTGATCGTGGTCTTGAGTTGAGTGCTCTCCACATTCTGGTCTAGTTTAGAGCTCTGAATAATCAGCTAAACTATATTACTGCACACAGGCACGAAATTTGAGTGATACTAGCGTGGCCTGCGAGCCTGAAAATGCGTGCACCGTGTATCGTTACTAGTCAGCTTTGATCTTACGAAATGCGTTTGAATGCTAAAACCGCCGTTTACTAAGCAGTCAAACATAAACGAAAACGCAGAATCATTGTTACCATTCATTGCCACTGGAATCTTCCTCGAAAAGATTGAATTTCACCAAATACAGAATCGTCAGAACATACAAAACGCAAGCGTTCTGAATTTTGCGGGTGGGGAATTTTCTTCATCATAGTCGGGGAATCCCACGTTTCCCTGTATGACGAATGATCTCAAACGCTGATTGGCTGGTGTCGACGTCATCAGCCACCCCACAACCAGGGAAGGAAAGCACCATTGCGACCAAGGCCAAGAGAGCAGTCCAAGAATTTGAGAATATCGCAAACAAGAGAAAAATATCGACTTCTGACATTTGTTTTTAAAGTGATTACGCCTAATGTGTTTAAAATTCCGCCTGACATCATGTCACTGATTCGTCGTTTTGACTTTAAAATTGCTTTAAATTAAATACCGGTAGACCTATTGGGTTTAGTCCTCCTCGCGTCTTCTTGTTGCGATATTTCTTTCTTTTATGCTCCGGTCTGTGCTATACTTCTTATTCTTTATTTGTTGGCCCTTCGTTAATTTTTAAAATAGTTTTTGGCAGCTTTCCTGCTATAGTTTTCCAGTGCGAATTGTATTTAGCAATTTGCATTGCATTGTTTCTTTGGGTTAATTACCAGCCAAGTCCGAGCCTACAATGCACCTTTTCACTAAATTCTCTCTTGCTAGCTATCTTGTTAACACTTTGGCAACTTATGCTACAGGCATAATTATGGCCTTAATCAACTCAAGTAACCTCAAATCCACTGTATTCATCATGCAACATGCAATTTCATGCCTCAAAACAACACAATTTTTTCTGATTCAAATGTTAAAAAGTACGTTCCTCAAAACAACACACTCATCATTCAAGTGACACTGTTAAAATAATTATTATTAGTGATTAACATACAGATCAGTAACCAGATTTCATTTCATACAGTCATTTCAATACGATGAAGAATTTTGACAAATGCTCATTTACATGTAAACTAGAGCTGTCACAGTTGACGCGTTAATTAACGCGTTAATGCGTTAATAAATTAACGCGCATATAAAAAAATTAACGCGTTAAAAAAATTAACGTACATGCGTAAATTTACAGCTAAAGCGTGGCTACACGCGACGATTTCCTCAGACGAGGTTTATAAACCTCGGAAGGCCCGGTCACGTCGGACAACATTTCGGACAAGGGAATTGGTGCGTGTAGCTACGGCGTTACACGTTTAAACTGAAACATTTGCGCAACATCTTCGTTGGTGTCTAATAGGGTGTTTACACGATCCAGCAAACGTCCAGTAAACTTCCAGCAAATGTATTCAAAATACATGCTAATGCCAAACGTTTGCTCCATGGTGTAAACGCCCCGTAAGTTACCTGCGGACGTAAAAAAATTCTGAACACTATGCTCAACAGTCTACACACGTTTTGCGTCAAGGCATAATGGCAACAAGTACAAGTATTAGAAGTCAGAGAAATAAAAAGGTAAGCAGAAGAATAGGTGACGGGAGAGAAGAAATTCTTCGTTCAAGCAATTAACCGTTAAAATAAAATACTGTAATAGTTAAATAGTAAATAGTCTAAATACGTTTAAAAAATAAAAATTATATGTGTTTTTAAAACTTTTTTTTCACTTTTCTAACTTTCTATATTCTACAGGCGGATCCCATAAACGTCTCAGGCCCGGGGTAATTTACCTCCTACTCTCCATCTCGACGGGACTGGGTGCGTTAATTTACGCGTTTATTAATGCATTAAAAAAATTAATGACAGCGTTAATGCGTTAAAAAAATTAACGCCTTGACAGCTCTAATGTAAACACAAGCAGGGTGTCTGGCTTACAATCACACGTTCAACTCCAGGTCGGGTTGCAACTTGGATGGGTGACTGTCTTTGTATAGGCAAACTATCTCGGTATATAACCAACAACAAGGTCAACTCAGCCATCCATCCCTCCAGGGCAGGTAAATTGAGTACCAGCCTGTCTGTGTCGAGTGCCGCTGGGTGGCAGGCAACATTGTGTGATCCCATATGGCAGGTAACACTCCGTAGCTCTGCGGTGATCTTCCTACAGAGCTACACACAACCTCTACCTTCAACTAAAGAGAAACATGCAGCCGATTGAATGCTTATCAGTGAGTCACTCAAGTTACTACCTGTATCTAAACAATACTTTGTAGCAAAAAAGTGCCCAACCACCTTGACTTTGCGCACAGTAACAGCCACAGGTGAACGGACACTAACATCTCAGAACAAAGAAGGAACACTTTATCCAAGCAACAAAGCAGGTCTTGGAACATTATGTCAATAAACTGTCAAAGCTACAAACATAACGGCAACATGCAGTGCAGCACGAGATCATCACGATTGCAGTCATTAAATACACAAATAAAAAACACAATGCTTATGACAAAATACATATTACACAGAGAGTACTCTTAGCAAATGGTATTCATTATTTACACTTATTTGCACAGATTGGCACATTTTAGCATTCCAGTTGATTAATTCATATGTGAAATGCATGAAATGCCATATAGGGACGTAACATGTGGCAACTGGATACGACTTCATGATTTCATACTCTACTGGTTGGCAGCGACATCAATCAAAATTTACTTGAAGCGAGAGGAAAAATCACTCCACCCCCTATATGCCTCGGGATTGATGAAACTGCTGATTGGACATCTGACCTTAGACAGGAACATTGGAAATAGACCACTCCAGCAATCTCCATGATTTCCTCAGACATAAATGGGCAACTGCTGGCTGACCAAACAAAAAATGAAAGATGGTAATTAGAACAGTTCATAAAAAGCAAACTGTATACGATTCCCGGTTACAAAAAACAACCTCCACACACAGTGCCATATGCACGGGAGGGAATTTGGTGGTCGAAGCCCCTCACTAGTACAATTATTTTCCATCACTAAAATTACAGCCCAGTACTACAGGAAGTCATATAAAATTTGTCCATCTTTCTTCTTTATCATATTTCAATGTGCAATTATTAGCTTAAAATGTTTTGCTTTTGACACCAAAATGCAACAAAATGTGTTTGGCAGCAGGCTCCAAAAATATGAGCCCCCAGCACAAAATCAGGCATAAACAAAATGTCCAGCTACAGTTCTGATATCGGCAGGACAGATGCTAGCCAAGCAGGTTATTCCACTCGATGCCACTAAAGAACGGATGGGACCGGACATCGTCGGACCCTCCTGGACCACCGCCAAGTCGTTCTGATGCATCGTAGCGCAACAACTGCATCACATGTATGAACACAGTGGTCAGAATTAGTTGATCAATCCACTAAACATTACACAAATCCACTATACCAAGAATAATCAAGTGCATCATTTTAGCACAATAACTACAGCAATCTTTAAACAAACAATAATTGAACATTACTCTGTATTTATAGCCAGCCATGTTCCACGACATATCATCATCATCATCATGAATTCTACTGTATGATAAACTGCTAGGATTAAATTAATCCATTGTGAATAATTAAGCATATGTGCATTAAAATTTTGTTTAAACAGCCAAGTTTTATCAGTTATTCAAGGTCACCTTAGTTCTCAAAAGTAAACCTTTAAAAATTGTTGCAGCAGTACTTATATTATACACCATGCCCTTATGCACATTATGCCCTTCATTCAGCCAACAAATAGCATCGAAAAAATTAAAAATAAGAAACATTTAACAACACACTTATACATATCCTTATAACACTTATAACAATCCTCAGCACCACTGAAAAACTGGCGCCAAAAGAAAATACCTTTACAAAACTGTTCCCTACAAAAGTGAGAATCCTGCATGTATGCGACAAACAGTGGACCCAAAATTAAAGAACAGTGTCAAAGCGGGATGTCGATAATCAGTTGTCACAGATGCAGGGTCGGAATGATGTTTGTGTAATTACTACTAGTGATGTGGCTACTGCTGTTAGTAGTTTAAAGCATGGTAAGTGCGATGGATTTCATGGTTTAACATCTGACCATGTCTTGCATGCTGGTCAGACTTTTATGGCTGTGAACTATGGGACTTGTCTGATGTATCAGTGCAGTCATTGTGTACGTCATGGCATTTAGCCTTACATCGAATTTGGAAGCTACCTTATAATTGTCACAAATCGATACTTCACATATTGCCTGGAGGATTGCCTTTGATGGATATTTTGTGTAAACATTTCTATAATCTTATACATACTTGTGTGAATTTGGTAAATGGATTGGTTAAGTATGTAGTAAGACAAGGCGTACTGTTTAGTGGCATGAAGTCATGTATAGGACGTAATGTGCAGTTTCTCAGTGAAAGGTATCAGGTGTGCATACCAGACATGTTAATGCACAATCTTGCTGAGTCCATTTTCACCAGGATCTGTCAAAGACATGTTGAAAACGGTATGGACCCAGAAGTCTTTTGGCAGGCCTGGTTGGTGCATGAACTAGTAATGGTCAGAGACGGGCTGTATAGGCTGACTGATGATAATTTCGTGTCATTAGACATTTGCCAGGCAATTGTGTCATTATGTACGGATTAGTGCTCGTATAGCACACTTTGTATTTTGTGTTTGGTATATACTGTGTATTTTTTTTGGTTTTTTTTCATTTCATTGGTAGCCTTTTTCTTTTTGTGTTCTTATGTACTGCGTGTACGATTTTGATATTAAATAAAATAAAAAAATAAATAAATGGTTACCTCACGCAGTAAGGATGCAGCCTCCAGTGAAATATCATCTGGAATGATGAGAGATGTGTGAGACATTACACCAGCTGGGTGACAGCTGTGCAGGCTCTGTCATACCATATCAACACCAGCAACATTGTAATGATGAAAAATAACAACAAAAATCTATCTTACATGACACTGACCAGTCAAATAAGACTTCAGATGCAGTTGACCAAGAACTAATATTGACATTAGCAGCACCAAAATAAAGCTGAGAATAATGATGGCAATTAAGAAAATGTTATACTGTGTGATGCGATACAAAAGTCAACATTGAACTGACCACAATGATACAAAAACAATATCCTCCACATTTCTAGACATTCGCAACAAACATAATCCCGTTACATCATAACACTAAAATGTGTTGCGGTTTCAATGCTTTAATGCCATTCACAAAAGCATGTAAAAAGTCTTGCTTCAACAAGAGAGGCCTCTTGACCAAAGGTCACATTGGCTGACCCCCATACCTGGAATATGTCTGAAAAAATGGCATGAGAACAATGGCAGTTGTAATCTTACAAACAAATAATTGTAGAAATATTATTATGACAACAAACAGAAATAACGACAATAAGCTGATCAATTTCCACTTGTCTAGTACGTACCTGGCCTGTGAGCAGTTCGTACAGCAAAGCACCAAGACTCCACCAATCACAGGCAGGCGTTACTTGACAGACGCCAGCCACTTCTGTACAGTGTAAACATCGCAACAACGAACGGTTTCAAATACGTTAACAACCTAAACATATCTTTATCGTGATTAATTCCTTAATGCATCAATTAATGCATCAATTTGTGTGCAGCCATGCAGTGGCTGAAGTACATTTTCAACCATCTACAGCAAATTGGTGGACCAAATGCCATCAGAAAAGCACAGTTCAGCTACCAGTAAGTAAGCCTAGTAGCTATAGTTGTAGAATTAGCAGCAGTAAGAGTACAGTCATCACACACTTATGATAACCAGCACAGATCAGCAGCAATAGAGTGTTTTTACTGCATACATAACACTGTTTATCTCCGATAACTGCAGAATACACATAGGCCGGCTTGTTATCTACAATAAACTTGCTATTTGGAAATCAAAAATGCTTGTTTGAAAATGGCTTATTGTATTTTAACACAGACAAGATAATAAGATGCAAGGCTAAAACACCCAGGCACATATCCTATAATCCAGTGGGTTTTATTGGGTAACCACACCAAACACTCACCCAAAAATTAAAAGAAATTTAATTTCTTGTTCCACTAATAATGAATAATGTTATTATGATAAAAAGCTTCTGTAACTAAAAAACCTATGAATTTATAATTCGTTGGATATCTATTTGACACAAACAACATATAGAAGTGCTCATTATAATAAATCAAACTCATGAAAACCCAAAATCCATCAAGTTAAGCACTTTAAAAAAGCCGCGTTTAACCTTGAAAAATCCAGAACCTAATGAACCCACCAAGTTGGGCTTATTTTTTAAAAGTCTTAAAACCTGGAAAAATATGACAAGAAACAAGACATGACCGAAGAAGCCAGACCGACCTGGTGCAGAGTATAAGCCGTCAATGGCTTGATCACTGACTCGGCATTCCACGGTGTTCCACTGACTGAAGTAAGTAAGTAGGACGTGACCGCGATCTCCGAGAAGTACATTGGCAGGCCTTAAATCCCTACACACCATTGCAAGTTCGATATGTCAGGTCAGACTGCAAAAAAACTGAACCAATTATCAGCCAAAAGAAAGCAAATGTTAAATGGTTTTGTAGTAGAAACAGCTAAGATTCTCAGTGCTAGATACAACATTAAAGAATACAGTCATTGTAATAACTAATCAATCACAGAAAAACCAGAAACATTCTAAAATGGTTAATAACCAAAATGCAATGAGAAAAAAACAGCAACAGAATTTCTAACTAAAAGAGATGTGAAGAATACATAATTAAAATACAAATAATTTAGATCAACTTGCCGACAGACAATGCCAATTGAGTGCAGTCGGGATATAGCAACGACCATCTCCGCTGCCCACTGTCGGACACAGCTTTCAGGTAAGTGAACAAGAGGTCTCAGGGGTGTGGCACCACTAGCAGCAGCACTCTCAGCCAGATCAAGTTCACCAAACGCCGACGACAATGTCCGTCGTCGCCGGCGTCGCTCACCACTGTCAAAACTGCGCTCCTGAGAACTTGGCCGAAGAATTAGATACCGCGACTGATCCACTTCGACGGCTCTAGGTCCTCCCTGATCCGTCCCTTCATCAGTCAGAGTGGAACCGCCACGATAACTGGCACTACTACCAACGTTGTCCTGCATTGGTTTAGTTGTATCTATCACAGTTTTAGCATGACTTGCATCATATATGCCAGCCTCCTCTAGACTGTTGGTTCCAGTGTCAGAGGATGAAGCTGGTTGTGGAGTATCAGCTTCGGCACAGAACCGACAGATACCAAATGACATTGTGATGCAGTGAATTCGACAGAAATTGTCTTCTGCCGAGCTGCAGCTAACCTGCTGTGATGTATGCTCGCTACTGTCACTGCTATCTATCCGAAAATACTTCATCTCCGGGTTTGCCGACCGCAGGATTTCGCCAAATCCTTGTGACGAGCATTCCGAGAAAGACGCAACAGAAACTTTTCTGTCCACAAGTTCACTACATCCTTCGTCCAGTGAGCCCATGTCGCTCGATGCTTTTGATTTCAGTTCCCGCCGTACCCCTGACTCTGTGCATTCAATAGATGCTAGTGTTGCAAGACTATCAGCAGAACTAGGCACCTGGCAAAGATCTTCGTTGACACATTTCTGTGAAACACTGGAACCAATGCCGTTGCTTTTCATACGTTCTTTCTTCACACTGGCTTGATCGCTGACCGGCCGATGTGGTTCAACGTTGCAATATGCATTGGCCGTAGACTCAGTGCACTGGTTGAGATAGGCACCGACATAGGACCAGAGTCGACCTCCAGCAGCATGCTGCAGCTGCAGAAAGATTGCCGCATCTGTCTCATAAAACCGAACTAAGCTGACGACATATGGCAGATGCGTCGGTACGATACTCCGGTGATGTAGCTCTCTACAGCTCTTGTACAGCACCTGACATCAAACAGAAATCCACCACTTTTCAAGCAATCGACTAACACAGGTTTTCAAATGCATAATAAACGTAAGATAATCGACAACAATGCAGCTTTTCAGACCCAAGATGAAAAGACCGTACATGAACTACGTATATGTAATGGTATTACGTGCCATAATGTAATAAATACTGAGTGTAAAAACACTGTTAAGCGGTATAATAATAAATATCAGTAAAGGCTACATGAATTCCAATCAATGACTGCAAAAAATGATGCCTCTCCTTCCAAAATAGCATTGCCAGTTGTTTGCAAATTACATCAGAGAATGACCTTGAACACATCATTGAAGGGCAAGTTGATTACACCAACTTGTAACATAAAGCCGTTTCTGAGCCATATGGTAAGGATAGTGGTGCTGATCTCTGTTTCATTAGCAATCAGCCAGAAACCAGTTACACAGCCAGATCATGAATTCGGGGCTCGTGCATTTTGCTGTGTGCCTGTTTTTATCCCAGCTTTAATTAATACTCATTACGCTTACCCACGAAAGGCCAATGGCCATGCTCAACTTAACAGCCATTAATCAGATAGAAACGAACAAAGGCTGCAATCTCATGCATGCCAACAACAATGCTGATTGGTACCTTGATGATAAAAGACCCTTCAGTGGCAGTATCAACGACCAGCAGCACATTGCTAATGACACCGATAACTCGGAAATTCTTCAGCATCGATGACTGAGCACGTAACAATGATACCCCGGCATCAACCAACGTCTCGCACTCTACCTGGCAACAAAACAGTTCCGACCGAGTACTTACACCCCAGCCACTGCATGTTAACTACAGTTTTCATACTCACAGTAGACACAGTTAAACTAACTAAACTTAACTAAAATATGCAACTCATGAGAACATCATAGCAACATCCACTCTATTATTTAACAGCTCGATGTCCATGTTTTCGCAAGTAACTTCTGCAATATTCAGCAACGGAAAAGCAACCTACCAAGTTTCACAACTCACTGCTAAACTAGCATGATCTTACTATTATTACTGAATTATGAAATAAAGCATAAACCAAGACTGTCCAAATTCTTTCAGTGTGGTGCAATAAACAGTAGATTTTCAACAAAGCAATCCAAAATTTTTAGCTATAAACACATCAACGTGATGCATGTTACTGAAATGGTGTGCAGCAGCAAACCAGACATGTAGAGTAGACTAATACTACTAAAATAAATGCTATACACAAGCATGACATTCAGCTGACAACATCGCCACGGATGAAACACATATACATGTACGTCATGTACTTTAGTTACAATAATATAATAACAACTGCCAACAACAAAAAGAAAGCCACTTACAGCCCAGCGGTTCCATGCGACTTGCTCTCCGTCATTACTGCTGGCCAAGTGAATCTGATACAAATCATCGGCTTTCAGCAGATACTTGCTGATCTTGATGCTCACCGCGTGCTGCCTCTCCATGCTACTGTCCTCTGCCATACGCACAGTCACACAGATAATAACCAGAGCTGTGACAACTGATGATTTACACAATTAATCGTTAACAATTCAACAAGTTCCAATAAAATTTTAATACTTGAAATTTTGATTAAAGTGACCTCAATATATCACAAATTAGATAGAACGACATTGTGATAAGCATCTATCTGAAATCATCTCAATCATCTATTTTTCCAGAAAAGCCAACACCTTAGTCCATCTACAGAACCGGGTTAAGAACACTCAGTAACCGTGTCTCAGTGCATCTATGAGAGATCATAGTTTAACAACTAAAATCCACCAGCGCCTCTGTAGCTCTGAATACTGGTGAGATATAAATATAACTATTATTATTACTATTATTTCATTGGCAATTACCAATGTTAGCTTTTTGTGCTTTGATCTGCAAAGCAAACGCTGTTCAGACATTAAGAACTCAAGTCATACAAGACACTGTAATATTAAAGGTACCTGGCTTAAGCATTTCTTAAAATATTGCTGCTACTGCTACAATAACATTATAATACTACAAACATTACTACACCGTGGGCCATAAAAAATGTGCCGCTTTACTTTTGTCCATATCTTCGCCAACTATTGACCGATTTTCCAAATTCTTTTACCGGCACACTCAGCAGACATGCGTCTCTACAGTACCTTGTGAAATATCAATGATATATGCATATATAATGATAATAACAAACAAACATTTCGGTAAAATTTTAAAAAAACACTTCAGACCAACATTACAGTGAATGGTCAGTATGACACTAGACTGTGTGGGTATAACACAGTCTAGTGTCATATGAATCATTCATCGCAATGTTAGTCTGAAACATTTTTTTATTTACCTAAATTTTTGTGACTATCGTTAGTCTTTGCTTACATTTATATTTCACAAAGTAGTATAGAAATGCATTTACCGTGTGATGAGATATATGATAATAAATGTACAAAACATCAGTTTATACACTCGTTAATGGCGACATGCAATGAGTGACACATCGAAAACAGCAAAAATCATAAAAAGGTGATATCACCCACCATCACATCGCCTAACTGTCAATGTGCTGTTGAATAATATTTTTATGATTTTTGCTGTTTTCGATGTGTCACTCATTGCATGTCACCATTAACAAGTGTATAAACTGATGTTTTGTACATTTATATTTGCTGTTTTATTACAATAACAAATTTTTAATGTTAATGGTCAATTATAAACCATCTGCTTTCCACAGCCATGAAGACAATGAACCTTAAATATTTTGGGGTCAAAATTATGATCTTTAGGGGTCACGTGACGTCATCGGAACGTGACCATCGGACTCGGCGAGAGATCTTTCCTATTGGTAGTCAATAATGACCATGCGTCTATCTTGCACGGATACGGAGATACAGGGCTTCAAAAATTTTGCGGTCACGAGTTTGACCTTTTGGGGTCAAGTGACGTCATCGGTCACGTGACCATTGGACTCGGCATATGTGGTTTCCTATTGGCGGTAAATTGGAATCATGCGTCTATCTTACACCGTTACGGAGATATTTGGCTCCAAAGATATTGGGGT
>Ga0209367_1003234_pt1 | contig 22056 bp, 13 predicted proteins | sample WorMetLIZISLAND2_FD_187412 | JGI IMG/M metagenome (GOLD analysis project Ga0209367, IMG submission 187412) | Marine gutless worms symbiont microbial communities from Max Planck institute for Marine Microbiology, Germany - Olavius geniculatus... ... | reverse complement strand
GTTTGAATTTTTAAATTGTGATTTGTGCTGTTTTATATCTACAACCACGATGTCACCCTTACACTGTATATAAACTGAACAGTTTTTTTTTACATAAATTGCATATAATAACACCTGAACTGAGGTCGCGTTGGTGCTGACTGAGCAGTGAGCAGGGCAGTACGCGCTCTCCATCCAACTGTGTTCAGTAACGGACTCAAGACTCAACTGTTTGGGCAATAGCTGCAGCGTTTGTGATTCTGAATAGAGGCTTTTAAATTTGCGAACAAACTAACTAACGTAACGTACGCAGCGAACGCAAGAAATTGCGTAACAAACGCAATGAACTGAAGAAAAGTACGCCTCAAACGCAGCTGACACAGCTAACTCAACAGCCAAAACGCAAGGATGGAATTAAAGCATTATGTCCGTTGCATTGCGTACGTTGCGAGTGGTGAAAACATAGCTTAACTCTAATGACTTTCTTCGTAATCATCAGTTGGATGTCGATAGCTGTTTTAATGCAGATGGACAGATATCGCGGAAACTGGCTACATTTACTGTGTCGTTGCACACACAGCGACATTTAATGACAATTTGGTACATTCGTCGATCTAATACCTAATAAAGTAGAAGTGACGGTAGAACAGAATAAATGCGCCGAACATAAGTAAGTTGACTACTACGACAGTACATAGTGAATCGAAGTAAACCTATCAACATTTTGGTCAGCGGTTTCCTGGATCAAAACAGTCATGGCAGAAAGTTAGAATTTTCTGACAGATAGCTACAAATTTCCTACAAAAATATACTAGAGCTGCATGCTTTAATTTTGCCCCTCAATTCCCCAACAGGAAAAATTTAAAGACCAAAGTTTGTACTGATGAACAAAAATTTTTTTCAAAAAGTACTGACCGGCTAAAATTTTAAAAAGTGAACAGCTGGCCCTGACCGCTTTGCCTTATCTGCCTTGACGCTAGTGATTTTAGTCAAGATTTCAGTTACGATTGCCACGCAGTTTTTGTATTGCTGTTGACGCACCAAAATACACGATTGGTTAAAACGATCTCTTCGCGTGGTATGTAACAAATTCGATGTTTCGTGACTACACACGATGTAATTTGTGATGATGCTATGACGATAATGGTCGCTGCTTTCGTATGAAGGAACGATGTCGTACAGCGTCAACGTCACGTCAGACTCTGAACCAATGAACCGGACGACGACGACGACAAACGTGGCTGACGCCGTGTTCGACAAGACTGCTCGTCTGATAGTGCTCTACGTTCAGATTGTTTTCGGTGCGCTCGGCAGCAGTCTCGTCTGTGTATGGCTTGTCGTCAACCGTCGACGCACGTCACGTGTCAACACCATTATCCGCAATCTCGCCTTCGCCGATATTCTCGTCATCTCATTTGCGTGTGTCATGCAGGTACGAGCACTATGCCACGGCTGAAAGCTCTTGGAGTAAGTGTACATATAAGTTTCAATATTGCAGCGAGTAACTCAGGGGAGTCGCGTGATGGCAAAAACCGGAAGCTTGGCTCCTTTGCGGCGCGTTAGCACGCCTAGTGTTATAATGCCATCACTGCGCAATGTGTATTTCGTATTAATCTTAAATGTTGGATAAAATTCACTTAAGTTATGCACAACGATTTTTGCAATTTTTTGCCGTTTTCAGCCGGCAACTAAGAGTTTTAAATATTTGCTAAAAGTCGTGCAGGAGCCATAAACCGCAAAACCGCGGGGGCAAGGGGCAATTGCCACCTCACTTTTTCAAGTGGGAAGGCAAGCAATGTTGCTTGCCCCCCCATTATTTATGCCCATGCATAAATCAGTTGTTGGTGCTGATGCTTTGCGTTACATTATATTAAAGTTTAAAGTAACAATAAATTTGAGCAAATGCTCTCGAGACGCGCGAAAGCCTATAGCAGTTCCTGTTCGCAAACTGTCAGCCTATCTTCAGCCATTTCGTCGCAATTCATTCCATAGATGTAAAAAAACATTCCACGAAAAAAAAACAGTAAAAACGTGGCAAGAATAAAAAAACGTTAAAAAACGTTTTTACATCTATGGTTCATTCTTGCAGTGTGCGCTGCAGCCGAAGATCGCAAAAATCAATACAAACCCCTTTATTTCGGAAGTTAAAGGTCCTTCAAAATCGACGATGTTGATACGACTGAAAAGCTCGTCACTAGTGCTTGTTATGATAGGTAGCATGCCGATGCCTATCTGCAACCGTTTTCACGAAAGACTGGCCAACAACAGTAAAATAACGACTTTTACGGTGGTACCGCTTTTTGATGCCCTTGTGCGCAGGTTTCTTTGAACCTAGAAAATTGAGACTTAGACTGTTAAAATTTACGTTTAATGCTAAAAATTTTGTACGCAACTTTTTCATGTTTATCTCAATTCGTTTCGGCTCAATTTGCTCTTGAAATGTGTCTATCAACCCAAAATTGCCCGAAAAATTTATAAAAATCCCTATTTTAACGTTCAAGGTCATCCAAGGTCATTGAACTTAATGGCAATCAAGAGCTAGCGTACGACTTCCTATTAGTGATTAATAGTAACCTAGGCCCTATCTCGCACCGTTATTGCGATACAGCGACTTGTTGGCTAAAAATCGCAAATTTTTCCCACCCCCTCTCATTTAGCGCTCTTGTTCGGAGTGACTCTCTTCGAAGTTATGAAAAAGCTTTACGGTTCCTGAAGTAAAGTCTTCCAGGCAGCCGAAGAAATAAATTTGGTGATTTTAGCTTTTACCGTTTTTGACTGATCTATACCCGTGTGACGGACGGACAGACGGACAGACTGACAGACAGAGGGACGGTATTATTGCGATGGCTAAGACGCGCTGAAAGCAATAGCTGCTTTCGCGCGTAGAAATGCCTAGCATTTTAGTCAGTTTACAGTCAGCTATGGGAAACACGGAAAACAGAGGAGGTTTAGAGACTTCAGTTTAGTCTTAAGGATCGTAGACACTTTGGTGACGTCACATCTGATGGCAGTCTGTTCCAAGTTTTTGCTGCAGAGACGGGCAACGCTCGATCGCCTCGCCGATGTACACTGCAGAGTGCTACAACCAGTGACGAGTTCGAGTGAGTAAGTAGGGTTTAACGTCCCACCCGACACAGTATAGGTCATTTCGGGAGACGGCTTTTCAGGCAAAATTGCACAGACACATAATAACGGAACACAAATTTTAACCTTTACAGTCAAACACTAAACACAAAAACGACCTAAACCTAAACCTAAAATTGTAAGAACTCTCCACTTGAATGTGCATATGTGAAAGCAATGGCAGAGTTTTAATAATCTTCCCTGTTATCCTCCCGACAGTCATTAATGTCAGAATGTCAGAATGCTGTCTAATAGAGGACAGGGCACACTGACGAGTTCGATGATGAACTAAATGAAGACGTTGTCGCCAGGAAGTTTATTTCACAGACCGTACAGTGTATATATGGCTTGATAGTGTATAAAAGTAAAAGCGGATGGTACGATAGCTACACTGGCGAGACAACACAAAATGTCTGGTTTTCTGTGTTTCTAGATTTTAGAAAAGTAGGCAAATTTGCCGTTTCCATTGAACGTCCAAAAGCTAAAAGTGTTTCAGCTTCAGGGGGCGCCCCTGACCAGGCGCTCTGCCCTTGGATCCCGCTGGGGGCTCCGCCCCCATACCCCGGTTATAGGCTCGCGCTCCGCGCTCGCCATGGTTTGCGCCCCACTTTCAAATACCTTCCGCGGTCTCTGGCAGGAGTCACGTTAGGGCTGAAAATAAGTGACCTTTCGCCGGTGATATTTCGCCATCCAGTCAAACTAACTGAGCCTCTGTGGCTACCGGCAAGAGAAGACATCGCAGTCTGTAGCACTAGGATGGACAATTTGCTGGCTTAGCACGATTATGTTTATCGCGCGCAAAAAGCGTCGCGAAATTGTCTAGCACGACGTCTTTGCTGTGTATTTCATGCAACATTACCGTTTTTCCACCGAGGTGCTTTACATTAGTCTTGAGTTTGCATGGTGAATGGCAATAATTTTCACAGGAAACACGCATCTGTGCTATGACGAAAGGCCGTTGCATTGAACACAAAAAAGATATCGGCGTCGGTGACGAATAATGTGCGGTTCGCCTTGTCATCGGGGTTTCTCGTCGTAAGCGTCAATACAGACACTGATAGAATTGCCAGCAATAACTTTCTGCAAGCTGTTGCGTGCGACCATAGCAAATACACAAACTAAGGGCGGTCGTAAGCGCAATTACAATCAAGCTCCGCGGGTGGTACGTGGCGCCGACTTTTTTTCTGTTAGAATAGTCGACCCCAAAATCGGGGTTAAGCTATGCTATACTGCATAAGTGTATGTTTATTTTAATTTTTATGTTATTTCGCGGCGTCTATACCTATTTCGGGTCAGCTAAACAGCTAAAGAAACAAGAAGTTAGTTGAGTCAACACGGAATACCGACTGTGGGCTGCTGCGAAAAGTCGACGTTTATTAGAGAACAGACATTGACGTTTGTTCGGGGTTACAGATTAGGCTAAATACGACATCCTTAATCTTAGGTCGCTTGATCGTGCAAAAAATTGATTGCAAAGGCAAAGCTTAATGCTCTAATCCTCCCACAAATGACCTCGTCTGCCGTGTAATTCGTGCCCGACATGAATCCCTTGAGGAGCAGAGCGCACTGTGGGCATTACGTAAAGACAGTGGCGCCCGCAGAACGCAGAGGATGTTATGGGGTTCAGACAGCCAATTGTGATAGTTTTTTCTAAACATAATTATCTTATTTGTTCTTTAAATGTTTCAAATGCGTTAGGCGGCAAGCTCAGCCCGGACATAACAAAAAAATAAAGGACCGAAACGAGGAAAAAATAGGCAGATTTAAGTACACCGTGGTAATTAAAAATGGTGCCACTTTTTTGAATAGCTCCGTGAAACGTCAGCCGATTTTAATAATTTTTGGCATGCGACACCAAGAAGAAACTTGAGGCAAATGACTTTAGTTATGGTTACTTCACCTTAATACTGTCGCTACGCTACTTTGTGAAATGCAGAAGTCATGCAGTTATTGAACGTGCTGCTGGCGAGTTGCGCCAGCGTCTACCGCTTGCGTTCGTGCTGAAGGAAAACATTCTGAGCACATGCTGTAATAACGATAACGTAATGTGACATGTGTGACTTGTTGAAAGAAAATAATTGCCAATTGTGTTTGTCGCTATTCAATTAATCTTTTCTGAGCCGATGCTTGCGCTTCCCGGTATGAACTCATTGGCCAAACTACGACTTCTGCATTTCACAGGGTAATGTAGCAACAGTATTGAAATGATGTGGTTAAAACTAAAGTCACTTGCGTCAAGTTTCTTTTTGATGTTGCGTGCCAAAAATTATCCAATTATCGGCCTATGTTTTATAGAGTTAAGCCTATTCGAAAAATAAAAGTGGCACCTTTTTATGGACCACGGTGTATAAACCCTATGTGCGAAATTCTGCGTTCTCTGATGTCGAATGGAGGCAATATTTTAGTCGTCGGCAGTTTTACATCCTCCAAATGTGGGCCATGCAGGTTACTTCCTCGCTTAATAATTCAGCTGGCTTTGCTTGAAATCTGTCCAACCAAATTTAGAATGTGAATGTGAAGACCGTGCTTTGATGACTGCTGCTAATGCACTGCATACGAGATGACAGTAGGCACTAAGGTCATTTTATCGCACGAATAACACGTCAGAACTACGACTCAGAAAACGGGTTCAGATGGATTACGTGTATGCTAAGCTACTGTGTGAAGTTGGATAAGTGAACATTAAATAAAACACATACAATCCAGACAGCGCTTTAACACATTTTTCTGTGGTCGCCGACCGTCGGGAGAGCAAACGTAAAACTGTTGTTTGTTGCGCTCAAATGCGCCCGTGATGCTGTCGTCCGACTTATTTTTATCACTGTAAACATGATGTTAGAGACGAGTCCGGCCGTGGAATATAATTGCACGTTTCGATCTCCCGTAGCCGGGTGAACGCATAAACATAAACCATTATCACAGGCTGCGCGGTAGCGCAGTAGCGCAGCACTGTTGTAAGGGTGACCAGCCATTTCAATGGAAAACTTTAAAATTTGACCCCTCATATTTCCCAAACTTCTTAATTTTTTGCGCACCAAAATTTGCACAGATAATTATGTTCAGCATATTTCCCGATGTGCAAAATTTGGTGAAAATCCGTTTACGGGGGGGCTTTCCCACGAATAGGTGAAATTATTACATACAGGTGATATTAGACGAGATATTGCACCCCGAGGACCTTTCAGTCAGAGTCAGTGGCGTATAACAACGCCGCGTGATGTGTGTGTTTACGACTGTGCTTCGGAGTGACGTCACGTTACACTGGCGATAAATAGGGGGTAACTTAATTGCATCGCGGGTGACGTATTGTACCGGAAATTTAAGGCTGTTTCCCTAATTTAGATCGTGTTGGATAAGTACAGAGGGTACAGAGGAGCGAAAACATTAGGCTAATTACTCGTGTGATTACTTTTTCGAAGTAACCCAACCTACCGGATGGGCAAATAAACTGCAAAACATTACACATTTGTACTGTTCAAATAACTCCAGTGTTTACTATTAATTATTCAGAGTTTAAATGTGCTCATTTATTTAAAACATTTTAATAATTATTTTTCAATTTCAGTGTTACTTTAGACACACGAACACATCGAACAGTGGTTATCGTTAGTTAAACCAGCCATCATGACAAAATTGGAATTTTTTCATATAAACAAAACTTCTTACAGCCTTACAGCAGCAGAGAAACGTCGTCAATTCTTAACAGTGATACGTGAACGTGAGCAAACAAAAACTGCGAGCATAATGCGCATCTAACAAAAGAAGACAAACTATACCACAGGCGATGACAGTTTTTTTGGCCCACCTTGTATATTGCCATGATATTCGACGTTACAGACTGACGAACGGAAAATTTAGCCTACGTGCATAGCGCGTAAGCAAAATAAGCACCTGTTCTCCAAACGTTTTAAACTTTTAAACTTTTTTTTTGTTTTGTTTTTTTTGCCTTTTATTTTCATTTTGTTATACTTTTCGTTTTTTTCTTATAAGTTTTTTTTAGTTTCTTAAACGCAGCTTTGGTGTCCAGTGGATTCGGGCAGAACCGGGCCGCCAGACGTTTTGTGCATTTTAAGGTAAAAATACAAGTTTTAGGGCATCCAGTTTAAAAGTAGACTTTTAAAAATTGTGACTGTTGGTTTTAAATATAGCAGATGGTCATACTTTTTGCTAAAAGAACTTTGCTCAGTTTTTTTTCAAAAATTTAAACCCAAAACTTTAAATATTATGTGACTTGTTTATTTAAATGTGCCATGTACAAGCATCCTTACTCACTCATTCACTCATATTTATAATAGGATCTAAAGTTTAACAACTGTCCAAATTATTTAGATTTTTAATTAGCACGACTAACTTCTAGGCTTTAACAATTATAACTAACATCATTGTACATGCTAAACAGTTTAATACTTTTCTAGTTGGTACCATGTCAGAGTAACAAATTACTCGTAGCTAGATGGAGTTAAAATAGGTCAACAATTTATCAGGGAACGCAGTCTCCTTCTTGCCTCTTTTCTGACACACAGAAACACAGTCGGTGAGCCAATCATCAATATCCTTTGTCGCAGTCGCGGAATAGGATAGAATGCGTGATTTTCGTCGATCAAAGTTGATCGATTAGCAGTTATCATAGCATCTTCGGCCAAGAGTAACGACATCCGCATTGCTCAATTTTTGCTGTTTATTTTGTAAGATCGAAATCGGTAGTATGCGCAGTGTTCAATCTGTGTATGATATGATTGCGGTGGAAATGTCACGTGGTACAGGTGATTTGGGAGCACGTGGATAGACTATGGCTGGCCGGTGATGTTATGTGTCGAGTTCTCAAGTACGCGCAGAGCTTCGCGATCATGTCGAGCGTTAACATGCTCGTTGTACTCAGCATTGATCGACATCAAGCTATCATCAGACCTTTGCGCCCTCCGCCCTCTGTATGTATATATTTTGCTCTCTTTTCTTAATGAAATATTCTATTGTAGTCCACGCGAAAAAAACTGTCATTGTTGCTTATCTGTAGAATTTTGCCTAGGCTTACCTGTAGTATCTCATAGGCCTCACGGTGCCCATAGGCCTACACAGTTGAGTTGCCCAGAATCATTGACGATGGCGCTGGTTAGCTTCTGATTGCGAAGGTGGTGCTATTTTCATCAACCGGCGCCGTTCGAAGTCGGTCGAGATGGTTTAGATGCATCGTCAGTGATCATATATCAAAGTCTCACGTAATCGCTTGAGTCGCGTGACGTTCAAGTAATTCTTTGTAAGTGTGTCAGTTAGGCCCAAACTCGGCTACTCCGATTTGTCGTCGATTTGTCGTTTTGCGACCCGTTGTCTCGCAAATTGTACAGCAAATTGACGCAAGAGTGGAATGTGAGCTTTAGCAGTAGTAGTCGTTAATTGCTGCTGTGAGGCGATGGCGATGGCGGCGGTCGGTTGGTCAGTGTCGGCATTGATGTCCATTCCACAGCTGGGCATCTACAGCGTCAACGTAGTCGCCAACAAGACCGTCTGTGAGTCTGTCTTCCGGCGACGTCCGATTAGCCATCGCCAGGCCTACCTTACCTTTATCAACCTCGTCGTCTTCTTTATACCCTCGCTCGTCATGTTTGTCTGCTATTTCCGCATCTTCTCCAAGATCTCAGCGAAGGCCGATTGGACGGCGTCCGTTTTGTCTACGGGCGAATACAAGTCCGACAGCATCGCCCTAACGTCGATCCCGGTGCGTGAAGTTCTATCACATCTCATCTCACAAGAAGTCGGATTCTTTTAGATCGCTCGTACTGCTATCTACTTATCCTATATTTAGTATTTAGTATTTAACCTTTTTAACGTAAAATCGCTTATTATAAGATTAGTTATACAATTTGCGCAGCTTTGTATCTTTTTTAACGACAGTAGTAGCAGTTTAGTTAACTTGATCTTGATATCTTGAATTTTAGACAGGAATACTATTTTTCAGATAGGGCCTACGTTTGCAAGTTCATCAACAGTTGTTTGATTCAGAGCGTTGAAAGAAAAAGAGAGAGGCGTTGTCCGAAGATGATTATTCGCAGCACGCAGCCGGACATGCTGCCTCGAGCCAAGATCAAGTCGCTGCAAATGGCAGTCGTTATAGTGTCGACGTTCATCTGCTGCTCGACTCCGTATCATCTGCTAGAGCTAGTCTACTCGTACGGATCACATGACCTCGTACCTGCATTGGTTGCAGGTTCGTAGTAAGCTTAATTAATGTATATGGACCGTGGTCGGTTGGTTACTCGTGTAACAAAATCATTTTTAAGACTATTTTGCAATGTTTTGCATTTTACTACGTCTGAGATATTAGCAACAAGAAATTTGAGCTAATGCTCACGAGACGCGCGAAAGCTTATAGCAGTTTCGGTTCAGTAGTTTATCTGAAAATTGGGGTGTTCATGCTAAGTTAATATACAAATACCAAATTCTCTATCTAGATCGCATAACGATAGTAGCGTGGCGCCACCTTGTGAATGATACAGACTTGTGTCGCTGCCCGAAATCGCCAAAAACCCATAAAACCTCCTATTTTGGCGTTCAAGGTCATTCAAGGTCATTTAATTCGGCGCCAATTCGACTTTGTATTAGTGCTTAATAGTAACCTAGGTCCTATCTCGTACCGTTACTGAGATACAGCGACTTATTGGCCAAAAATCGCAAATTTTGTTCACTCCCTCTCATTTAGCGCTCTCGTTCGGGGTGACCCCTTTCGAATTTATGAAAAAGCTTTACGGTTCCTGAAACTAGAATCTTCCAAGCAGCCGACGGTGAAAATTTGGTGATCCTATCTTGCACCGTTTTTGACTGATCGACCCGTGTGACAGACGGACAGTCAGACGGACAGACGGACAGAATTGCGATGGCTAATACGCGCTGAAAGCAGTAGCTACTTTCGCGTGTAAAAATGTTTACAATGAAATAACAGACAGTTGATCGACAGTAGCGGTTTTTCTGTCGGTAGCAATTTTTTCTGAATCACGGAGTAGGCCTATTGCAAGCTTTCTGTTTCAAATGTGATATCATATTGCTAGTAGCAAAATAAACCTTGCAGTGTATGATGACGTTGCGATAATGCGCGGTGGTTTCACCGTTTCAGGCATTGCGGGAGCAATGGCGGTCGCTAATTCTGTGACAAATCCGTTCGTGGTTCTTCTGTTCAACGTGAAGTGGCCGTGCCGCAGTCGCTCAGGCGGCACCAGCAGACGACTGACGCGTACCGAGCACACCACTGACCTCGATCTGCGCAAACCTCCCGCCAGCACGAATGCACGATGATCACCCCCGAGAAACTGGGCTGATCTGAACTATAAAACATACGAATCGGCAGTTCGGCCTTATTCACGGATCACCGAAAATACGGCGTGATTTTAGTTGCGTCGTTTCAGTAAATGGTTGGGGGGTCTCAGTGATCCTTGGGGTCTCAGTCTACGTAACGTATTTTTGTAGCAGTAACACTGTTTCAGAGGTACGATTTACAGAGAAACACTAAAATTGTAAATTCTTGAGGGGGGTTCACAGACCCCTTTAACCCCCCTTTAAATGACGCCCCTGCATGATTTACTTGACTTAGGCCTATTGCCTTGGCGATGCTTAAGAGACACGCAAAGGCAGCTCTTTCTGGATCCTTCTCAGGTTGCTCGATCTAGTGCAGTCCATGTGGCTTCCTGGATCGTCATGTTGAGTGATTTCCCGTTTTTCGGATTCCATGTAAGCATATTTTGTATATTTTTTCTCTATTTTTTTCTATGCACATAGCTTTCTAGCGCCAGCCAGTTTCGAGTATCTTTCCTGCTCCTTTCGAACGACATGCCCAAAGTATTGGAGATGCCTTTGTTGTATTTTGCCTGTTGTGTTTTAGTTACCTTTCTTGAATATTGTGTTCAATGACCTGTCCTTAGCTTCTTCTGTTTTCATGATACAGTCCGTTTCAAAATGACATTAGTCTTCGCACTAATGTGACTAATGTCACCTTCGGGGTCTCTATCTCTGAGTTACATACACGTAATTTGAGCAAAACTCACGTGACGCGCGATAGCAGCGGTTCTGTCGCCTTGGCAATCAGTGTACAACATGCAATAAAATAATAATACGTCGTGAAAGAGTAGTCAAATTTGAGACCTCAAATTTGAGTCAAGGAAGACTCCTTAAATTTAAGAGGTCGAAACTTGGATTGCTAAAAATGTACGCTCTTTGCTAAAAATTTCATACGCAGATTTTCCAGGTCTATCTCCAGCTATTTCGGCGCAATTCGCTGTTAAAATGTGTCACAACCCGAAATCGCGAAAAATTCACTAAAAACCCCTGTTTTGGGGGTTCAATGTAGTTCAAAGTCATTGATGTTGATAAATCCAAAAGGCCCGTTATTCGAGCCAATAACGGCAAAATGACGTCTTTTTATGGGGGTACCCCTCTTTGACGCCCTCGTTCGAGGGGAATCTCTGCACCCAGTGGCACGAAATTTTTGTCACGATAAACTAGAGACCTTGGGGCAGCCCACAGTGAAGATTTCGTGATCCTAGCTTGCACCGTTTTGATACAGCTTACGAGTGTGACAGACGGACAGACAGACAGACAGACAGACAGACAGACAGACAGACGCCCAGACGATGGCTAAGACGCGCGAAGCATTCTGCTTTCGCGCGTAAAAAGCCTATCACCAGTGCTTGTTATGATAAGCATAATGTCTGTACCTATCTGCAACCGTTTTTAAACTAAACGAGCTAATAGCGACAAAATAACGTCATTTTAAGGGGGAGGGAAATACTCCTTTTTGACGCCCTCGTTCGAGGGGAACCCCCGCACCTAGGGGCACTAAAATTTGTCACGAAAAACTATGAGTCTTTGGGACAGCCCATGGTGAAGATTTCGTGATCCTAGCTTCCACCTTTTTGATACAGATCAAGGGTGTAACGGACAGACAGACGGACGGACGCCCAGGCCATGGCTATGACGCGCGAAGCATTCTGCTGTCGCGCGTAAAAACCACACTAAGCACCAATGACTCTGTGAGCTTTGTTTTTTGTTTGCTTACCGAAAATACGTTGTGGAACATAACCTCGCATTCGACGTCGCGCTGCGAGTTTGTTTGAATGCACATCGAACGAAATTATCGATTTTAATATCGAATTTTTTAAACTGCTTTCTACCGTTATCTGCCCACGCACGAAGTTTCAACTTCGGATGTGTTGCAGTTACTGAAATATCGCTTAACGAAAGACGCGTTATTTCATTTGTAATCACTTGGATCGTCAATTATTCCGCCAAGCCAACCACTGACCCAATTAGCTCAATTTCGCGGCATCATCGAGGAACTGCTATAGACAATAATTTAATCTTGCAGTGGCTCTGCTATTTAAGCAAAGGCTTGACTGGATCGATCTTTTGATTGACCTTCGTGCGTGAAAGTCGTTTGCTCATCGACTTCCGGTCTACTTCACCGTGTATCAAACAGTAACAGCGAGACATCATGTTGTCGCCAACTTCATTGAACACTGACAGAATATCTGAACTGTTTTGATATACTCTGCCATATTTCAAGTGTAACGCCTAGTAAAATACTGATGTAAAAAAAACTCCAGTGCTTTAGGTAATGGAATTCGTTATATTATTTATTTGCATAAAATAACCATTTAAAATATTTCAAACAGTTGAATTGAAGCTCTTTATATTCGCAGTCACAGCTTTATCAAATACTGACGGCAAATATGGTGTCAAATGTACATCTTTCAATAGAACTTCAATACAGTTTTTTTTCTGCAAGTTTCTACAATCCCATAAGAATCTGCCAGATTGGACGTGCTTCATCATTGATCATTTACCAATAAAATGGCGCAAGCATTCGTGGTTTCTAGTCTTTAATCAAGTAGAAATGTTAATACATGCATTTTGACGTTACAATAGGTCTACCACAAGGATACGTAAACTGTATCGATGCGTTGAAGGGTATTTAGCGATAAATTCATTTCGAATTTGCTGTTGGGCGCAAAGGCGTTTTCAGAGCGACGTAACTGAACTGAAGTGGCACAGTTAGTTTTTGACGAACTGACCAATGGGGCGATCAATTCAGTTCAGTTACAACTTACATCGCCCTGTACGCGCCTCAAGAGTGAAAAAAATTTGAAAGTCGGTCATTATGTGATGAAATGTTTACAAAGATTATTGCTGACTTTCTTTTTGACTCATGGTGACCTGACCCCGAGTGACTATTATCTGTTTTGAAATATGAATTCTGATTATGGTGGTGTCTGCTATCCACGATGATGAATGACTCAAGCCTCTACGAGTGAGTAAAAAAATGCACCTTTCACTAATGTATAGATTGTGAAAAATATTGTTGTCTAATATGTTGAGGCTGGAAACTTTTGGGATGGCCCTTGTAGGTACACAAAAGGAAAATGTGTGTCTTATGCATATTACCACTGCTTCGTGTATACATGTTTAACAGATTTGCATAGAACGTTGATCAGATAGTTCAAATCGTGCAACAATGTCACAAGATTTACACCATTCACTGTAAAACATAATCAACACAACGACATCTATATACACACGCAGAAATCTGCGGACAATGTCAAAAAATGTATCAGTCTTTGGTGCTCAGACCTTGTTGCCCGGGCAACAACAGAGGCACCCGGCCTGTACAAAATACTTTCAAAATTCACAAGTTTCCAAAAAACTCCCGAAAAAAATAAATGTTAAACACAAACAGCAACTGTTTATCAACTTACGATTAAACTATAATTCGCTTTTACATTATGCAATGGCAGGTTATTACTATACAGAATTGCTCTTGCAATGTGAACAATTCCACCTATTCCTACACATATCTTCATAGTGTGGTCAGTCTGTCTGTCATCTACATTCGTGCCCCACACTGAAACCATCTGACGGACTTAGATGCTATGATATTTGCCAGGTATACTGGTGCGGTCCAACGATACAGATGGGAGTCATTAGTGACCCACAGTACAAGGGGAGATAATAGCCAAAACATGCAATTGCAAATTGCAGCCTAACCATCAGTCCTCTGCTGTTACCTGGCGAATACAAACTAGCGATTCCATCTACTTTGGTCCTTGTTGTACAGCTTGTGATGATTACGATAAACTGATGACAAAATGCACGCTTACAGCACAAGTAATATACGGTAATACTACAGTTACCAAGATGGAGTGCCAAAACTCCACAAAATTCTCCACATATGGGGTAAAAAATTTGTCCAAATTCTTGTGATGTGATTCCAGAGAAACAAGATAATAAAAAGTACATCATTTTAGCAGAAAAATTACAATTTAAGCGATTGTCAATACACGCATTTCACTGTCAGTAATTGTGGCTAATTGTTCAAACAACCAGAGACCCATCGCAAACACGATGCACATTCCATAAAAACAGTAAGAACAAGGACTTTAGAATAAGCAGCATACACATTACGTCATTACTTACTGTACAAAGCTGGCTATCAATAACGAATAACAAAATCACCGTCCGCATAACAACGGTAGATTGGGGAAGGTTTGCTGCCACCTTCAAATATGTACAGAGTGCCGTAAAAAGTACACCGAATTGATTGCCATTGTCCGAGCAACTGCTTAAAACTATAACATAAAACTTTACACATGTATTACTTCTTCATATCTGCATAAAAAACCAAGTGGCCATTTGATATACTCATATTGTTGCAAAGTTGTGGAATTATGAAATGCAGTTTTGAAACTGTAACTGTTACATGGCTATAAGCAGGTAACAAATATATAAAACTCGACTTGAAAATTCCGAGCAACTTTAGAGGATACTTTTTTGCCGCACCCAGTATGTTGTTGATAAAACTATTAGTCTAGCAAATGCAAAAATATGCGTTGAAACTTTGTGATCATCAATGGTGACAGTATATAATCCGTACACTCCATAAATATGCTATGTACACACATTAGAGTTCCGTGCCAGTGAAACAAAGTCCAGTCATATACATCTGGCATCAAACATTACAGTCAGTGAGTTTGGTATCAGCACGCAGGGTGACCATTTATTGTTTGTGTTAATTGCCATTATATTCCCAAAATTTCTGTAGACCAGTCACATCCTACAAGTTCTAAAAACATCTTCAAAGTTTTCTTGAAAATCTCAGCATCTTCGTGCACTTTCTCTTATTAGTTTTAATTTCCGACAGAAACACCCAATTTTCCTGATCGCAAGGTCACCCTTTAAGTGTGTGGTATTAAGCCAGCCGGACACTTTTCGGTCACTTCGACGGCAGACGAGCGCCACGCAGAACAGACAGGCCACAGCAAACTCATCACCGCGATGTCTATAACACACAATCGGCACAAATACACCATATTTAAAAAACAGTCAAAAATGTTTTTGTCATAACTATGTCAAATTTTCACCGATTTTGATATAATTTTTGGCATGAAGATGGCCAAGACGATAGAATTATGTAAGATGCACTCATTTTCCATTTCACCAATGCACTACCATGTGAAACACAGATGCTCCAATTTTGCATAATGCTGAGCTGTTGTCTCCAGTAAACATTGTAACGACTTAATTAAGCACACAATAAGTGAAATGTACATCATTTGGCAGAACTGCAAGTTTGTATAACAACTCGCTCGCAAATTATCAGAGTTTATGCCCAAAGTGTGCCAAGCATACATGGACACAATGGTTTAGATGCAATGCCACTGCCTGATAGCGGAATCAAAGGTTGACTGATCAAACTGCATTCACTCATCAATTAGACACGTTTTAAGCTCATCGCTCAGCTATTTCATTATGTGCTATTTTCACCTTAAAATATTTAATACAACAAAGTTAATAAATTATGTGGTGCCCTCTGGCAAATTGATGATGCAAAGGTGAGCAATAGGATACAAATAATCACTGCAAAATGTAACAAACAGTCAACCATATAAGCTAAAATGTACTGCAAAACTGCATTTTACTGTACAGACCTACAATAACAGAACAGTGCCACAAATTGACATGATGCTACTGGCTCAACAATGCAATGAATTGCATTACAATCAATCAATCAATCAAAAACAACTACTTACAAAAATGGCCAGTAATTTACATGACATTTTACCTAAAATAAAACCTAAAAACAAACAAGTTTTTTTAAAAAAACCATAAATTAGTGATCAAATGCTTGCTGAAACAGTTATGTTTTAGATACCGCAATAAACTGCAAAAGCAGATATAATTCATTGATAAGACTATCTGCACAAACCTGACTACTCGAGATATTCACTGTCAGTTGTAATTCTGAGAATATCTACACCAAATATCATCATTATATTTAAAACATAAAACGAATATGTCAGATGACACACAATACAGATATAACATACATTAAAATACACAGTGCAACGTTGTGCTCACTAACAGCACTTAGCATAAAGCTGTTATAACGGTACCGGCCCACTATTCCGAAAGTCCATTGTGCAGAAACGCGCCACAGTGCTAACGTTTGGGTTAAGGTTAGGGTTAGGATTATGGTTAGGGTTAGGCTTAGGGTTAGTGAGAATAGTAGACTTTTGGAATAGCAGACCTTCGGAATAGCGGACCCAAATCGTTATAACATAATGAGTTTTTGTTAAATTACCAAATCAACCATATTCCGAGTCACCACACAAACAAGTTTACAGATTCCTAGTGCCTAGTGTCCTTGCCACTGATACTAATCTGCACAAGTATTCAGCAGATGTCAGTGCATCGGCAATGTAAATCAATTTTCACAGAAAGATTACAACTCTGACAGTAACTTATTATCAGCAACAAACTTTCTCAAAAGTTAGCAAGTAAGAAGAAATGAATGAAAAGAGTGACAAACTTCAGATCATATATAAGCCACTCTAACATGAACAGACCCAGAAATAACTGTAAAATTAAAAATTACAAACAAAAGTTTTGATTAAAGTAAAATAAAAAAACATCCTTAGAAACTAAATTAGATGGTTACAACATGACACCCAGTTTTAATCCCCGCAAATCTCCACCTGTTGGGACTTTGACCTTTGACCCCCCAAATCAAATCATCTCATTTGTGTCCCAACATGGAACCACTAGAAAAAGTCTGTTGACAATCTAGGCATGCTACAGATATCACGAAAACAACATCACATATATACAGTTTATACGCATGTATGAATAACGTGATAATGAAATGTGTCTGCCTCTGCATCTCTTAACTGCAATTTAGCAAGTGCCTCTGTTAAGCCTCTTTCTTATCTCAAGTTTTACAAATCTGCTTTTAACTTTATAACTTTTAGTGGAGGACAGCCAAACAGAAACAAGTGGCATCTAACCGGAAGTCAGTGCCTGAAGGTCGATCCCTTGTTGATGCCATCTGCTTGGCTGCGGCTGACGTAGTGGCAGCAACATCCTGGTAGCCGTTAGCATAGAGTTCTTGCGCAGTGCCGACAGCTGAGCCGGACGACTGCTGCTGCTGCTGGGCGGCTAGCTGCAGCTGCATCATCTGCTGACCACCCACATACTGCTGCCCTGTCCAGACTTGCTGCACACAATGAATACATACACATCAGTGCTGTGGACATGGTTCCTACTACTTTGTAGAATTCATTTTCCCTGACTTTCCAGGACAAAATGAATCGTTTTCCCTGACTAATTTGTTCACGTACAATACCAATGTTGGCTTTCAATCACTTTCAATCGCACTAGAAACAAAAACGGTGGAACAAATTTAAAAGTGGAGATAGAAATAATCTGCAAGCAAAGCGACAAAAAAATTCTCGAACTGTTGTATGAAGTCTGCATAAAACAGTTTAAAATTCTTTCTGCATCTTTGTTAACTTTCGCACCGAGGTACTTTGATTTTCCCTGACTTTCCTTAACCATCTCATTTTTCCTGACTTTGAAATGTAAAATTCCCCGACTTTTTCTGATTTTTCCCTGACTTTCCCTGAGCATAGGAACCATGTGTAGAGTACAGCACGAACATACTGCTGCACACAGGGTACACACATTCAGCAGTGTATACAGTGCACACAGTGACAGTCAGTATCAACAGGAAACAATGACTTCTGCAATGAACAGCAGAACCATCAACACAGTGACAAAATACTTCTGACAAAACTAAAGCTGTGAAACTTGGTTTTCCTAAAAACTAGCCATTGGCTGGATGTATTCGGGTATAATACAACATCACCAGAATCAGGATCAGTAATGGTGTTGTGGGTTCAAAAGAAAGTGGGGCAAAAAGTTGCAAATTTCTAACAGACACCGTAAATTTCAGACAGAGAATATTATGTGTGCTCAATATTCCAATTTCCGCCCTAAAGTTTCCCCAAAATGGGGTTTTCATCCCCAAATTTTGCACTTTAAGACAAAAAAGCAATTTGCACAAGGGTGCTCTCCCTTTCCCTCTCTGCCATGATAACACTGTGCATCAGCAAAATACATAATTATGACCAGAACATGTGGGGAAGTTCTAACCTGTGAGAAGTGTGGAAGCATGCCCATCATGCCAGGAGGCATGCCAACAGCCATTGGAATACCTCCACTCATCCCTGCAATCGGCAGTCCCATGAACGCCTGGGCCAGCTGCTGATGTTGTGTCACTGCCTGTGACGTGTGTGCTGGTGGCGGCTGCATCGTCGTTGCCGAGGCAACATTTGCGTCTCGCCGTGGCTGTGCGGCTGGGAGTGATGAACTCACAGGCCTTGGTTCCGGCTTCTTCTTCGTCTTTGCCTTCAGACTGCGCAGTCCCTGTGACTTGAGGTAGTTCTGCAGCTCGTTGTCATACCGGATCTACACCAGCAACTAGCAATTACACTGTGAGCAATGGCAAAACTGACATTCACGTTAAACGAAGCTGTGGAAATAAACAATTATTCATCCTATTAATCGATGGTTACAAAATTACAATGATTGAAAGAATGTAATGGTCTAATGTTTGATGCAAGTCATGTCACTTAAAAAGCATTGCAAAATAAAGACAATCAAGCTGGTTACGTTTACAAATGCCGAAAAATGTTCACAAAATGTGCACTGATAGTACGCCTAAAAAACTGCATATGATAAATTTTCTGAATAAAAATATGCATGTTCTTGGACAATGATCGCAGTTTGGATTTTAATCAAAATTAATGACAGATCGTTAATTGTTAAAAAGTCAAATTAAACGTTCACAAAACTAGATATTCAGAACAATTTCATATGCAACAGCAGCAGCGATGAAGACTCATTTCAACCAGAACATAGTAAACTGCTTAAGACAAACTCGTGATCAAGAGATCATGCAGGTTCAACTCCTGGCTCTAGGAGCTGATAGGTAATAATTCCTCTGTGGGCAAGTTGTTAAATAGTCAACTTGCATGTACTTCTGTTATCAAGCAGGACATTTTAGTAAAAGAAAACAGTGACACTGCTCTGTGGTTGGTGCGGTAAACCACAAAAGAGAACAATGCAATGGCAGCCTCCCACCAAATGTACAATGATACATCACCAGATAAAAAGAACTACCTCCTACTAAAGCCCGCATCAGTACCCCATGGCCATACAGTCCTAACCATTGTGACTCATTATCTTATAACAATATAATGAAATGATTAAGTGATATGTGACTTAAGCAAAGCAACCTTGTCCTTGTTGAAATCTTCCATGTGCCGCTGTTTCTCTTCGTCAGCAAGTTCACGCCACATCCGTCCTATAGTGGAACCAATCTCACAGATTGAAAAGCCGGGGTTTGCAGCCTTGACTTGTTGCCATATCTACAGCACATAAAACTTCACTGGTAAATCTAAAATCTTAACATTTATAATATATTTACCAGCGCCAATCATTCCGAAATGACACAACATGTGGTGGCAAAATTTTGCACACAAACCCATGTCGTACTTGGCCAGGACATGGGCTAAGTCTGATGTTGCTGAGAGATCATTTGTTTCAGAAAATTTTACTTTTTTTCCAAAATTTTGCTGCATAGCAACAAGCACTTGCTGTAGCAGGCCTGCTAGCAGCTTTCTAGCGAGGCTTACCCTGCTTCAGTGTGTGAACTACGAACTCAGATATCTGCGAAGCCATATCTGCAGCTATTCTTGCAAACTTGGAATCAAAACCACAGATAAAGGCATGGCCTAAAGAGCCTAAAATCAAGCAGACAGGGAGCATAGCTAGATGGTGCAAAGTGCATCAAAACAAAATGCTATGAATAGTCCAGCACTTGCATGAGTCCACAGCAATCTGAGTGTATGGAATGAACAGTCCGTAAACAGTTCTAGCAGTTTGCACATAATAAGTTGTGCCTTATTCAGAAATGCATTTTGGCTATGGCACCACTTCCTACTGCTTCACAAAGTAAACTAGAAATCTGGGGCAAAACCCAACGTGAGTCCGCCTGGTGCTGTAAGTCCATTTGGAAAAAAAATTTGTGGGGCTGAAATCCCCCTTCAGCAAAGTCAAGTGGCTCAAACTGAAATACATTATTTATGCGAAACGTGCAGAGTCGACTAAGGGTAGGTCAACATGCATGCCTATAACCTCTTTTGTTAGCTGATCGAAGTTCACAAAATTTCTTTGCCCAATGCAGGAAGGGTTGCAGTTGATCAACTGCTATTCAGATTTTCAATTTTTTCGATCTGTTTCACAGATATATGCAGCCAAACTCTGAAGTTGTCTGTAATCTCGCCAATTTTTGCACATTTTCACCCTCCCAATTTTTTGAGGCGTATGTCCCCCCAAATTTTTACTCACATTACCATGCCCCTATTGCCTACCTAGTACCACGTCACATGGCAGTTTCATGAGGTTACTTCCACTGCCCCAAAGTTACAGGCATGCAGTTGCTAAATTTTAAGCCAATTATTGACCCCCTTTGAAAAAAATTGTTGGGGGTACCCCCATCAGTGGTGAGGTGTGCACTAGCAAGACTTGTTTATTCTCTAGCATGAATAAAAAAATTGGGGGCACAGCACCCCTTAGGGGCTAAAATATGGTCTTCCGAAAAAGTTGATTTGAGTGAGTACAATTTCACCACTAGATCTCCGTAATTAGTGGACCACAGTTCACTGGATCTTTCCCCTGAACGTAGAGGAATCGCAGTAGATCATGTACTTGTCTGCCAAAGTTTGAAGTTGACCAAAATTACGCCAAATCTTTCTAGTTTTTAAGCTGTAAATTTTTGGGGGGCCCTTTAAAATTTTTGACAAGGATAATAAAACTGAACACACTTACGATCACGGTGCAAATTTCGCAACAATCAGCTAACGAAGCTCAAAAATCTCGTGGCAGAAAAAAAGAAAGAAATAAATGCAGCAAAACAAGTCTGCTCCGAAAACTACCATATCCGAGAGAACTAACAAACACAACGAAAAGTCATACCGATGTTGAAAATCTCATGTATGGAGTCAACGGTTTCTTGGGCGGCTTTGGTGATTCTGGCTTTGGTGGCAGTTCTTGTGACTGCGCTGAGGCATAACCCGATTGATAGCCAGTGGGAAAATACGGCGTTCCTGTTCCTGAAGCCATCTGCAAAACAATGATCAACCAGAAAGTTACAAACGATCATGAGACACATATTAGAATTTTATCCCCAACTGTTGACAAAATAAACAAACCGAAGTTTACCGAATGCGCACTAGTCCACTACGAATCGGTGGTAAATCGAGTGATAATAGCTCACCAGATAGCTTACCGGACAGGGCCTCACCAATGCACTGGATTGGCCCCTGGGGTCATTAGACATCAGTCCAGATGTGACCCATCTGCCTTGTCATTTTCCATTTGTTGAGACTGTTCTTAAAACTGTTGAGGGAAGAAGCCAAGATAGTCTGTTCATCTAGATTATTCCATATGTTGATTATCCGTTCGGTGAAAAAGTGTCTACGAAGGTTACTGTTAAAGTGGCTCTTCTTCAACTTCAAGGAATGACCTCTCGTTTTAGAACACGTATCCAGCTCAAAGAAATTTTGAAATTTGACT
>Ga0209367_1003233_pt1 | contig 22056 bp, 10 predicted proteins | sample WorMetLIZISLAND2_FD_187412 | JGI IMG/M metagenome (GOLD analysis project Ga0209367, IMG submission 187412) | Marine gutless worms symbiont microbial communities from Max Planck institute for Marine Microbiology, Germany - Olavius geniculatus... ... | reverse complement strand
GCATTCTCCATCAACTTATAAATCGGTCAATGACAAGCGTGAGAAATTAGCTCGAAAAATACTACACTGTGTCCGAAAAAAAGTAACCCCCTAGACATTGTATAATAAAACTGTTAAATCTGAACGAAGTTGAATAAAATTCTGCACAATTAATTCCCAGTAAATTGTTTAAGAAAAGGCCCAATTTCGTTGAAAAAAGTTATTTTTAGTAGAGTAATTACTTGCCGAATATCGATAACAAAATATTTTCGTTATCAATACGGCGTTATATAAGTAAACCACTCTGTTTATGTGCATTTGCGTAACTCCAACAAACGACATCTGATAACAAAATTTTTTATTAACAATGCATCACTTATTGGCAATCAACACGCCAAATTTTGGTTAAATCTGGAAAAGCAAACATTAGTTACAGCGTCTTATGTCAGATCACCCCAAAACACTTCAGTTTTAGGTCTTTGAGTCTGACGTCATGCACAGACTTGAAACTGAAGTGTTTTAAAGTAACCTCATAAAAGCCGTTGTAATTATTGTTTGCTTTAGCAAATTTAACCAAAATTTGGCGTGTTCATTGCCAAAAAATGATGCATTGTTAATGTAATTTTTTGTTAGAATCAGACGTCGTTAGTTGGAGTTACGCAAATGTACAGTAATAAAGGGGAATTGCTTATGTAACGCCATGTTGGTAACGGAGATATTTTGTTATCGATATTTAACAGTTAATAACTCCGCTAAAAAATAACATTTTTAACTAAACTTGGCGACCATTCTAGCAATTTATTTTGGATTAATTGTAGGAAAATTTGTTTAGATTCGTTTAGACTTGACATTTCTATTATACGTTGTTTAGGGGGTTACTTTTTTAAACACAGTGTATAGGTTTTTAAGTTTCACAAGTATTTTAAAACAACAAAAAATCTACATTTCAGCTTTTAACGGTTTTTTATTTGTGGTACATTTTATAATATAAATAAAATTTAATTTCATATTGTAATCGTGATTTTTGAGCTTTGGGGTCATTTTCTTAACAAAAAACGATGTAACTCGCAGAATGTTGTATAAGATGTTCTTCCTGGGTCTTAAAAATTTGTGTTTTGTATTCTTTGTACACATAAACAAACAAAACAAACTTTAAAAACTAAAAATTTTTAAAAACTTGAAATTTTTTTAAAAAACAGGTTTGCCGTCCCTCGTCAAAAATAGAGCCACCCATGGTTTTCTAATGCACGCTATCAATCGGGTCTGCTTTTGGCTAATGCCGTAATATAAAAACGCAAAACATAGGCCTATTTACGGAAAACATTCATTATGTAAGTTACATTCTGTTACTGTAAAATTACTGTCGAAATCATGTTGCAAAAGAATCAAACTGTTTTGCGGTCTGCCGTCATCGACCAATTTCAATGCCAAAATCACAATTTTTGCATACTGTATTCTCAAGCAGTTGACGAAATTAACTGCATTAACTTTCATTAGTGTTTTTATCACAACAGTGTTTAATTTTTTTTGCTGACATAGTCGAGAGTATAGGGTAAATTAGGCTAAATTTGCTAGATTAATCGTTAAAAGTTCGACGAAGCACACTTACCCGACGTGAACCGAGCGAATGCAAACACAATGCAGAACATCATTCGTAGCAGCATCTTTCACTGCAGATAAAATACCGTTAGCGATAGTCAGCATGTTCGTAACAGCAAAGCGAAGTTAACATTGGGACTCGTTTTAACAGAGTTGCAGCACAGATACGATGCCAGTCAGCTGACATGCAAAAATGTCCGAGCCGCATTATAGGTCTTGTCAGTCCGTTCGTCCGTCTGTCCGAGACGTACGAGCTCCTAACAAAAAACGAAAGATGTAAATAAAACTAAAGTCAGTGTGAAATTCCTCTTGACGTGACTGATCGGTGTCCAATTTTTGAGTTCTGAAGGTCAAAGATCAAGGTCACCGGACGTCAAAAACCTCACGAAGATGATGACTATCTCGCCTAAATGGCTTAGGCCTACGCGGCGGCACTGTGAAAAATATATACTTTCAGCTGAAATTTCAAGTTGTTAACTGAGTGCTCTATCTGCATAATATCTCGGCGGACGGCCGAAATGCGCCGAATCTCATGTCAGCAGAGTTGACATATTCGCTTGTTATAACTTGCTTCTTTTATAACAGTTTTTGTTTACTATGCAGTACGGATACTTCAGGTCTGGCGTATAATCATGTACATAATTTATATCACTAAGAGAGTGAGTGACACCTGCAGCAAACACGGCAACGCCACTTTTGCGGCATCACTGCATTTCACAAGATAGTGTAGCAGCGCCAAAAATTTGTGAGTGGCAAAATATAACATAATGCTCATTGCGGATTTCATGTGTCATATGCCAGAAAATGGATTTCGAATAGGCCTATCGGTCGATATTTCCGCAAATATACATGTATGGGGATGCGGAGTGACTCTTTCGTTAGTTTTTTCATCAACGATTTTTAGTTTCGCTCGAACATTTGTAAATCACGTCGATCATTATAGACGTGTAGCGCTCTTTTAACTTAGATATACTTAAATGCTTTCAATGGCATAATTACGACAGTCATCCCAAATGTTTCCGGCCTCGACATATTAGACAACAATATTTTCCACAATCTATACATCAGTGAAATGTACATCCATTATGAACTCTAATGAGTTTGTTGCGGGTATGACTTCGTTGTAATTTATGACGTCACAGAGCTCTAAACCGAAACAATTTGGAGCGCTAACGCAAACAGCATAGAATCAATCACAGTTGCATGACAATTTTCCAGTCTGTAGCTGGATTTGTAAAAGTGGGGCCCCGTGGCATCTGATTTTCTAAAAAAAAACCTTGACAAAATACGCTTATGAATTTTTCATTCAAATGGTGAATATATAATAGCCTAAATCTGCGCTGATCCCAAATAAGAGTATTTCAGTCAGTTACGATGCCAAGTCAATATTTGACAGTATAGGCATTTGACAATAATGATTTCAGCTGTGTTGACGAAACACTAACCAAGATTTAACTTGTTACATGGGGGCCTTGGTGTGCACGGGGACCCGGGAGTCAGGTAAGCCCCACACGCCTTTCCCTAAATCCCGCTCCATATTGCAGTCCAGTCCAAAAATCTACAATTGCCCAGCCGGTGTTTGTTCGTGACTATGACTTCATAGGCCTGCACCAAGACCACCTTGCATGCAGTAAGCCTGACCTTAGCCCAGTGACTATTACCTGTTTTTGAAATCTAAAATTCAATCACTGTGTGGTGTCCGCTATCCACGATGACGAATGACCTGAGGCTGTTTGAGCTGACGTTGTGAATCGCTTCTAGTTACTGCTCTGTGACGTCACTAATTACAATAACGTCATATCCGCAACAAACTCAATAGAGTCCGTAAAGGATGTATAAATTGTAGAAAATATTATTGTCTAATATGTCGAGGCCGGAAATTTTTGGGCTGAGGGATGACCTTCGTAAACTGAACAATAAACTGCAGTTCTATGCAGTTTGCGAACATCTGGCTTCGTGAAAGTACGGTAGACCTACATAACTTACCGATTGAGATTCCTCAGTATACCGATTCCGTCTTCTTTTCAACTGCAGCAATCACTGTCGTAGCAACAACGGCATGCAGCTGTGAGAATAGATCTATAGGTCTACTTATGCTTGCTGCGCACGTACGTAAACCTATAGATCCTATACGGTCGTACCGCAAATGCAATCAAGCATCCCTGTTTGTTAACAGCCATGTAAGTTACACCTATTGCTTCAGTCCGGCACTATACTGAAGTCGCATGCGAATCTTTTTGCTTGCGACGCATCAGCTTAGCAAGGCCTTATAGTTTCAGACAGCGGGTCGTACGACGCACGGCCTGGGTGTGCGTCCAGAGTTCGGCATATTCAGACGGATATCTCAGCAACCGAGCATCGGATCCACCTCGGGTTTGGTTTTGTAAAGCATTCGAGGTAGGCGGATCCATAGGTCTGGCGTCGCACTGGCCATGCGTCACGGACTCAGTGGTCTATCCACCCACGGGCTCAAAGGCCTAAGAAAGGGAGATGAGCACCTCGCCTACGCCCCTCTGGGGTATGGCATCTTTACATTTATCTTTATGGTAGAGCTATATTTGTAAAAAAAAGAAGAAGCCCAGCTGTCGCTAGAGAAAGACGACCGTCCCGCTCACGTCTGAAGCTCCGCGTCCCACTTCCAATCACAGAGAGAAAGCGATTTCTTAGAGAGGACATAGTTTCATGCACGCTATGTTAACGGAACGCTGCTCTCGAAAGCCACAATCAACGTTAGTATAACACACGTCGCGCGCGGTGACACGAGGTCGTCTCGCCAGGTGATACAAACAGCTGCAGTCGTAAATAACCAACGCGAATATTAGACGCAGGTTTCACAATTTTTTCACAATAAAAACGTCTTGCTAGAGAAAACGCGCTATACAGCCTATACAGTTTTTGTCGCAGTACTGACTTTCAAAGTCAAGGTCAAGTCATTTGAAAGCCAATATGCCACTTCCTGAACTGGATCAATACCAATCTAAGTCTAATCTCTCACTGTTTCAAATATATGGCCAGTTTTTCATTGAATTTTTGACCCTTCTTCGTTAAACCCACAATTTGAAAATGTTCGCCTTGCACTAGATGACTGAAATTTTGCATGCCAGAATTTAACACACATGGCTAATTACACTTAATAAAAGTTTTTCTTTATGATCTAAAGCTTACCCACAATACATCCGTTTTGCAGACGAACGGACAGACGGACGACAACCATGCCAATAGCTCGACCGTTACCTAAGTACTGTACAGTCAGCTAAAAATCAAAAACTTAAACAAGACAAATAATAAGGACAATTAAAACGATAAAAAAATTACAGAAGATAAGCGAGAAAAATTCGTGAATAGGCCTAGTCGCCTCGAGGTTTAACGTCATATCATATGTTTGTGAAGTGGATACATGTCAGATGTTTATGAGCGTAAGACTATAGATTTGAGAAAAAGAAATGTTTTACGAAGCAATGCACAAAACGAGGTTGTTGTTTTTTATAGTATTCAACTTCTGGAAGACTAGTATCGCGATATCTAGATTTGCGAAATGTCGAGTATCGTCACTATCGTGAGTTTCAACATTGCCCATCACCAAATTCTTAATTTTTAACATCAAATAACTATTCTATGGTACTTGAAGGCTTCATTAGCAACTCAATAACTACGATTTTTGAAGCGTTTATACTGTTTTAGTACGTTAGCTTTTGTTGTTTTGTTGTACTTTAAGCTACACTTTGCCAGAAATGCGAGTAGAACAGTTAGTTGCAGTGTCTGTACTGTTGCATATTGTGATGCGCATGCAGTCTGGTCCTGCGCACTGCCTTCTGAACTGATATAGGAGACAGTGGGTCATGACTCATGAGTCTTGTATTTGTTTTGCTTGAGATACTTGGCAGCTATGTTAAAACATAGTCTGTTTGTTGAGAATATATGTGCTGTTAATTTAATGGGTTAGAATTGAGATTGTTGTGATCTGTATGTAACACTATGTGCCACTGCTCTTCATGAACTATTCAGAAAAGTTTGGACCAGCGGCCAAGTTTTTTCCGAGTGGAAAGAAGGCATAATAACGTCGCTGTACAAAGGAAAGGGGGCAAAAACTGACTGCAGCAGCTACAGACCTATATCTCTTATCCGTACCAGGAAAAGTTTTCACCCACGTCCTGTTAGCAAGGATTAACCCACTGTTGAAGAACCATCGTAGACCACAACAGTCTGGATTCACTGCAGAAAGGTCAACAATGGATGCTATACTCGCTCTCCGGCTGTAATCTGAACTACACTGGGAGTGTGATCACCCACTCCATGTAGCCTGTGTAGACCTGAAGTCCACTTTTGATTCTGTGGACAGGCAAGCTCTGTGGAAAGCTCTCTGGGGTATAGGTATGCCACAAGTACTCCTTAAGCTCATAGAAGATTTGCACACTGGAATAACATATCGGGTCCATCTTGGTGGATTGATGTCTGACAGTTTCTCCACATCATCTGGTGTCCGTTAGGGATGCATCCTCGCACCGGCCCTTTTTTGCCGAGCAGTTGATTGGATTATGGAACGAACTGCTCGAGAAGCTGGGATTCATGATGGCAACAACTTGTACACAGACCTTGATTACACCGATGATGTTGTGCTAATGGCTGAACAGACAGACATTACGATCAGCTCTCGCAAAATTTCACCAGACCGCCGAGGACCTTGGTTTGCACCTATCGTGGCAGAAAACTAAGGTACAGAACCTGGGTTTTGGTGATCCTGCTGTAGATATAACGATTGATAACAACACCATTGAAGCAGTTACAGAGTTTTGGTTCCTGGGCTCTATTCAGTCGTCTTCTGGCAGGTGCTATCCAGATCTACATCAACGAATTGGAGTGGCCTCCTCCGCCATGCACTCAGTGCAACGCTGCTGGCATCAAAAGGGTCTATGTCTGGACACCAAGCTAAGACTCTACCTAACTTGTGTTCTCAAAATTTTGTTGTATGGAGCTGATACATGTACCCTCTTGGCAGACGACACAGGCAGATTACAGTTTTTTCACATGTCGTGCCAACGCTAGATACTGGTGTGAAGTGGCAGGGTCATGTGAAGAACGTCGACATAGCCGACAGGACCGGTCTGCAAACATTGCAGATAAAATCAGCAATAGGCACCAAGCACTGTTTGGTCACCTTGTTAGACTGGATGCCACCACACCTGCACACCGAGCGTTATGTCAGGTCATTGCAATGAAAGGCGGGCAGAGTCTGGGGATAAACTGGAGAAGACCTCCTGGGCGTCCTTGAAAAACCTGGATACAGCAGATCGGCAATGGAACACCGGCCAGCTGGAGACAGATGTGGCAGAGTGCAGATGAATGTGGACATCTTGGGGGAGTCGCTGCAATGGTCCTCAGCTGTCTATGCGTCATGATGATGATGATGATGTATGTAACGGGAGCGTTAGCACATTGTCATGCCATATTGTCATGCTGCCAGAACTGGTGTGGCACTTCTGTCAATAGTCTCTAACATTTTCAACTGACGCTTTTGTTCAAAGTTTAAGTTGTGCCTGCTGACATTCAAAGTGCTACAAGGATTTGCACTGACATATCATATCTCGCTGATCTGTGTTGACCAGTGGCATCAGTTGGCAGCAGACAGAGACTGCAATTTGCCACTCGTGACGACCTTGTCATCAGCCCAACTGTTTTGTATATTGGTGTCTGGTCATTCACTGTAGCAGGACCCAAAAGCAAATATGTGTAGTGGAGTCTGCTACTTTAAGTCCATTAACCATGGTGATAATTTTGCACTGTTATCCAATTTTAGTGTTGTGCTTAGCTGTTGTTTTTTTGGAAGCCCAGGTGAGGGGATGTTGTCAAATGTTTTATTAAACCAGTTGGATATTTCGTTAAAGTCTTAATCACCAGGTGCAGATTTAATGTTTGTGTTTAATGTTTTATGTCCAGGTATAGTTACCAATGATTATGGCTGTCGTCTGTGGCAATATGAGCAGTTGCCAAGTGTTGCAATCATTAGGTAAATGTTTTTTCATAGTCTATTATTTTAATTACTTTTTTGTGGATTTAGATTTATATTGATGTACTTATTTTCTGTTCATTGTTTCACTACTCTTAGTTAACAACATAAGTGTCATTTGGCTCGTAATACTTATGCTAAAACAATTTTTAAAGTCACTTAGATGGTATTCCACCTAACCTGGTATAATTACACTCGCTCATTGTACTGCACTGTTGACTTGAGATGTACGGCCATCAGGCTTTTTCAGTCGCTAGTCCGATGGTCTGGAACTCACTGCCAGATGAACTCGGAGATCCAGTGTGTGATATTGACAGTTTCAAACAATTCTTCAAAACAATCCTGTTTAGTCAGCACTAGTGTGATGAGCACATTAGAGGTCAATTTAACGTTATGCGTTATATAAATTCACATTTTACTTACTTTACTTACTTTTTACTAATTACTGTTAATAAAGTAAGTCATATAAAATTATCATAGTAATAAATTTGGAGATGGCTAATAAATAATAATATGATGTGCAGATGTATACTTATGAATAATCATTGTGAAACGTGCATTATTTGAGTAATTTTGAGCCAAGTTGTTATTAAGCAGCATTGTAACTAATATTTACACTGTGAAGTTGCCTTTGTCAACAATATTAGCATTGCGTCACTCTGATCCAAATGCTTGTAATTGTAGCTTCAGTGGCAAAGACTTTGATGAGAATGAACAGTGGGTGAGTCTAATTTGTGTACAATTAATGTGATAATTTTAGCCCAAAATTTTTGGTTTCGTTTTTTGTAATGTTTAAGTTCAAGCTGTAAATGAGCATTATTTTTAAGTGTATATATTGTTTAGATATTTTGTACTATAATCAGTTTATTTTATTACTATGCTGCTACTGCTTGGTAAGCAGGAATTATCAGAAACAGAAAAAGCTGGTTAAACAAAAATTAATAACAGTGATACAAGCATGATTTGAGCAATTTTGTATTCTTGTTTTGTTGTATTACTTTTGTTGATACAGTATGTATGCTGTATGGTAATTGTATTTTTAGTTTGTTATTGTCATCATCATCATCATCTGATGCAGTTGAGAGAAATATGTGATTGCTGAACCAAGTTGCTGTCAGCTGTGCAATATCATCAGCACTTCATCAAACAGAAAATGCTTAAAACCGAATATCACAAATTGCTCTTCACCCTGTAGATGATTAATTTATCATTTATAGCAGTTCAGTAATGGAGACAGGACCATATCATTTGGGAGACTGTCGCACATATCAGTAATACGAAATCCAAAAATAAATGCTGTGATTTTTATCTTGCTGCATTTTTTCTGAATCTTTAAACAGTGTCCTTGTGTCTGTCGTGGTTGTCATGTTGTTGTTAAAAGGTTCATTAGTTGTTTCTGTGAATGTCATTTGTAGGCTTAAATGCATTGTGGATGCAGATGGCAAACATTCAGCATTGTTTGCTTGTGTTGCTGAACTGTTTCAACATCTAGACATTGAGGTAATTTTGTTGAGATTGCCACTGTCAGTGTGAATGCCTACTCAACCTGTCATAGGCACTAGAAAGGATGACATTCTCTTATTTGGTCTTTTACCACTAGTGGCAGGTTTATTGCAAACTCCTCTGCCAGCTGCTTCTGTTTTCTGCATCTTTCATCAGAGCGATGTAGTCTTTGCTTGTGATGTCGTTGAGCATTTGCAGACATTTTCGTTCTCCTGTTACTTTGCCCAACATCCTGCTTTCTACAGGGTGGGCCAATTAAAACGTGGCACTTTGATTTTGTCCATATCTTTGCCAATTATTGACCGGTTTTCAAAATCATTTCACTGTCACACTTTGCAGACTATTTGCAACAATGTGATTATCATATATCCCACCACACCATGAATGTGTACCTACTATGAAATATGCATATAACAAACAAACATTCTAGTAGAATTGAAAAAAAACACTTTAGACCAACATTGCAGTGAATGGTCTGTATGTCACTAGACTGTGTGGGTCTAACACAGGCTAGTGTCATACAGATCATTTATCGCAATGTTGGTTTGAAGTGTTTTTTTCATTTGCCTAAATTGTTGTTATTATGGTTAGTTTTTGCTTGCATTTATATTTTACAAGGTAGTGTAGAAACGCATTTACTGTGTAGTGGGATATATAATAATCACATAATTGCAAATTGTCTGCAGAGTGTGCCAGTAAAACAATTTTGAAAATCGGTCAATATTGGTGACGATATGGACAAAAATAAAGTGCCACATTTTTTATGGCCCACGGTGTATTATGTCCCACAGCAGCTAGTCATGCTGCAGGACGTGCCCCGTCCATTTGAGTTTGCGCTACCGTACTGTGCTCAATATGCTTCTGTTTTCTTGGACTTTCTGCAGCACTTCACCATTCATCACTCTATCAACCCAGCTGGTTTTTTCGTTCTTTTCCACAGCCACATTTCAGATGCTGATAACCTATCTGTATCAGTTTATGTCACTGTGCATGTCTTAGTATCGTAAATAGCAGTGCTCTACGCTGTACATTTTATTATTCGTTGCTTTAGTTGTATATCTCATTGTCCAACTCGTACCCGTAACTGTTTATTTTTTGGGTTGCATTTGGGCTTTGTGGGGCTTTTTTCGGCCAAGCTAGATGCAGTTGAATGAATGTTCTTATTTGAACTTGGTCAATTTAATACATGCAGCAATCATTTACTGAATACAAAATAACTTAGTACTTGTGGGCTTAAAAGCGTTGAGCATAATAAAATATTTTAATGATAGTGGCAGGAGACACTATTGTTCGATTTAACTTATGAGTGGATTTTTTATTGGGTTGTTCTCCTAAAAAAACTAGTTGTGTTTTTGTAATAACTCAGGTGTTTCAATCATGTTTTTTAAATTATTTTTTACAGCAGCTTGTTCAGTGTCTGAGAGGGGCATAGCCAGGAAGTTACCACATGATCTGGGGATAGAAGTCCCCCAGTGGAATCGTGTGACATAGCTTTTGTGGAAATGTGGGACTGAAGTTCCCGGAAGTTGGATACATGCTGAACTGGTGAAATAGGCGAAAAATACAAATGTTTTTTTCATTTTGTTAATAATTGGAACACGGGTGTTTATTGGAAGTTACTTACATTTGAGCATGTGATACATGTGTCTCTAGCATCCAGTTTTCAGCATCATAAACGATGCAGTTCAAGTCCAGCATAATGTCCACTGTGTCAGCTGTCGGAGCCTTGTTGTCATGGCTGGTCTGTGGTCATTTGAGATGCAACAGCTTCTTAACAGTGTAATGTCATTGTCTACACAGTACACACCAGAATATTCAGTGCAGCTATAACTCTGCAGTCTGCAATGTCAGACAGTTTTGATTTTACTTGATTCACCCTTCTCCCTTCTTTTTATGTGCAATAGCAGAATGCTTCACGTTTCTTAGCCATGGCCCGGGCGTCTGTCCATCTGTCCATCCATCTGTTCGTTCGTTACACACTGGCACTGTATCAAAATGGTGCAAGCTAGGATCAGCATTTTTTTACTGTGGGCTGCCATGGGAGTCTAGTTTATCGTGACAAAATTTCGTGCCTGTGGGTGCGAGGGTTCCCCTTGAATGAGGGCGTCAAAGAGAGGTATTCCCCCTATGTTATGTTGCCATTATTGGCTCGTATAGTGTGAAAAAGGTTGCAGATAGGTACAGACATGCTACTTATCATAACATGTACTGGTGACAGGCTTGTTAGATTTAGCAACATCGATGACCTTGAACGACCTTGACATGCAGATGGAAACTAAAACTAATGCAGTTTGACACGAATAATTGACCATGTGTGTTGGACTTAGGCGTGCAAAATTTTAGCCACCTAGTGCAAGGGGAACAATTTCAAATTGGGGGGTTGAGTGAAAGAGGTGGTAGGGAATTTAACGGAAAACTGGCCATATCTTGGAAATGGTGAGAGCTACGGCCAAGGTTTAATTGCTATTGATCACTAATAGGAAGTGGCGTAATGGCTTTCAAATTGTATAAAAAAAATCATCAACCTTGTATGACCTTGAAGTCACTGACAACCAGTACGGTTGGATATTTTAGCGACAGCTGGGCTTTTTGTTATTTTCTGTTCACACTATCACCGAGGCAGGCCGGGAGCCAGGGCAGTGGATCTTTTAGGTGGGTCATTTGACTTGGTGTAGCACAGCCACTGCTGACTGATTAATTTATTTTTTTATTCATTTATTTATTCAGACATTTATTCTGTCATTCATTTATTCACGGTGTGTCATCTGTATGTGATAAATGCAGGAAGTTCCACCTGCTGACATTGTTGCTGCATTCCAAGCCGGTCTTGATCATTGTGAAAAGACTATTCCAAGTTCTCTGGTGTCTAAGTGTTTCGACAATGGTCTGAATCCGGTTTCTTTGCCAAACATGTGTTCGATGGAAATTTTTGATGATTGTGGAAGACGGTCACTTTTCGAGCACAAACGGTCCCCCAGCATCGGTGACATCCAGTCAGTTGGCAATAAACGGTCTACATTGTGCCATGAAAATAAGTTTTCGTATAATAGGAATAACAGTTGTCTCACAAGCTTACAGTGTTCTGATGTAAAGTTGACTAACTTTGAAGCGGAAAATAGGCAGCTATCTGAATCAGCAGCATGTAATAGCATTACAGCTTCACTGTTCGTTGAGCCAAGAACAGTCACAGTTGATGATGATGATGATGATGTTGGGTGGTTTTTTGAAGATGTTTCAAATGCTAATGACGATTATGATCAGCAAACTGTTTCAGATGCTTTCCCGGTGCTATCTACTGTAGATAAGGTTGCCAATACTGGTTTGGAATCTGCTGACAAAGAGCATAATACTATGCGTCGGACATGTGGTAGATTGCCATCACCGGAAGATGTGGATGGTTGTACGATGCAGACTTTAGGCACACATGATGAAGGCGATTCTTCAGCTAATTTTGGTCTTCATTTATCACAATCATTGGTTGTTGGTAACAGCCAATCGCATTGTTCTGTTCTGGACACGGACAAGTGTGCATCCAAGAGTGGCTCAGCTGAACATTGCCGAGAGATAGTTTTGAATGCCACAACAAATGAATCTGACAATCATAAACTGTTGCCATCTCAGCAAAGTATGCAAGCAAAAGGTAATGAATCAACATCTAAGCCATCACAGTCTGATCTTATCGCAGTAGCAGAAGGACTTCAGTTTTCGGTTTCTTTACCTGTTCTTGACTTGAGGACTGTTGCAGGAATATTGTCAGATGGTAAAGTACCTACCAAATTGAATAGCAAAGTGTCCAGCAAACAGGTTCTGCGTAATTCTCACAACATCTTTAGCCACAGTCGGCACTTTCGATCGATCCAGAATGCCACGAGAACTGCTGCTGGGGACTTGTCAGATGAAGCAGTGTGTGATAATCTGCACGATGATGACTTACAATCACCGAGTGTATTGTCGAGTCAGGTGTCCCAAGATATTAACACTGTTGCTCAGTCTTCGGAAATCAGACAGTTTTCGGAACATATGACTACTGGTAGAATGGAAAAAATTGGAGACAGGGAACCATGTTATTTCAGTAGACTGGAACAGATTGCGATGAGCCTCAGTCACGGAGATGACGAAATGATGCGATTGGCTGCGGAAATCTGTCATCGTCAGCTGGCACTCAACCCAACTCAGACATGGTTGGTGTGTTGTTAGTAAATCATTTGCATGCTTCAAGTTTACAACCAATGAGGAGAGGTTTCCTGATTTTTAAACTCCATTTTTTTGTTTGTCAAACATAAATTTATCTAAGCTCCCTAACTCTCAAGAACACCTAACATCATGCTAATGTGCATCAATTTTGTTTGTGCAGGAATAGCTCTTCAGTACTTCAGCTGTGTTCACATGTTTTGATGTGGCACTGTGAAATGTTAGACTGCTTTTAAAGAGCTTTTGTGGATCTGGCTCTGTTTGCCTCAAATTCAGAGCAGTTTGTTTGGGCTGACAAAAGTAGTTTCAGCTTAGTAGTTGCATTTGATCTGTGAGTGGCATGGCAGTAGTGATAGTGGTGCTGGTGGTAATAGTAGCAGTTGCAGGTTAAAGTGAGGATGCTGATTCTCCTGCTTTGACTTTGCTGCTCTCTGCTAGAATTAGAGCTTAGTCTGCTCAATTCTGGCCCAATGCGTCAGTTCCATCATAATCTGTTCAATAAGTTTATAGCGTTTGTGGCAGTATTAGAATCATATTATGGTGCTTTATTCGTGGATTTCATTTGATTCATATAATTGTGGATTTTTAGGTTTATTTTGCCAGGATTTTAGTTAGCAATGTCGATAAACCAATTGGGGTTTTTCCACCAGAAGGGTTCTGTGACAAATAAAATGCATTAAGTTTATTTTTGGCTGGGACTGTGAGCTGAACCCCACTTATGACGTTCCCCCAGACCATCTGGTCGGATGGGGGCGGGGGTAGTGGTGGTATCGGACCTGCTTTTCCACACTTTATTGAGAGTGGCTTGCAAATAATGCTTAATGTTAGCAGCAGCAATATGCTAGCAGTTTTGTATTATTTGCTGTAAAGGTTTGATACAAACCGAGTGCTAACAGTAGGACTCGCTGGGATTCCGTCAGACAGAACTTGTGCTATTTCCGGCTGCTTACTTCCTATTGACACCTCTCAACTTTGCCTTCTGAACACATCAAACACTTGTCATGCTCTGGTCAGTGGCTTTTATCTTAGTACTACATCACAGTGTTTATTATTGAGGCCATATGCTTAATATTTATGAGTCATGTTATGTTAAATACTTTGGTTTATTAGTTTGTGTTTAATTGCATTTTACTACAGGAATTTTGCTTTAATGAATAAATATTTACAGTGAGAGTTTGCTCTCTATTAACCGTTTTAGTTTAGTTTGGTAATATTCCAAGAATTGTCAAAAATGTGACAGTAAGTGAACAGCTACTAAAAAAGCAGAAGATACGTCTGGCAAAAACAGATTAGGTGTTTGTTTGTTTTGAGGCAGCTGATCAAGGGAGACATAACAATGCAGTATCATCATGCGGGTTACGAGAGGGCAAAGAATCTGTTCACCATTGACAGAAATGTGTCAGCTGATTCAAGGGAGTCGCAGTGGGTCACTGAAGTCATGGAAGTTATTGACGAGGTATCTCATATGCTTTGACCAACCACTGGGTGACTTTCCTTTTGACTTAGATTTTTACGGAGCCAATATGCTGTGCTCAAGTTTGGTCTAAGTACGAGGGTCATCCGAAAAGTTTCCAGCCTCAATATTATTAGACAATAATATTTTCTACAATCTATACATCGGTGAAATGTGCATCCTTTACGAACTTTAATGAGTCGGTTGCGGATATGACGTCGTTGTAATTTATGACATCATATAGCTCTAAACCGAAACCATTTGGAGCGCAACCGTCTAATGGCCCACTGATATTCTGCTTTTCTCATTGCCACAGTTGACAGATGGGTATTTTCTGGTCTACAATGTTAACCCATGGAATGAGCTTACATAATACATCACCTCTGCGTTGCCAGTCCTGGTCTTTAGGCAGTGTTTCAAGACTTTCCTATTTGTTGTTCATATTCAGGCCTGCTTTTTTAGATTTTACTGACAGTAGCTTGGAACTAATGCTTAATGTTATTTAGGCCACATAAACGCTTCTATGATGCTGTAGCCATGCTGGGTTGTTAATTATGTTTCCCAGCTGAATGTCGGAGCACTGCTGGTAAAGGGCAAGGCATCTCAGCAGTTATTGGATCGTTGCTATGGCAACGGCGTTCTGGTGGTGACGTCAGTGTCTTATCAGTGTCTTACCGCCCTAGCAGCAAGCACTGGTGCTGCCCTCTGTACATACGTCACCGAGGCTACTCAGGTTTGCATTCGATTCTCTCTTTTACCTTGTTCTACAGATTGTATTGTATCAGTGACTTGATGGCTTAATGGTCAGGACGTCGAACGTGTGGTGAAGTGGTTGTGGGTTTAACTCGTGGTCAGGTTGCTAGCAAGTGGTTATTACTTGGGTGGGTGACTGTCTGTAGAGAGCTAAACCATCTCAGTATATAACCAACACCAAGGTCAGCTCAGTTTTTTTTATTTGTCCGGGGTCGGTAAGTCAAGTACAGATGTGTTTAGCTGAGGTTAAGGCCGCCAGGTGCATTCACTTGTGTCAGGTGGCAGGTGATCCCATAGCACTGCTTTGAGATGCATTACCATGAAGAGCTATATATTCAGGCTTTAATCTTTAGCCATCAACTGTTGTCATTGGGTGATAGGCCACGATTGTGGTGCAAAATGGCTTCTAGTGTGCTGTTAAGAAACTACTCACTTACCCAATTATTGGAAAAAATAGTTGGATGGACTGTTGTGCATTAAAACAAAGCTATTGTAAATTCATGTTGAATTACCATTTGAACCAAGTTATTGGTATTAGATGTACAAAAATTTTGATAAAAATGTGATTTGTAAAAAAGACTTCTGAAGAAGTTACTCAGTGTAACTAAGTTGCTGAGTTAGGAAGAACGTGGGGAGATCTTAAGAAAATTTTGTAGAAACTATTTTGTAAATTTGGCTCTAGAAATGTTATCTGGGGTCACAGTAAGTGATGGAATTATGAATAATGCTGAAACGAGATCGTGGAGCCTCTTCTGTTTGACACCATTAATTGGGTGACAGTTTGGTAACTGGTTTGTAAAGTCTTGCTTTAGCAATTCTCAGAAGTTTACTTATACTTCCTAGTCTGCCATGTTCTGTGTATTATATGGAACGGCATTTCTACTCAGCTAAATAACTGTCAACATCTGCAGTTTGGGTAAAACAATCAAAGTTACATGATGGATTGCTGCTGTCTGATGTGCTGAAGGAGTATGTAGCAAGAGATTTGACTGTGGAAGCATGGAGATCGGATTGGCTGAATTCAATGTTATCACAGCATTACGTCACTGTCAGGCCACCCATGTCGCTTGTCCAGGTATTTCCCAGTACTCTGATCCACCTGCAGTCTGATTTACGACTTGTTGCTTTAGAGCCTTTATGTTGTTACTGTTTTGCATTTGTAGACTTGGTAACAGTGAAAGAATTGTAATAATTAATTTTTTAGAAGTTAATGACTGATTAGTCATCAGATTTGGTTAGAAACTAAACGGTGAATTTGGTCCAAGTACTTGTATTTTTTCGTTTAACATCGTTATCACTTACGAAGCTAACAGCTGTTACAAGTGCAGTACCAACTGCACTGGTGATCACTGGTGTTTTTCATTTTTCTGTAGGCAGACTAATATATTCATTCACGTTCTCTAGATAAAGAGATGATCATTTTTTTCAGTGACGTGTGTTGGCTGAATTGTTACAGCTTTTGCAGGGACTCCTCGTGTCTTCTATACAGTGCTTTTTTTGGTGATGTGACTAGTGGAAAATTTGACAATTAAAATTGTTCCTAATCATTATAATTTTAGTGATTAATTGCATGATTAGTGATTAATTTTTGCAGTCGTTTTTAATACTTTAGGAGAAGGAAGGAGCTTATCTGTGTGTAACGTTTGCTGAGTTGCTGCCAAAAGCAAACTGTTTTTTCAGAAAATCGTTCCTTGATTATCTGCAAGATAATAACGAATAAAATATTTTAATAATGGTCATTACTAATTTAGCCAAAGAAATTTTGATTGATTGATTGATTGAATGATATATTATTATTACGTTTGATCTGTTAAACTTCTTAGCACTTTCAGCGTAGTTCAGAAACTGATCTGCTAAATTTAATGTTGCTTATTAGTGAACGTGAACACTAAGCCTAGTCTCTGCCATTATGCAGTTCATCGGATTCATTTACAACTTACGGTGCTGCTTTTTTTATTTGTACATTTTCTGTTTGTTTGTCTGTCTGTTTGTAGTTTTATCGAGTTTTACTGTATTTTATCCCTTAAGCCATTCTGGAATATTATATTTGGCTTTGTATTGTATTGTATCTGCTATTGCTCACAAGTGTTCACTGTGAGGCATAAAAAACACACCAAAATTTATTGATCATAACTTGAAGGCGGATTATCAAATTGTAATAATTTTTGGTGCAACTATTCCTGATACAACTTGCCATCAAACGATTAAAATGAACAATAAATACCAAAAACCATCCATGACATTACTGATAGTAACTCAGAGAAGAATAATGAGATTTTAATAGTTTTTTGTATAAGTATTTCTGACAAAACTGGCCATCAAGTGGCCATTTAAATTCTTAACTCACCTGACGCCTGTTGCTGCCTTACCTGGGAAAACAAAGTGAAAGCAAAATGAGTTGAAAGAGCAAGAAAAACGTCACTAAATCTAATCATTCCAAATACATAGATTTCAACAGCCCTGATCACAGTCCATTGGACAACATTTGCAGTGTTATGTGGCAGCGAGTTTATATGATGCTGTTTATCGCTGAATATCAATGAACTCAAAAAGCAACTGGCTGAAGTCTGGAGCAGAACACTGTTGACACTGCCCTCAATGAATGGACAATGTGTCTCCCTGCTTGTGCTTACACAGATGGCCTATATTTTGAATATTTACTGTCAGCAGTTGCACAACTAGACAATTAATAAACTATCAACCAAAGTGCTAGAAATTTGGACAAAATGTGCCAAAGATGCATTATTTGAATCAAATAGTGATATTGTGTTGAATAAAAATATAATATTTTGCTTGTTTTGTTTTTCCCAGGTAGTGCAGAAATAGACGTTTGAAGAGGCGGGAACATAAATGGTCATTTGATGGCCAGTTGTGTCTGGAATATTCGTGTCAAAAATTATTAAAATTTGATCATCCGTTTTCAAGTTAACGATCGATAAATTTTGGTGTGTTGTTTTATGCCTCAAAGTGTATTTTGATTAGTGGAATGATTGGTCGTCATATGGTGTTGTTCTGTATGGCTGAGTGATGCATAGACGGCAGTAGTGTGTCATCCAGTATCTGACATGACCAATGTCCTATCAGATCGTCTGTTGCACTGCCTCTGTCGTCTCCGCTGTCTGCTCAACTGTCACACAGTTGTCCTCGGTGCTGGATGCACTGAATCATACTGCGCTGAAAGCCTTGACCAACTGGCAGGTCTGTGAAATTCTTTCCGTCTGATCGAAAGTGAAGACCGCCTAACTTAGCAGTGGCAGCATGGCAAGGGAAGAAGGCAAATTTTAGCCTGTCAGCAAATTTTACTTTTGTCGGTAAATTTTTCTTCAAAAATACCGAATTTTAGACAGAAAACCCGTCATTCTGCGGGTAATTTAGACGCAAAATTGACATTTTGAGCACCCTTTATTTCCTCTGTCAGAAATTTGCAGCTGTTTGTCGGAATTCGGCAACTTTTGCCTCCCCAAACTTATTGTGATCTACAATGCTGCTTGTATTTAGTATGTAGTATTCGTAGTTGCATCCACATTCGTCTGATACAGCAGGTGGCAAATTGCATCTAGCCTACTGACAAATTGTCAATGGCAATGATAAAATGAATTACGATAAAAGAGATTTTGAAATGATAGCTCTATAGGGTCCACATTGCGGTAATTAGTGCTAACAGCAGGAATTCAGGAACAAGCAGTTGATGCTGTATAGGTATGTTTTTATTAGAGCTGTCGAAGTGTTAATTTTTCTAAACGCATTAACATACTGTGTTAATTTTTTTTAACGCATTAATTAACGCGTTATTAACGCACCCAGGCGCGTCGAGAGGGAGAGGGGGGGAAGTTACCCCGGGCGCCATGATGTTTGGGGGCCCAGGCCTGTAGAATATAGAAAGTTAGAAAGCAAATAAAAACACATTTTCCAACAACTAGAAAGCAGTCAGAGCCCGCACACCTCCGCCAAGGCAATGTTGTTCGCTAGGTGGCAGTACCATCTTTGGTTTTGCAGCAGTTTCCCTTATGCTCCATTGAAAGCAATGGTAACAAAAATTTCAAAGTGATCCAGAATTTAGAATATTTAGAATACCCGGATCACCCCCAAAATTGAATTGATGGTAGTTTGTGCCATTCCCGACATACCCTTAAAATATCAGAAAGATCCGTTTATAACTTTCTGAGTTATCTTGCTAACACACAGACAAACAGACAAACAAACAAAGTCTGGCAAAAACATTACCTCCTTGGCGGAGGTAATAACTGACGTTAGCCTGTCATCTAAATAATATTTATTTACAGTAGTGATGGAACGGCATCTACAGTTTGGTTACTTGAATTCATTCGATTGTCAAATAAGTTGAAATAATTGCAGTTTGACAAAATATTGGAACTTTTGCTTCACAGAATTAAATAAATTTACACATGTGTTAATTTTTTGTAACGCACGTTAATTTTTTTAATGCACGTTAATTTATTAACGCATTAATTAACGCATTAATTTGACAGCTTTAGTTTTTATTGGTTGATGTTTTACTTTTTGATATGACATATGGCCAACAAAAAATCATGTTTCAACAATTCCTTATAATTTATTTTTTTGTAAAACTTGGCCTAACTACGTGTAACTGTGCAAAAAATTGGCGCTGAAACAAAAATCCGTATTAGTAGTTGCATTGATTGATTGATTAAACTTTTGTTAGTTGTTGTGTCAGGACTTTTTACAGCATGAATGTAATACTCATATTTTTTGGTAGTACACAGACCACACCATCTCATAACATGGTTATGCTTGCACAAACTGGAACATTTTTGTTGCTTCTGAATCGGTTGCGCATGAAGTAATGTTTATCTGTCATGTTCTGCGTTGACAGACCAAGTGGAAAAGTCATCAGTTGACACTGAGGTGACTGGTAATTCTGGAGACCTGGCAGTGGTGGAAGGGTTCCGCGCGATGGCTCGTGGTTTCCGAAACTTTGCCAGTGTCGTCACAGCCACCAGCGAAGGTCTATCAACTGATCACTGTGACCGGTCATCAGCTGAGGTGCTGGACAGTTGGCCGGAGAAGCTGTCAGCATGGCGGGCAGCTCTGTACGTCAATGCTGTTGTGCTGCGGACTGATCTTGAAATCGTCGGAACTTCATCAGACTCCTCTCAGCCCGGCAACGCTTCACGCCAGAGCTCAGGACGACTCATTGTTGGACATTTGTAAAACAGCATCATCCCAGTGCTGACATATTGTGCAGTCGTCCGCTTGCGCTTTGTTTGACCTTTTGACCTGCAAACTGGCACACCTAGCACGCCTACCCTGAGGAACGTTCACAATGATTTTGGTTTTGCTGTGCCTTCTATGACAGCCGAACAGAGAGACGAGCGAGTAAGCAAGTAATTACTCGTTCGTCTGATATAACAGCTGGCAAATCGCAGACTTAGACTTAGGATAAAACAGATTTTGAAGCGATGGCTGTAGACTCAGCCTTACAGTAACTGATGCTAACGTTAGGAGTCCAAGAACGAAAAGATACTGCTCAACTGCTGTATAAATGTGTTATTACTGATTGATGCTTCGCTTGCTGATTTGACCCCTAGATCAGCCAGCCTGCTGTAAATTTTACGGCCGGCTTAGCATTTTCGCGATTCAAGTCTCGACTTAGGCCTATCCATGATTTTCAAGGGCCAAAATGCTGACATTTTTATTTGTATGGTTTTGCATTATACACGTCTTTTACTAAACCAGATGCAGGGACAACATAACTATCTATTGACACTATGCCCTATCTAAGAGCAAGCCGTGGCCGCAACCGTACAAAGAATACTAGTAATCAGTAGTTACGGTGAAATTTTGACTGAGTGTACATCATCAATAAATAAAAAATACATATCATTACCGGTACTTTAAACTGCAGATGTAATGTAACTTCTGTGCTTTGTGGTGTCGTTCAATAAGTTCCAGGACTGTTCTTCTCAGTAAGCACACAGTGACAGTTGAAAACTAAAACTATTATGAAGTTGTACAGCCGCTATTGTACATCACTTACCATGGTTTTATACATCTCGCTGTGACATTTGAATAGTTCTCCCGCTTTTGCAGCTGTCGTCTATCAGTTAGTGATATGTCCGTGTTGGTACACTGCATACAGCAATAACGATCAGTTCCAGGCAAGACATTTTTTTGAACACTTGGAGACTTGTTCTCACAGACTTTGTGCCTGAATGGCAATAGCAATCAGCTGCAAGCAACGCATTTTCAGGACACTCGGAGAGTTGTTCTTGCAGACTTTCTATTTGAAGGTCATACTGTGAATGCAGAATATTACTGTGCATTTTTGTCCGATTGATTACGACCAGCAATAGACCCCTCAGCCGCCGACTCGCGCCGCCGCCGCCGCCGCCAGCCGGAATCGTCTGGCGCCGCCGCCAGCCGAAAAACAGACGGCGCGCCGCCGAGCCAGCTGAAATTATGGGGCGCCGCCGCCGCCGAAATTTTTACGGCGCGCCGCGGCTTGTAGTGATTATAGGCCTAGTCGTCAAGTTAGTAATGATAGCAGCAGTAATAACGGTGTGTTACAGGACATAGGATCATTATACTGCAC